>ENA-UOOR01000896-UOOR01000896.1-fermentation-metagenome-genome-assembly--contig:-NODE-896-length-38257-cov-8.650123_pt1 | contig 38257 bp, 20 predicted proteins | sample MGYA00245780_ERZ724029 | MGnify/ENA primary metagenome ERZ724029 (study PRJEB28704, sample SAMN03018315) | fermentation metagenome | biome: anthropogenic terrestrial biome; feature: soil; material... | reverse complement strand
TGGACGATTTGCTGGGTGTCGGTCATGGCTGGCGATTTCTCTCAGATGGCGGCGGCGGTCTTGGATTTCGATTTGGGCGAGCGGCGCTTGGCCGGTTTGTCGGGGCGATTTGCCGCGCTGGAGCGAATGCGCTCGAGCAAGACGGAGGCAGGCTCGTCGGTTGGGTCTTGCGGGACGAGCTTGCCCTCGAAGGCTCGCTTTAGGATGGATTGGCGGAGACGTTCTGCACGCTTGAAGTTGGAGACAATAATAGCTTCTGCCGCATCAAGAATTGAGAGCCGGCTTTCCACCTCGGCGACGATTCGCTCCTGCTCGGTTGCCGGAGGGAGTGGAACCGGCAACGCGCCGAGCTTCGTCATGTTGATGGATGCAAGGTTCGTCGTCTGCTTGCCCTCGGTGACGAAATACTTTTGGCCAAATGAATTTCCGTACCAGGAAACGAATTTTGGGTTGACACGAGCATGGAAGAGTCGGGCACGAAAGACGTGATTCTGGTGAATACATTCTTCGAGTTCGTCCTGCCAGACCCATCCCCGGCCGAGCTTGTCCCTGTCGCCGCCCTCGTTAAAGAGCACATCGCCGCGCACGAGCTTTAATTCGGCAATTTCATCCTCTGTGGCCTCGATTTGCTTGAGAATCGCGAGAGAAAGTCGGCCCCTCTGGACGTTGGCAACCCGCAGGTACGGCACCAATCGCACGCGTTCTCCTGACGCCCTCTTCTGACCCTTCGTGATACCGCCTTTCAATTCGGCAATTAGAGAGAGCGTCGCCCAAGTCCATCCTTCGGGGAGGCGTGGCAACGTGGCCACATTGGGCAGTGACGGCTCGACGTACTTCGCCTTCCACCGGTCATCCTTCGGCGTCTTCCCCGCCGCCTTCATCTTCGCAAGCTGGTCCGCCTCCCACTTCGCTCGGCGCTCCTTGAGGATGCGCTTCAGCAATTTGTCAGCGGGCTCGTAATCCCGACCCTCCTTCCGAGCCAGTTCCGCCTCGGTTGGGACCAGCTTTCCTTCGCAGGCGGCCTTTAGCACCGAGGCGCGGTAACGCTTCAGGTGCGTCTGGAGCCGTTTGAGGGCTGCGACTCCCGCATCGAGACGGGTGAATTGCTTCTCGAGCTCCGCGACGATGCGCTTCTGCTCGGGAAGGGGAGCGATGGGAATGCGATAACTCCTGATGTCCTTCGGCCGCACCGCTGGATACAACGCGCCTTGGACAAGGCTTGACATCGCTTCAACAAACCCCGTGGTTTGCACTAGGAAATGAAGCCACTTCGGGTTGATGAGCTTGCACCGAAGAACGTGGAATCCCGTGCTCCCAATGCTTGCCTGAAGGCTCGTCGGGACGAGAGCAACCGCATTTAGATTCGGGCGGGTCATCGATACCAACACATCGCCCACCCGAAGCCGCTGCCTTGCTCGGCTTGGTGCCTCGGACTTCCTGACGACCTTTGGCGCGACGATTTGCTTCCGCGCATTATCGACGCACCCAATATCGAGGTAGGTAAACGTGTCGGAATAGGGAGCACCTTGGTCGACGTCGCGATCGGTAACCTCGTCGATCGCAGTCGAAGCCCATCCGGACGGCAACTTTGACTCACTCACGCCACCAACACCTCATTCAATTCATCCAGCAGCGGCTCGAGCTGCCCGCCGAACACGCCGTAAACCCTCCCCAGCCCGCCTTTCTGATTGAAAGGCACCTCGTCGAAGTCGTCCTTCTCAATCCGGAAGCTCGCCGCGATGTGGTCCTTGATGAGCCCGAGCCACATCCGCTGCTCGTCCGTGAAGCTGCGCCCCCGATTCGCCTGCTGAGCCATCCAGTTCTCGAACCGCTCCTCGACCTGCGAGGCGAACGGCACGAGCTCTTCATCCCGGCGCAGCGCGAAGCGCACGAGCGAGACGATGTCCGTGAGAATCCGCGTGCCGCCGGACTTCACCTTCGACTTGTCGAGCGCCTCGTAGGCGCGCCAGAGCAGCTCCGGGGTCCATGACCTCGGCGGCGCCTTGATCGCCTCCGCGAGCGCCTGGAGGTCCTCGAAGCCCAGCCGCCTCTTGTACGGCACGCTGTAGAGCACCTGGAGGGCGGTGATCTCGTCCTTGTTCGCCTTGATGAACTCCTCGAACGAGCCCACCAGCTCCTTCGCCTTCTCTGCCGCGGCCTCCGAGTAGCCCGCCTCGAGCACCTCGTCCTTGCTCACCGTGTCGATGGTCTGCTCGGTGCTCTTCTTGAGGTGGACCAGCTCCATCCGGAATGCCGGCTTGGCGAGCGGCGCGATGGCCTGCTTGATGAGCTGCTCTCGGGCCTCCGCAATCTGCTTGTCGGTCGGCTCTGCGCCGGGCGGCAGCTTCGCCTTGGCCGCCTCGAGCTGCCGATCCGGATCGAGCGCGTGGACGATGCTCGAGACGATCTCGGGGAGCGCCACGCCGCCGGACAAGTCGGTGAGGCGCTTGTGGTCCTCCTTCGAGATCCGCTTGGAGAGCCGCGCCAGCCGCGAGGCCACAGTCGACAGGATGTCCGGCGCCGGCGCGCCCTTCGCCACCACGTCGAGCAGCTTCTCGAAGGGCACGCTCGGGTTCTGCTCGAGCGGCCGCGTCTCGACCAGGTCGCTCTCGCAGACGCCGACGCAGTCCACGATGACGAAGTGGTCCTTCGTCCCGCCGTCAGGCGTGACCGCGGCGAAGTCGCTGTCGTCGATGACCCGGACGCCGCGGCCCTTCATCTGCTCGAAGAAGTTGCGGCTCTTCACCGCGCGCATGAAGACCACTATCTCCAGCGGCTTGATGTCGGTGCCGGTGGCGATCATGTCGACGGTGACGGCGATGCGGGGATGGAAGCTGTTTCGGAAGGAGGAGAGCAGGTCCTCGGGCTTGATGCCCGTCGCCTTGTAGCTGACCAGCTCGTGCTCCTCGCCGTCGTCGCCGACCTTCTTGGTGACGATGCGCGCGGTGCTCGTCCGGTAGGTGATCTTCTCGCAGAACTCGTTCCCTTTACCGAATTCCTCGCGGACGATCTTCACGATGTCGTCGGCGTGCGAGTCGTCCTTCGCGTAGATGAGCGTCTTGGGGACCTGCTTGCGACCCGGGAAGATCTCGGTGAACAGCTTCTCCTTGAAGGTCCGGATGACGGTGCGGAGCTGGTCGAGGGAGACCACGTCGCGGTCGAGCGCGTTGCTGCCGTAGTCGAGCGCCTCGTCGAGCTGCTCCCAGCGCACCGCGCGCGTCTCCCGGTCGCGCTTGTCGACGTACTCGCCGGCCTCGACCGTCGAGCCCTGCTCGGTGATCTGCGTGCGGATCCGGTAGACGCTGAAGTCGACGTTCACGCCGTCGGCGACCGCCTGCTCGTGCCCGTACTCCATCACCAGGTTCTGGTTGAAGAAGCCGAAGGTCTGCTTCGACGGGGTCGCGGTGAGCCCGATGAGATGGGCGTCGAAGTACTCGAGCACCTGCCGCCACAGGTTGTAGATGGAGCGGTGGCACTCGTCGGTCCAGATGAAGTCGAAGGTCTCGACGGGGATCGCCGGGTTGTAGCCGATGGGGACGGGCTTCTTGAGCAGGTCCGCCATCGTCTGGAACTGCGACTCCTCCTCGAGGTCGGGGTCGAGCTCCTGGCCCGAGAGCATCGAATAGAGCCGCTGCATGGTGACGATGCAGACCTTGGCCACCGGGTCGAGCTTGTTCGAGCAGAGGTGCTGGACGTTGTAGAGGTCGGTGAGCTTCCGCCCGTCGTCCGGGGTGGCGTACTGCTGGAACTCTCGGAGCACCTGCCTGCCGAGGTTGCCGCGGTCGACGAGGAAGAGGACCCGCTTCGCGCCGCCGTACTTGATGAGCCGGTAGATGGACGAGACGGCGGTAAAGGTCTTGCCGGAGCCGGTCGCCATCTGGATGAGGGCGCGCGGCTTGTCGGCGGCGAGCGAGGCCTCGAGGTTCTGGATGGCCTTGAGCTGCGCGGGCCAGAGCCCCTTCTCGTCCACCGCGGGCATCTTCTGGAGCCGCAGCCGCAGGGTCGACGGCAGGCTGCTCCGCGGGTCGGGCTCGCCGTGCTTCATCGGCAGCCACAGGGGCTCTTCGGCGAGCCACTCCGCGAGCGTCTCGGGTCGGTGGAAGTGGAAGACCCGGCGGCTCCGAGGCTCGGGGTCCAGCCGGTTGGTGAAGCAGGTCTCGACGCCGGTGCTCTGGTAGAGGAACGGCAGCGGTCGCAGGTGAGCCGGCAGCGCCTTGGGCATCCCGGTCGCGTACTTCTCGGCCTGGACCTCGACTCCGGTGAGCGTCGTGCCCTCTTGCTTGGCTTCGATGACCCCGGCGGCCTTGCCGTCGACGTAGAGCAGGTAGTCGGCCTTGCCGTGACCGGGCGCCAAGGCGAATTCGCGCACGGCGATGCCTCGGCCCGCGGTCAAGTCGATAGCGTCCGCGTCCTGGACGAGCCAGCCCGCCTCCGCGAGCGCTGCGTCGATGTTCTCCCGTGCCAGCGCTTCCGGCGTGGTCGCCATGGCATCCCCTTCGTCTGGTCGGCGCGCGGGCGGCGAAGAGGGCACGCGCACACGAGGATCTACCGCATCCGCGCGGGGAGTGACCAATGGTGGACGGTGGATCGGGTTCCACGGGGCGAGCCGGCGGCTTGCCCGGCGGCAAGAACCGCTTGCGCGGCACCCGGTCGAGCGCCGACGTCGCCGAACCGCCCTAAGCGAGATTCAAAGGAAACGCTGCCCGATGCGCCACCGGTCGCGACGGTCCCAGGGAGATCCACTCGCGGGGCACGCTCTGCCTCTGATTGCCCGGCCTCGCGTGGCCTTGGCCTGGTCGAAGCGGCGCGGCTCGGCGGGGCGACGCGCCAGTCGTCAACGAGCCGTCCGCCGGCGGTCGCGGCGCGGTTCAGCGTCATAGGCGCAGGCTACCCCTGCCATAGCTCTCGAGCTTGAGCGGGAACTCCCCGACACAGGCTTCGTAGTCGCCGACTATCCCTGTCATAGCTCACGACTTTCAGCGGGAATTCGCCGACTTAGACCTCGTAGTCCGGAACTATCCCTGCCATAGACCGGGACTTCGAGCTCGGGCTCATCGACTTTGAGGTCATAGTCGGAGCCTCCCACTTCGTAGTCGGAGACTTCCCGATCATAGTCTTCGACTTACCCAAAATGGATCACTGGTTTGTCGGTTGACACTTTGTCGGCCCCCGACGGGGGGCGGGACGGGCTCTTTTTCGGCTTCTTCACCGGTGGCTTGACCGCATCTATCGCCCTGCGGCTAGATTCTCCCCCGCCGGGGAGCACAGCCCCGTTAGGAGGGGACATGAAAGATAGAGTAGGCAACAAGAACCCGAGCCAGGAGACGCTCGCCGACCTTGAGGCTCGCCTGAAGGCGATCGCCGCCGAGATCGCGGTCTTCGGCATCGACCTCACCTCGGAGGAGCGGGTTCACTCCACCAAGTTCCGCCAGGGCGGCGAGCGGATCGTCGAGCTGCTCGAGCGTCTCGCGAAGCAGTACTCGATGACGCTGCCCGGCCTGCCGGTCGAGGGCATGATCAACGACCTCGCGCTCGCCCAGCAGGTGCGGCCGCTCGCGACTCAGGTCGGGGCGCTCGCGACCACGCTCAACGACACGGTGCTGCAGGCCGAGTCGGAGTGCTGGTGGGTCGCCACCGCCTATTACACCGCCCTCGTGCGCATCGCCGACTCCGACCCGAAGCTGGCCGAGGCGCTCAAGCCCGCGGTCGACTTCTTCTCCACCGGCCGCCGCCGCAAGGCGAAGACTGAAACCCCGTAACTCCGCGACATCGACGAGCGGCACTCGGCGCTTTCCCCTCCCCGGCAGCCGGTGTCGCTCTTCGTTTAACGTCTCTTCGTTGTCGACTTCGCCATTCTCGGCTACCCCCAAGAGCGCGAGCGGGCATCCGAACGTGGTCCGCCGAGCGGATGCCCGATTCCTCGATGGGCACGATGCGATGCGCCTGCGCGGCCGGTCGCGTTGGTCGCGGGACGAAGCCCAGCCCCGCGACTCTCGACTCTCGACTCTCGACTCTCGACCGCCGCCTAGACAATCCAGACGACGGCGAGCCCGACCCCGCCGGTCGCCAGGATCCCCGCGAACGCGAGCGCTATCCGCCTGGCGAAGCCCCAGCCGCCGACGACCGCCGCGAGCGCCGCCTTGGCCGCGGTGTTCGACGCCGCGCCGATCAGAATGGTGGTCACCGCCACCTCGGTCCCTATCTGCCCCTGCCTGGCCAGGTCGGCCATCGACAGCGCTATCGCGTCGCCGTCGGCCGCGCCGGCGAGCAGGCCGGTCAGGTAGGTGGCGCCGGTGCCCAGGTAGGTCGTCGCCGCCTTTGAGACCAGCAACACCGCCGAGACGAGCAGCGCGAACTTCAGCGCCGAAGAGAGCTCGAAAGGATTGGAGAACTGAAGGTTGGCCGCGGTCTTCCCCAAGCTCCTCGCGCGCCGATAGAAGAGCAGGCTCGCCACCACCCCGGCGGCCATCATCGCGCCCATCGGCAGCGCCAGCGGCCCGACCAGCGCCGGGTTGACCACCGCGACCTCGAGCACGATGCGCGGGAACATGATCGAGGAGGCGAGCACCACCGCCAACGCACACGACGCGGCCAGCCGCGGCTCCTGCTTGGCGCGCGCCGAGAACGAGAGCGTCACCGCCGTCGAAGAGACGATGCCGCCGACGAAGCCGGTCAGGCCAATCCCGCGCTCGGGCCCGAGCACGCGAATGGCGACGTAGCCGACGAAGCTGATGCCGGCGATGAGCACCACCATCAGTCCGAGCTTGTAGGGGTTGAGCACGTCGAGCGGACCGTGGTTCCGGTCGGGCAGCAGCGGCAGGATGACTACCGCGACCACCAAGAACTTGAGCGTCGCGTAGACGTCCTCCTTGGAGGCCTTGTGCACGAAGGCGTGCAGCGAGGGCTTTATCGACAGCAGCAGGGTCGCGACGACGGCGATGGAGCCGACGACGGCGACCTTGCGCTGCACCGGCTCGATGACCCCTTCGGTGAGCGCGAGCGCGCCGAGCAGGAAGCAGAGCAGCAGCGAGGCCTCGGAGGTCAGGCCACGGTCCCCGCCGGTCCGCACGTCGTGGGCGTAGGAGATGCTCAGGAAGGTGACCGCCGCCAAAAAACCGAAGGCGATGACCGTCAGCCCCACCTGCCGCGCGAGCAGCATGGTGCAGGCGCCGACCAGCGCAAAGATCGGAAAGGTGCGCGCACCGCCAAGAAAGCCGCCCTCGGGCTTGGCGTCGAGCGGCGCCGACTGCTCGCGCTCGAGGCCGATGAGCAGGCCGGCCGACAGGGCCAGGCCCAGCGAGAGAAAGGGCTCGTACTCGGTCATTCCGGGTCTCCGGAGCACGCCTCGGCCGCCAGCGGTCGATCTTCGCGTTCAGAAGAGAGTCCATACCGCAGGTGCGCAATCAGGCAAGAAGATGCCCGCCCGCCAGGGATGCCGGCGGGCGGGCATCTTCTCTACGGACCGGTACAGTCGTTCGGCGCGCCCGGGGTTCCGTAGTCGCCACCGCTGAGCGGGGTCGTCGAGTTGCACCAGTTGGACGCCGTGTCGTTGGAGACTGCGTCCTGGTGGTTGGTGCCGAGCTGCTTGCTCTTGCCGGCGGTCGGGAAGCCGCTGCTGTAGCTCATCGCGTCGAGCAGCACGTTGCCGTGCCCCTTGATGGAAACCGAGTCACTCGTGTTGCTCAGTGAGTAGTTGCCGTAGAGGTAGTCGACGATGACGCCGCCGTTCGCTTCGTACTCCGCGTTCCTGGCGAGAACGACATAGCCGCCAGCCGGAACGAGGACCGGAGTATCCCGGGTGATCAGCAGGTCCTCGGAGGCGCCCTGGAGCCGGAAGCCGCGCAGGTCGATGTCCCAGCCATTCGGGTTGAACACCTCGATCCACTCGGCGGCCAGGTCGTCGACGTTCGGGTTGATCATCAACTCGTTGATCACCAGTAGCCCGTGGACACAGGCGTGATCGCAAGCGCCGCAATGGTTCGGGCTCGCCGCTTGGCAGGTGCCCGAGCAGCAGAGACCGCCGACCGAGCTGTCGCAGACCACGCCGCACCCGCCGCAGTTCTCCTCGTCGATCTGCAGCCAGAGCGCGCAGTCCGGGTCCTCGCAGTCGGTCAGCCCGTCTCCGTCGTTGTCGAGCGTGTCGTAGCAGGCCGCCCTGCTCGTCTCGTCGCACGGCTCGGCGCAGTCGTCGTCCGCGCAGTCGGCGTCGCCGTCCATGTCGTTGTCGAGCATGTCGTGGCAGCTCGCGAAGTCGCCCTCGACGCACAAGCTCGCGCAGGCCGAGTCGGCGCAGTCGGTGTCGCCGTCGGTGTCGTTGTCGAGCCCGTCGTGGCAGTTCGGGTAGCTCGTCTCGTCGCAGTAGTAGCCGCAGTTGACGGTGTCGGCGCAGTCGGCCTGCCCGTTCTGATCGTTGTCGCTGCCGTCGTGGCAGCGGTCGTACGAGTTCTCGAGGCAGTGGTAGGCGCACTGCGTGTCGGCGCAGTCGGTGGCGCCGTCGAGGTCGTTGTCGAGGCCGTCGTGGCAGCGCTCCGGATCCGTCTCCTGGCAGTCGGCCTGCCACGCGCAGGTCGAGTCGGCGCAGTCGGTGTCGCCGTCCTGGTCGTCGTCGATCCCGTTGTGGCACAGCGCCCCGACCTCGGCCGGCAGGCAGGGCACCGCGGCCGCGCAGTCGGGGTCGGCGCAGTCGGTCAGGCCGTCCTGGTCGTTGTCCCTCGAGTCGGCGCAGGCCGTGTCGCTCGACTCGGCGCAGACCGCCGCGCAGCCGGGGTCCTGGCAGTCGATGGCGCCGTCCTGATCGTTGTCGAGTCCGTCGTGACAGGCGAGGTCGCTCGTCTCGTCGCACAGCGCCGCGCAGTCCGGGTCGGCGCAGTCGGTGGCCGCGTCCTGATCGTTGTCGCGGCCGTCGTGACAGAGCGCGTAGGTGTTCTCGAGGCAGAACGCCGCGCAGCCGCTGTCCTGGCAGTCTGTCTTGCCGTCCTGGTCGTTGTCGCGCCCGTCGTGGCAGAGCGCGTCGGAGCTCTCGGCGCAGAAGGCGGCACAGTCGGCGTCGGCGCAGTCGAGCGCGCCGTCGCCGTCGTTGTCCTTCCCGTCGTGACAGAGCGCGTCGGTGTTCTCGGCGCAGAACGAGAAGGCTTGGCAGCCCGGGTCGAAGCAGTCGACAAGCCCGTCGCCGTCGTCGTCGAGACCGTTCTGGCACAGCGCCGCGGTGTCCTCGGGTGGCAGGCAGGCTCTCTGCGTCGCGCAGCCGGGGTCGAGGCAGTCGACCCTGCCGTCCTGATCGTTGTCCTTGCCATCGGCGCAGGTCGTCGCGTCGTCCTCGCGGCAGACCGGGCCGCAGGACGGGTCGAGGCAGTCGACCAGAGCGTCGAGGTCGTTGTCCTGGCCGTCGTGGCAGTTGGCGTAGGTCGTCTCGTCGCAGTGGAAAGCGCACTCGGGGTCGGCACAGTCGGCCAGGCCGTCCTGATCGTTGTCGCGCCCGTCGTGGCAGAGCGCGTAGGTGTTCTCGGCGCAGACCGAGGCGCAGCCGGTGTCCTGGCAGTCGACCTTCGCGTCCTGGTCGTTGTCGCGTCCGTCGTGGCAGAGCGTGTCGGTGTTCTCGAGGCAGAAGCCCGCGCAGTCGGCATCCGCGCAGTCGAGTGAGCCGTCGCCGTCGTTGTCCTTGCCGTCGTGGCAGAGCGCGTCGGTGTTCTCGACGCAGTGCACGAAGCCCTGGCATTGCGGATCGAAGCAGTCGACGAGCCCGTCGCCGTCGTCGTCGAGGCCGTTCTGGCACCGCGCGACCGTGTTCTCTGGCGGCAGGCAGGCGATCACCTGGGCGCAGCCGGTGTCCTGGCAGTCGGTCTTGCCGTCCTGGTCGTTGTCGAGCCCGTCGGTACAGCTCGCCGCGTCGTCCTCGGCGCACACCGGGCCGCAGCCCGGGTCGGCGCAGTCGGCCGCGCCGTCCTGGTCGTTGTCCTCGCCGTCGTGGCAGGCCGCGTAGCTGGTCTCCTCGCAGGCCGCCGCGCAGTCGGTGTCGGCGCAGTCGAGCCGCGAGTCCTGGTCGTTGTCGCGCCCGTCGTGGCAGAGCGGATAGCTGTTCTCCACGCAGACCGCCCCGCAGCCCGGGTCCTGGCAGTCGGCCAGGCCGTCCTGGTCGTTGTCGCGTCCGTCGTGGCAGAGCCCGTCGGTGTTCTCCTGGCAGAAGCCGCTGCAGTCGGGGTCGGCGCAGTCGAGGCTGCCGTCGCCGTCGTTGTCCTTTGCGTCGTGGCAGAGCGCGTCGGTGTTCTCGACGCACCAGTTGAAGGCCTGGCAGCCCGGGTCGAAGCAGTCGGCGAGTCCGTCGCCGTCGTCGTCGACGCCGTTCTGGCACAGGGTCGCGGTCGCCTCGGGCGGCAGGCAAGCGATCACCTGGGCGCAGCCGGTGTCGGCGCAGTCGGCCTTGCCGTCCTGGTCGTTGTCGAGCCCGTCGGTGCAGCTCGCCGCGTCGTTCTCCTGGCAGACCGCGAAACAGCCGGTGTCGAGGCAGTCGACCGCACCGTCCTGATCGTTGTCGAGCCCGTCGTGGCACTCCTCGTAGCTCGCCTCGCCGCAGATCGCCGCGCAGCCGGGGTCGGCGCAGTCGGTCGCCCCGTCCTGATCGTTGTCGCGCCCGTCGTGGCAGGCCGCGTAGCTCGTCTCGCCGCAGAACGAGGCGCATCCCGGGTCCTGGCAGTCGGCCTGGCCGTCCTGGTCGTTGTCGCGCCCGTCGTGGCAGCGCGGGTCGGTGTTCTCCGCGCAGAAGCCCGCGCAGTCGGCATCCGCGCAGTCGAGCCCGCCGTCGCCGTCGTTGTCCTTGCCGTCGTGGCAGAGCGCGTCGGTGTTCTCGACGCACCACGAGAAGGCTTGGCAGCCCGGATCGAAGCAGTCGACGAGCCCGTCGCCGTCGTCGTCGAGTCCGTTCTGGCAGAGCGTCGAGGTCGCCTCGGGAGGCAGGCACTCGAAGACCGCCGCGCAGCCCGGATCGAGGCAGTCGGTCAGGCCGTCCTGGTCGTTGTCGAGCCCGTCGGTGCAGCTTGTGGCATCGTCCTCGCGGCAGGCCGCGGCGCAGCCCGCGTCGCCGCAGTCGGTCGCCCCGTCTTGATCGTTGTCCTGGCCGTCGTGGCAGGCCGCGTAGCTCGTCTCCTCGCAGGCCGCCGCGCAGTCGGGGTCGGCGCAGTCGACCGCCGAGTCCTGGTCGTTGTCCTCGCCGTCGTGGCAGCGCACGTAGGAGCTCTCGGCGCAGGCCGAGGCGCAGCCCGGATCGGCGCAGTCGACCTGGCCGTCGCCGTCGTTGTCGCGGTTGTCGTGGCAGGCGACCACGCTCGTCTCCACGCAGAAGCTGGCGCAGCCCTCATCGAGACAGTCCGCCGCGCCGTCCTGGTCGTTGTCGCGCCCGTCGTGGCAGAGCGCGTCGGTGTTCTCGACGCAGTAGCTCGCGCACCCGGGGTCGGCGCAGTCGGTCGCCCCGTCGCCGTCGTTGTCCTTGCCGTCGTGGCAGAGCGCGTCGGTGTTCTCGATGCAGATAGCGAAGCTCTGGCAGCCCGGATCGAAGCAGTCGATCAGGCCATCGCCGTCGTCGTCGATCCCGTTCTGGCACAGGGTGATGGAGCCCTCGTCTGGCAGGCAGGCGATCACCGCGGCGCAGGCGCTGTCGCTGCAGTCGATGGCGCCGTCCTGGTCGTTGTCCTTGCCGTCAGTGCAGGTCGCCGCGTCGTTCTCCTGGCAAACCGCGCTGCAGCCCGGGTCGGCGCAGTCGGCGGCGCCGTCCTGATCGTTGTCCTCGCCGTCGTGGCAGGCCGCGTAGCTCGTCTCCTCGCAGGCCGCCGCGCAGTCGGGGTCGGCGCAGTCGAGCGCGCCGTCCTGATCGTTGTCGCGCCCGTCGTGGCAGAGCGGGTAGGTGTTCTCGACGCAGACCGCCCCGCAGCCCGAATCCTGGCAATCGGCCAGGCCGTTCTGGTCGTTGTCGCGCCCGTCGTGGCAGAGCCCGTCGGTGTTCTCCTGGCAGAAGCCGCTGCAGTCCGGGTCGGCGCAGTCGAGGCTGCCGTCGCCGTCGTTGTCGAGCCCGTCGTGGCAGAGCTGATCGGTGTTCTCGACGCACCAGTTGAAGGCCTGGCAGCCCGGGTCGAAGCAGTCGGCGAGTCCGTCGCCGTCGTCGTCGACGCCGTTCTGGCACAGGGTCGCGGTCGCCTCGGGCGGCAGGCAAGCGATCACCTGGGCGCAGCCGGTGTCGGCGCAGTCGGCCTTGCCGTCCTGGTCGTTGTCGAGCCCGTCGGTGCAGCTCGCCGCGTCGTTCTCCTGGCAGACCGCGAAACAGCCGGTGTCGAGGCAGTCGACCGCACCGTCCTGATCGTTGTCGAGCCCGTCGTGGCACTCCTCGTAGCTCGCCTCGCCGCAGATCGCCGCGCAGCCGGGGTCGGCGCAGTCGGTCGCCCCGTCCTGATCGTTGTCGCGCCCGTCGTGGCAGGCCGCGTAGCTCGTCTCGCCGCAGAACGAGGCGCATCCCGGGTCCTGGCAGTCGGCCTGGCCGTCCTGGTCGTTGTCGCGCCCGTCGTGGCAGCGCGGGTCGGTGTTCTCGAGGCAGAAGGTGGCGCAGTCGAGATCGGCGCAGTCGAGGTCGCCGTCGCCGTCGTTGTCGCGCCCGTCGTGGCAGAGCGGGTCGCTGTTCTCGACGCAGAAAGCAAAGGCCTGGCAGCCCGGATCGAAGCAGTCGGCGAGCAGGTCGCCGTCGTCGTCGACGCCGTTCTGGCACAGCGCCGGCGTGCTCTCCGGGGGCAGGCAGGCGATCACCTGGGCGCAGCCCGGATCGTCGCAGTCGGTCAGGCCGTCCTGGTCGTTGTCCCTGCCGTCGCTGCAGCTCGCCTCATCGGCCTCGACGCAGACCGCTCCGCAGTCCGGGTCGAGGCAGTCGGCCTTGCCGTCCTGGTCGTTGTCGCGCCCGTCGTGACAGGCCCCGTAGCTCGTCTCCTCGCAGGCAGCGGCGCAGTCGGAGTCGAGGCAGTCGGCCTGACCGTCCTGATCGTTGTCACGCCCGTCGTGGCAAGGCGCGTAGCTGTCCTCGAGGCAGAAGGCGGCGCAGCCCGGATCGAGGCAGTCGGTCAGGCCGTCCTGGTCGTTGTCGCGCCCGTCGTGACAGAGCGCGTCCGAGCTCTCGGCGCAGAAGCCGAGGCAGTCGGAGTCGGCGCAGTCGAGCGCGCCGTCGCCGTCGTTGTCCTCGCCGTCGTGGCAGAGCGGGTCGGTGTTCTCGACGCAGAAGGCGAAGGCCTGGCAGCCGGCGTCGAAGCAGTCGACGAGGTTGTCGCCGTCGTCGTCGAGCCCGTTCTGGCAGAGCGCCATCGTGTTCTCGGGTGGCAGGCAGGAGAGGATGAGCGCGCAGTCCGGGTCGGCGCAGTCGATGAGGCCGTCCTGGTCGTTGTCCAGCCCGTCGGCGCAGGTCGGGTCCGAGTCCTCGGCGCAGACCCGGGCGCAGCCCGGGTCGAGGCAGTCGACCTGGCCGTCCTGGTCGTTGTCGGACGAGTCGTGGCAACGCGCGTAGCTCGTCTCGTCGCAGGCCGCCGCGCAGCCCTGGTCGGCGCAGTCGGTCAGCCCGTCCTGATCGTTGTCCGAGCCGTCGTGGCAGGCTGCGACCGAGTCCTCGTGGCAGAACCCCTCGCAGCCCGGGTCGAGGCAGTCGACCGCGCCGTCCTGGTCGTTGTCGCGCCCGTCGTGGCAGAGCGCGTCGGTGTTCTCGAGGCAGAAGGGGGCGCAGCTTCCGAGATCGGCGCAGTCGGCAAGCCCGTCGCCGTCGTTGTCCTGGCCGTCGTGGCAGAGCTCGTCCGAGTTCTCGGCGCAGAACGAGAATGCCTGGCAGCCCGGGTCGAAGCAGTCGATGAGGAAGTTGGCGTCGTCGTCGAGACCGTTCTGGCAGAGCGCCGGGGTGTTCTCCGGCGGCAGGCAGGGGATGGCCGCGGCGCAACCCGGATCGGCGCAGTCGGCCGCGCCGTCCTGATCGTTGTCCTGGCCGTCGGAGCAGGTCGCGTCTTCGCCCTCGAAGCAGACCGCGGCGCAGTCCGCGTCGGCGCAGTCGGTGGCGCCGTCCAGATCGTTGTCGCGCAGGTCGTGGCAGCCGACGTAGCTCGTCTCGTCGCAGACCGCGGCGCAGCCGCTGTCGGCGCAGTCGGTGTCGCCGTCCATGTCGTTGTCGAGCGTGTCGGTGCAGGAGGAGAGGGTGGTCTCGTCGCAAACGCTCGCGCAGGCCTCGTCGGCACAGTCGGTGTCGCCGTCCTGGTCGTTGTCGCGCCCGTCGTGGCAGGTGTCGTAGGTCTCCTCCGCGCAATAGGCGGCGCAATCGGAGTCGGCGCAGTCGACGAAGCCGTCGCCGTCGTTGTCGAGCCCGTCGTGACAGGAGGGGTCGTTGTCCTCGACGCAGAAGGTGAAGCTGGCGCAGCCCGGGTCGGCGCAGTCGACGAAGCCGTCGCCGTCGTCGTCAAAGTCGTTGTCGCAGAGCGCCGGCGTACTCTCGTCGGGCAGACAGGGCAGCGCGGCCGCGCAGTCCGGGTCGGCGCAGTCGACCAGGCCGTCTTGGTCGTTGTCGCGCCGGTCGGAGCAGGTCTCGTCGTCGCTCTCGACGCAGGCGGCCGCGCAGCCGATGTCGTCGCAGTCGACGGCGCCATCCTGGTCGTTGTCGCGTCCGTCGTGGCAGAGCGCGTAGTCGTCCTCGAGGCAGTGCTCGGCGCAGCCGGAGTCCAAGCAGTCGATGCTGCCGTCCCAGTCGTTGTCTTCGCGGTCATGGCACAGCAGGTAGTCGTTCTCCTGGCAGTGCTCGACGCAGCCCTCGTCGTAGCAGTCGACCGCGCCGTCGAAGTCGTTGTCCTTGCCATCGGAGCAGAGCTCCTCGGTCGTCTCGGGCACCGGAATGCAGACGGGGGTCGAGCCGCAACTCGGATCCTCGCAGTCGACGAGGTTGTCCCCGTCGTTGTCGATCCGGTCGCCACAGAGCAGGCCTTCCTCGACGGCAGGGCCGGCGTCCGTCAATCCCGAGTCGGCCGGGGGAACGGCGATGAGCCGCTCGTCGCCGCAGCCGGCTGCCAACCCGGAAAGGAGCAGGGCACCCGCGATTGAAGAGACCAGCCGGAAAGATGGGGAAGGAGCGTCCACGTGCGCCTCCGTTCGTCGGCCATCGAGCGGGTTCCGCGCCCTGGTCGACGGGTCAGCGCGGAGGTCGGATGTCGTTTCGGCAGTCTAGCGGACGCTCGCATCGCCTAGCGAAGCTGCGACCTTGCTACCGGGCCGCCGCGCGGCCGCGCATCGAGAGTTGCCCGGCTCGCGGCGACGGACGGCCGCCGTCGCCCGGCCGGACAGGAGCGAGCCTTCGCCCCCGTCCATCGGGCCCTAGCTTTGTGACATGTCGGGGCCGACCGCATCCGCCGGCAAGCCGGCCAACCTGGACGAGCTCCTGCGGCTTCGGGCTGCGCAGATCGCCAGCGAGGCCGAGCGCCTCGTCCGTCAACACCCGGCGCTCGCGGGCCTGAGCCGCCGCGAGCAAGTCGAGCTCACGCGGATGCTGGTCGACTGGCTCTCCTCGATCGTCGGCGCCGAGCTGCGGCAAGCGCAGGGCCCGCTCGTCCATCCGCCTTTCGAACCGAGCGCCCGGAGGCTCGACGGTAGCCTCAACGTCGGCCGGGCGTTGGCCCTCCTCTCCGCCGTCCGAGGAGCGGTGCTGCTCGTCTGGAGTCGCGAGCTACAGCCGGCCATCCCGATCCCCGAGGCCCAGGCGCTCGGCCGAGCGATCGATCAGATCGCCACCGACTGGCTCCGGGCCTTGGTCGAGCGCGAGGCAGGCAGGCAATGCGAGCAGTTCTACGAGCGTCTCGCCGGCATCGTCGGACGCGACCTCCGCAACCCGCTGGGCGCCATCGCGCTCTCGTCCAACCTGATGCTCCAGCGCGGCGAGACCCTGCCAGCCTTCGCGCTGGCCGCTGCGCGGCGCATCTCGACGAGCGCGGATCGGATGGCACGCATGGTCGGGCAGCTCCTCGACTTCACGCGCGCGCGCATGGCAGGAGGCCTGCCCGTCTCGCTCCGACCGACGAATCTCTGCGAGATAGCGCGCGCGGTCGTCGACGAGCTCGCCGTGCTCCGCCCCGGCCAGCTCGAGCTCTCCTGCCCGACGGTAGGCGTGCGCGGCGAATGGGATCCCGAGCGGCTCTTCCAAGTGCTGTCGAATCTCGTGAGCAATGCTCTCGAGCACGGCGCCGAGGGGATGCCGGTCGAGCTGGTGCTGCACAACCAGGCGAACCAAGCGCTAATCGAAGTGAAGAACCAGGGGCCACCCATCCCCGCCGACGTGCTGCAGCGGCTCTTCGATCCCTTCCACCGGGTCGGCGCGGACCATCCGGGCAGCGGGTTGGGACTGGGCCTGTACGTCGTCCAGCAGGTCCTCCTCGCCCACGGCGGGACCATCGAAGTGCGCTCGACAGCGTCCGAAGGAACGACCTTCCGGGTCCGGCTGCCGCGAGTGCCGGTGGACGAATTCCGAAGATGAGAGGGTCGGGCTGCCGAGGGCGGACGACCCCAGCCGTGCCCCAACCGGCGACGTGCGGTCGATCGACGCTTCGGTCAACGGCCTTTCCGGACGATTTCGAGAAGCGCCAACCGCTCGACCAACCGATCGCGACCACTCGACCAGCCGATCGCGACCGCTCGACCAGCCGATCGCGACCGCTCGACCAGCCGATCGCGACCACTCGCACCGGATCGTCGAGCCGCTTCGCGGAACGGTCGCGCAGCCCGGCATGCGCCTGGACCGCCCGCAAGCCAACCGCTCGGCCCGCCCCGCCGACCGCCATCGATCTGGTAGCTTTTGGCAGTTCGCACCGCAGTCCACCGCGGCTCATCCGCCGGAGCTCGGAGGCGCCCCTGCCCGCAACCAAGTCGCGAAGAGCTCTTCCCAAGGCTCCTCTGGCGGCACCTCTCGCCGAACCGGCTGCCGGCGACCGGCGCGCGGTCCTCGCGCGACTCATCACCTACGTGCCGTTCGACGCGGTGCTCGCCGCGGTCGACGGCGCCACTCTCGGCCCCGGGCGCCGGGCCATCGGCGGCACGGTCCTCTTCGCCGACCTCTCGGGCTTCACCGCGCTCTCGGAGGCCTACGCGGCCCGCGGGCGCGACGGCACCGACGAGCTGACCCGGCTGCTCAACCGCATCTTCTCGGTCCTGCTCGAGGACGCGGTCTTTCCGTTCGAGGGCTTCCTCGTGAAGTTCGCGGGCGACTCGCTGCTCGTCTACTTCGAGGGCCCCGGCCACCTCGCCCGCGCCTGCGCCGCGGCGCTCGCGACTCAGGAGGCGATGGCCGAGCTGCCGAAGACCGAGCCGCGGCTGCGCCACCTCGCCATCCGCGTCGGCGTCGCCAGCGGGCCGTTCGACCTGATGACCGTGGGCGCGCCCTCGGGTCGGCTCGACTGCTTTCTCGCCGGCGACGCCGCGCAGCGCGCCGTGCTCGCCGCCGACTACGTCGGGCCCCGCGACATCCTCGTCGACGCCCCCGGCAAGCCGCGCGGCCCCTTCCGCGCCGGCTCGAACCTGCTCGAGCTGGTCTGCGCCGGCCAGGTCCCCAAGCGCCAGCCCATCGCCTACGTCCTCGGCGGCCTGAGCGAAGAGCGCGTCGAGCACGCCATCGGACAGCTCGAGCGGTTCATCGCCCCCGCGCTCTGGGAGCGCATCGTCGGCAGCCTCTCCTCCGAGACGGTCCCCGCCGAGCGCCGCCACGCCTGCGCGGTCTTCGCCGAGATCGACGAGTGGGGGGTCGCGCTCGAGCGGCTGAGCGAGCACTACGCGCTCGCCTGCCAGTGCGCGGGGCGCCACGGCGGGCTGCTCAACAAGATCGACGGAACGCGCCGCGGCCCACGCATCCTCGCCACCTTCGGCATCCCCTCGACCCGCGGCGACGACGAGCGGCGCGCGATCGCCTTCGCGCTCGAGCTGCGCGACAAGCTCGCCGGCACCCCGGTGCGCATCGGCATCGAGGCCGGGCCCATCTTCTCGGGCGAGCTCGGCTCGGTGCTCAAGCGCGAATTGACCGTGCTCGGCGACACCGTCAACGTCGCCGCGCGCCTGGCGCACGCCGCCGAACCGGGCGAGGTGCTCTGCGGCCCGTCGTGCTGGGCGCGGGTCGACTCCTTCCTCGGCCGGCCCAAGCCGCCGCTGCCGCTCAAGGGCAAGAGCCTGCCCATCACGCCCATCTGCGTGAGCGCGCCGCGCCGCTTCGCGGCGAGCCGCCTGGTGCGCCGCATCGGCCGGCCGCCCTTGCTCGGGCGCGACCGCGAGCTCGCGCTGCTTGCCGAGGCCTCGCGCCGCCCGCTCGCCGGCCGCCTGAGCGCGCTGACCGTCGCGGGACCGGCGGGGATAGGCAAGAGCGCGCTGGTCGGGGTCGCGGTCGACCGCTGGATTGACGAGGGCGGCGGCGCCTTTGGCATCCGCTGCGACTACGAGCGACGGGGCCAGCCCTACGCGCCGATGCGCGCGCTCGCCGCCGCTTGGCTCGGACTGCCGCTCGAGCCGAGCCCTTCGCTCGCCGAGGTGCGCGAGGCGCTCGAGCGCCTCTCTATTCACGACGAGAGCCTGGCGCGCCTGACCGCGCACGTGCTCGATGCCAACTCGGCCGACCGGGGCGCGGCCCGGCTCTTCGCCGTGCGCCTGATCCGGGAGATGACCCGCGAGGCGCCGCTGATGGTGGTCGTCGAAGACGCCCACAACGCCGACGACGCCTCGGTCGAGCTTTTTCGTTCGCTGTCGGAGCTCATCGAGCGCGCGGGCCTGTTCATCGTCGCGACGACACGCACGACGCTCGCCTCCGGGCGCTCGCGCCTGCCGCGCGACGGGACGCTCGAGCTGCGCCCGCTGCCCTCGGACGCGAGCCGCGCCCTGCTCGCGCGCGGCCTGGGGGTGCGCGAGGTGAGCGTGCTGCTCGCCGACGCGGTCGAGGCGCGCGCGGGCGGCAATCCTCTCTTCGTCCAGCGACTGGCGAGTTGGCTGTCGGCGCGCGGGCTCGTCGAGCTGGTCGGCGGCGCGGCCTCGCTCTCCTTCGAGGCCGCCTCCGATCCGGCCGGCAGCCTGCCGCCTGACCTCGAGGCGCTCGTCCTCGCCGAAATAGACCAGCTCCCGGCCCCGGTGCGCGAGGTGCTGCGGGCGCTCAGCGTGCTCGGCCACGAGTGGAGCGCCGAGCACGCCCTCCAGCTCTGCGAGCTGGGCGGAATCAACCGCGAGACGACCGCCGACGCGCTCGAGCTGCTGGCGCGGGTCGGGCTGTTGATGGGCGCGGGCGGCGACCAGCCCGACTACCTCTTCACCCGCGTCTCCGACCGCGAAGTGATCTACTCGGGCCTTCCGGTCGAGCAGCGGCGCGCCCTGCACGCGCGGGTCGCGCAGGTCCTCTCGCGGCGCGCCGGCACCGCGGTCGCCGAGCTCGCGCTGCACTACGACGCGGCCGACGACCATCCCCAGGCGTCGAGCACCTGCCTGGCGGCGGCGCGCATGGCCCAGCGGCGCGGGGCCTTCTCGGACGCGCTGCAGCTTCACCGCGCGGCCGCCCGGCACCTCGAGGCAATGGGTGAAGACGCGACCGAGTGCCGAGTCGCCGAGGTCGAGTGCCTGAGCGCGCTCGCGGCCTGGGCCGAGGCGCGGGAGCTCGCGGTCGAGCTCGGCAAGACGGTGCGCGATCCGGTGGCGCGGCTGCGGGCGCAAATCGCCGCGGCCCGCTGCGCTGGCTGCGAGGGCGACCCCAAGCGCGCCGCCGAGCTGACCGAGCGGGCGCGCGCCGAGATCCCCGAGGACGCGCCCCCGGCGCTGCGCGCGAGCCTGATGCTCACCTGCGCCCAGCACCGCTTCTCGCTCGGGCAGCTTCGCGAGGCGCTCGACGAGCTGTCGGCGGCGCGGAGAATGGCGACCGAGGAGCTCGCGCCGCTGGTCGAGGGGCTGCGCTCGAGCGTGCTCGCCGAGCTGGGGCGCACCAAGGAGGCCGTGGAGTTGGCCGAGTCGGCCTTCGACCTCGCGGAGAAACAGCGCCACCGCGGCCAGCAGGCGCGCGCCCTCTCCTACCTCGGACGCGCGCTCTACGCCGCGGGCGATCTCGACGGGGCGCGGGAGAAGTACCTGCAGGCACAGCGCCTCTACACCGGCCTGCACCAGCCGATGGACGCGGCCTCGGCCGCGCTGCACGTCGCCGAAATCGCGCTCGCGCAGGCGATGCCCGCCAAGGCGCTCGAGGGGCTCGAGGCGGTGCTCGAGACGAGCCGGCACTTCTCGGCCGGACCGGTCGAGGCCGCGGCGCTGTGCGGAATCGGCCGCGCGCGCTGGCTGCTGCGCGATTCGCGTCGGGCGATCCGCGCGCTCGAGCAGGCGGTCGAGCTCGCCGAGACGACGCTGACGCACCACGCGGCCGTCTGCGGCCGGGCCTACCTCGCCGAGGCGCTCTGGGAGAGCGAGCCGAAGCGGGCCCGAGCGCTGCTCGACGAGGCGAAGAGGCTCGCGAGCGCGCGCGGCCTGGGCATCGAGCTCGAAGAGGTGCGGGGCGTCGCGGGGCGGCTGACTGGCGCGTAGGGCGCTCGCGCCCAGCCAAGGGCCGCGGGCTCGGCAGGGGTTGCGGCAGTCGGCTCGAATCGCCTCTCCTCGCAGGCGCGCACGGATGCTGACGGCCGCGCCGGGCGTCAACGCGGCAGAGCGGCCCAGAGCAATTCGAGCTTCAGCTCTAGCGCCTCGAAAGGCGGCGCGCAGACCCGGTCGTGCCCGGACCAGACGCCAAGCGGACGCCACTCGGCGCCCTCGCGCACGAAGACCTCGAGCGAGCGGCGCTGCGGATCGACCAGCCAGACGTGGCCGACGCCCTCGCGTCCGTAGACCCGCATCTTCTTCACGCGGTCGAGCGTGGCGGTGGAGGGCGAGAGCGTCTCGCAGATCCAGTCGGGGGCAACGGTCGCCGCCGGGCCGCTCAGTCGCTCGAGCCGCGTGGAGCGCCAGCCCGCGAGATCGGGAACCAGGACGTCCTCGCCGAAGTGCAGCTCCGGTTCGAAGAGGATCCACCAGCCGCCGGGGCCTCCCTGGCCGAGCTGGAAGGCGGTCAGCAGCAGCGCACCCAGGGTCGAGGTGCCGACCGCGTGCTCGAGCGAAGGCCGAGGCATCGCGAAGAGCTCGCCGTCGATGAGCTCGCCGACGACGTTCTCGGGAAGCGCCTCGAGGTCTGCGTAGGTCGCCCTCTTGCCGCGGGTGGTCACCTCTTGAAGCTCTGCATCGTGATCCATCGAAGCCCCCCCGGACAGTCGGTGTGAAGGCAACACAATAGCCGCTACCCCTGACACTCGTGCGCGGTGACCGTGGGCTCGTCAGCCTGGCAGCTTGCGCGGAGGCGACCAAGAACGGGAACCGCCCTGTCGGCCGGACTCGCGGCCTCAGCTAGCGGGCGCGTCAGTTTGCGTCCGCCCCAGCATCGAGCGTCGCACTCCGCCTCGCCGAGCGCGCGCTCGGACACTCCTTGGAGCCACCTCGCCGCTGAGCGGTCAGCCATGCGCCTGCGCGGCCGACGGCGATCGACCCACGACCGGAGGCCACGAATACCGAGCTCCTGGCGACTTGCCTCGCATTGAGGCGCTCGAGGCTTCCGCACTAAGCTGCCTCTCGCTTTGAAACCACGATTCAAACGGACGGGCCTGTTTTTCGTCGCCGCAGTCGTCGTCCTCCTCGCCGGCTCGCTCGGGGCGTTTCGGGGTAGCGCCGCCGCCGCGCTCTATACGGGCTTCGGTCTGCAGCCGGAGGCCAAGAAGATCTCGATCGATCTCGGGTTCTGGCTCGGCGTCGGGGTAAGCGTTGGAGTCGCGCTGCTCTGGTCGGCCGCGATGGTCAAGTGCTCTGCGGAGTGGGTCGAGCGCACGGTGCACCGAGCCAGAGGCGTCGTCGGCACCGGCGTCTTCTTCGGCATCCTCGCCGGCATCGCCTCGACCCTCGTGCTGCACCTCGGGCTCCAGATCGCGGCGGACATCTTCCGGCCGGAAGGATTATTGCTGGGGTTTGGAGTCGGTATCTCCGCGCATCTGCTCCTCGGCCTTCTCGGCGGGCTGCTTTGGCTCGCCGCCTTGCCCAAAGTGCCGCCATCCGAGGCATGAGGCCCGTCTGCCTGCCGCGCGCCTGTCCCTGCGCGCCGCCAGCGAGTGATGCCACCGCTTCCGGCGCTCTCGGGCGAGCAGTGCATCCGTGTCGTTTCCAAGCTCGGCCACGCGGCTGCCCGACGACGAAGAAGCCACCTTCGGCCTGTCGGCCCGCCGGGGGAAAAGCGTGTCGAGGTCCCTCTTCGACAAGAGCTCGACCGAGGCACCTTTCGCTCGATCATCCAAAGCTGCCGGGAGCTCCAGTCTGAGAGCTCCTCGCGCTTCGGGACTGAGCCTCTCCCGAAAGCCGGCGAGCGCTCCGGCAATTGACGCCAAGGCCTCGTAGATCGCATCCTGCGCCGCTTCTCGAAATCATTAGCGCGCACCAGCTCGGACACCATGATGAACACCCCAGCGCCCGCCGGGCGGCCACGGCTTCCCTGGACCCCTGGCCGCCCTCCCCTGATGCTCGCCCCGATGCAGAGCGTGACCAACCGCGCCCTGCGCTCGCTCTTCGCGAAGTGGGCCCGGCCCGACGTGCTCTTCACCGAGTTCATGCGAGTCAAACCCTCGAGGATCGGCGGCCCGCTCAATCCCAAGGACCTGCGCGAGGCGCGGGGCGAAGAGCACGGTATCCCGCTGGTCTTCCAACTCATCGGCGGGGACCCGGCCGCGGTCGTCGAGGCCGCCCGCGCGGCGCAGAGAGCCGGCGCGGCGCACCTGAACCTGAACGTCGGCTGTCCCTTCGGGCGGATGGGCGCCGGCAGCGGAGGCAACCTGCTGCGGCGCACGCCGGTGCTCGAGGCGATGCTCGCGGCGCTGCGCGCGGAGGTGACCGGGAGCCTCTCGGTCAAGGTGCGCGCGGGCTACGACGACCCGGAGCAGCTCTTCTCGCTGCTGCCCCTGTTCGAAGCGGCCGGCGTCGATTTCCTGGTGCTGCATCCGCGCACCGTCGCGCAGGCCTACGATGGCGAGGCCGACCACCGAATCACCGCCCGGGTCGTCGGCCGCACGTCGCTGCCGGTGATCGCCAACGGCGACGTGCGCACGGCGGCCGACGGCCGGAGGGTCCTCGAGGAGACCGGCGCCGCAGGCCTGATGCTCGGGCGCGGCGCCATCGCCGACCCGGATCTCTTCGCCCGCCTGCGCGGCGAGGCGCCGTTCACGGCGGAAGGCGACGCCCGGGCCTCCTCCCTGCGCCGCTATTTCAGCGAAGTGCTCGAGCAGTACGAGCGCGTCTTCTGTGGCGAGGCCCACGTGCTCGCCAACGCGAAGTCCATCGTCGGCTTCGTCGGCGGCGCCGAGTACCCGAAGACCTTCAAGCGGCTGATGAGGGCCAAGTCGCTCGGCCTCTTCCGGGAGGCGCTCGAAGAGTGGGCGTAAGGCAAGCGATTCCGCGCTCGAGACGGCCTTTGCGGCGAGCTTGGGCTGCGCCGTAGACCGCTCGGGCTTCGCGCGCTCGCGTCAGCCCCACGCCGCGCAGAGCAGCGCCTGCAGCCTCTCCGGCGCCGTCGCCGAGGTCTTGCAGAGAAACCCGCTCTTGTGGGCGAAGCGGACGTCCGGCTCGGCAGCCACCCGGCAGAAGTCGAGCTTGGGGTGGTCGTCGAACCGGGCGATGCCGAAGCCCGTCGAGCGGCTGTCCGGGTAGACGATGGCCGCGACGCGCTCGCTCAGGCCGGCGACCCGGACGTACTGCTCGGTGTCGCCCGAGGGATCGGCAGGAAGAGGCTCGGTCCGAGGCACGAAGAGCGCCTCGAACACCTCGCCGCGCGCCTCCAGCCTCCAGAGCGTGGCGCGCTCGCCGATGAGGTCGATCCGCCCGCGCGCCGTCGTCAGGTAGTCGATGAGGTCCTCGCCGACATAGCGCATCACCTCGTAGAGAGGCTCGCCCGGCGACAGCTCCGAACAGCGCCCGAAGCGGCGCAGCAGCGAGAGGTCGACCGGAGAGGAGAGCCGGTCGAGGACCGCGGTGGCGACGCCGAGCCACTCGGCCGTCTTCTGCGGTCCGCGCACGTCGAGCCACTCGGCGCATTCGAGCCAGCCGCACAGCAGCCGGGCATCCTCGTCGAGGCCGAGGTGGCGCAGCACCAGGCTTATCGAACAGGTGGGGACGTGGTCGCGCGGAAGCTGGTGGTGGTCGAAGTTCATCCGCTCGGCGCAGTGCTCGTCACCGACATCAACCACGCAGACGCTCGGGTCGAGGAGCTCGGCGGACGTCGGCGCACGCCTCGAGACCGGGACCCGATACTTCGCGATCAGCAGGCAGACCGCGAGGAAGTCGTCTTTGTGAGCGCTGCCGGGGTGCGTGACGATCTGGGAAACCATGGCCCGAACCCTAACCGAAACGGCGCGCGGCTCGTGAAGAAGTACCGAGGGAGAGCGCCGGCTAGGCGGGCGGGCGCTCGGCAAGAACCGCATGATGGCGTCCGGCCCGGCTCGCGCCGCGCTGTCGCGCAATCTCTCTGACCTCGGCCCTCCGCTCACCCCGTCCGGAGCCTCCCGAGAAACGAAGAGGGCGAAGTCGAGCGGCCCTCGACTTCGCCCTCGCAAGCTCGGCCTACGCTCGGGCCGACCGGTTATCGCTCGAGGGATTGCTTCGAGGCATCTTCAGGTTCCCCGGTACGCTCGGGCGCAGACCCCGCCGCGCCAACCCTCGACACAGCTTGGGGGTTCGCAAGATGGCGCCCTCGACTCCCCTCGAGCTCATCGGCACCGGCCTTGTCGGTTTGAGACGGAGCTTTGCCAGGCACACCTCTGGACCCGCGACGCCGAGTGAGCCGCGCCGGCCCGACTTGCTCAAGAAGCGGCGCGCCGAGCTCGACGGCGCCAGCGCGCGCCCATCGAAAGCCGCGGCTGGGCGCCTCGTTCGATGGGAAGAGAAGCTCATTCGCATTCGTGCGCAAAAACCAAGCAAGCAAAGGCCAGCGCGCTTGTTGACGTTCCATCCACTCTCTGAAAACACGAGACAACCCACTATGGGCAGGCAGGAGGATGGAGGAAGACATGAAAAGAGCTGTGAGGAGTATTGGAGCGTGGCTGCCCGTCTCGGTGCTGATTTCGTCCCTCGCGTTGTTCGCCGTGGCGTGTGGTCCGATGGACGAGAGCGAGCTCGCCGCTGACGAAGAGATGGCAGCCATCGACGAAGAGTACGCTTCCGCCGAGGGGGAATTGCGATTCTGCGTCTGGAAGTGGTGCAGGGACTTCGACAAGTGGAGCTGGCGCCCTCGCGACCCGGGGACCAGCGATCCGGGCACGGACGAACCCGGGACCGATGATCCGGGCTCCGACGACCCGGGTACCACCGACCCGGGAACGGACGATCCTTCCGCGCCGAGTCCGACGCTCCTTCCGCGGCCCACCGGAATTTGCCCGAGCTTCGCGACTGGCGACGTGACCTTCTCGCCCGCCGGAACCAAAGCTCGCAAGGTGCGCATTTGGATGAACCCCGCGGCCGCGGCGAGCCTCGACGGCCCGGTCGTCTTCTACTGGCACGGCACCGGCAGCTCGCCCTCCGAGGCGCTCAGTGGCCTGGGCCAGACCATCATCGACCAGGTCACCGCGCTTGGCGGCATCGTCGCCGCGCCCTATTCGGACCCTGACGCGGGCTTCTTCCCGTGGTTTCTGACCTCCTCGCGGACGCGGCTCGATGACCTGATGGTCGCCGACGAGGTCGTCGCCTGCGCAAAGGAGCAGATAGGGATCGACGTCCGCCGGATCCACAGCCTCGGCATGAGCGCCGGCGGCCTGCAGACCACGCAGATGAGCTACCGGCGCTCCGGTTACATCGCGAGCGTGGCGACCTACTCTGGCGGACTGAACCTCAGCGCACCCGCATCGCAGGACCCGAGCAACCACTTTGCGGCGCTCATCTTCCACGGCGGCGCAAATGACCGCGTCTTCATCAACTTCCAGTCGGCAAGCGAGCGCTACTGGCAAGACCTCGATTCGCGCGGCAGCTTCGCGGCGATCTGCGACCACGGACGGTCGCACTCGATCCCCACCGATGCCCGAGCCAGCGTCTGGGAATTCTTCAAGGCCCATCCGTTCGGCGTCGAGCCGTCTCCCTACGTCAACGGCCTGCCCGCAGGCTTTCCAAGCTACTGCGACCTGAGCCCGTAGCCGACCCGAGAGCCTCCGCGCTCTCATTTCGACCGACCGAGATCCGTCCGAGAAAATCCTTCTTCGATTCCGTCCGGTTCCGCTCGCGTAGCTCCCGAGGTGCGAGGCGAAGTCGAAGGCCCCTTCGACTTCGCTCGAGGTGACCGGGGCGGTCCGGGCCGAGTTCAAGGAGGTTTCCCGACAACTCTTGAGGTCATCGCGCCCGGCCAGCCTTCTCGTGCTGGCCGGGCGGCTGTGTGCCTGGGGCATCGAGAGGCGCCCGTTCCTCTGAGCGCCTCATTTCAACCGCCTGTGCCGCCAGCCGAACGCAGAAGGCCGCGACCGATGCGCGCCCGAGACCGCGCAGACTCTCAAGAGGGGGCGCACAGTCTCCGTAAGCTCGGTGCGCTCACCCTGAGCCTCAGCCTCCCGAGGGATGCGGAAGACTCAGTCGAGGTTGCTTCGACTCCGGCCTCGCTTCCCCTCGCGGCGCTCCGCGGCGTGATGGGCGTGCTACCGCTCGCCAGCAAAGCTCCGAAAGCGCCGCAATTCCTCGGAGCGGGCGGCTGAAGCGCTCCCGAAGCGTCGCTTCTTCGCGACGCGCCCACAATCAAGGAGAAGGCCGCCGAGGGAGCCGGAATTCCGACCCCGCGGCGGCCTTCGCCGACTGGCTTGAAAGACTGCCTGCTACTGATCACACCGCCCGCGGTGGCGGCATTCGTGGACGTTGCGCGGCACCTCGACGGTGCCGAACTGGCGCATCATGTCGAAGGTCTCGATGCTCGCCGGAGGAGCCTCCATTCCCGGCGCCGGCGCTATCGAGGTCTTGTACTGACCGTAGGTGTTGACCTGGATGATCTCCTGCGGCGGAGGCGGGGGCACCAGCACTCGAGTCTGGCTGCGCTGGGTGGAATTGCCCGTCAGGCCGCAGTCAGGACCGCCGGTCGTCGCGTTGGCCTGGTACAGGAACGAGGCCGTCAGCGACTGGGCAATCATGCAGGCATCGCGCGACTCCTCGTAGCAGCCGCCGCCGACGCAGGACTCGCTGCATTCCTCCTTGGCGGTGCACGGCTCGGTCGGCTGCAGGGTGCTCCAGAGGACGCAGCCGTTGTAGATGGTGGTGTTGGTGGCCGTCGCCTCGTCGATGGCCGGATAGGCGAAGTACCAGCCCATGTCGGTCTCCGAGGCGAGCTCGGGAGGATTGGCCGCGAAGGGCTCGAGCTTGCGCAGATCGGTCTCGGTCAGCCGCGCCTTTTCGTATTCTATCGCCTCGTTCTCGGTGACGAAGGGCGCTGTGCGGAAGACCCTGAAGCCGAGGAAGCGGTTGAACCACCCGCTGTTGGCGTCGATCTCCTCCTGGGTCGTCGTCGCGGTCAGGCTACTCGCGATCGTCTCCCGGTCGGAGACCGCCGCCACGCAGCCCATCGCCTCCCCCTCCCCGCCGGTGCACTGCAGCCCGCTCGCGAAGTAACTGGTCCCGGTGGAGGTGCCGATCGAGGCGACCGCGCCGACGCTGACCGGCTCGGCGTGGCTGGTGCAGGCATTGGCCGTCCCCATGTAGGTCAAGGCCTCCGAGCGCGTCATTGCGCCATCCGAGTCCAGGTTCCAGGTGACGCTGAAGGTGTCGGAGTCGTGAGAGTAGGGGGCCGATTTGACGGACGGGGTCAGGTTTCCTTGGTTGTCCGAGGTGAACTCGAGCACTCCGGTCTCGGCCTTGACGTTGAACCCCTGACGAGCACAGGCCAAGGGGTTGTCGATGGTACAGAGGCCGAGGGTCGGGTTCTTCAGGTTGAAGCGGTCGCCCGAGCCCAGGTAAGCCTGCAGCCCGCCGCTCTGCGGCATGCGGATGGCGGCGGCCATCGAGAAGAACGGCGGCCTGCTCAGGGCATTGCCCGCCTTGGCCTCCTCGAAACCCCGGGCGACGAACCAATTGGTCACGATTGGGACGTCTTTGGCATTGTAGGGGTTGGCCCCCAGCTCGCCCGGCACGTGGAAGCGGGCGACCCAGACTTGGCCGCCGAGGTCGCCGACGATGGCGGTGTCGAAGAAGCCTCCGTTGAAGTCCAGGTTCTGCGTCGTCTCGCTCGCGCCCCAGGCCACCAGGGCGGGCGTCGCGACGATCGGGTACTTCATCTCGGCGGTCGTGCCGGACTTCATCCTCGCCTCCCAGATCTTGTCTCCGGTGTAGGCGTCGATCATGTAGAGCTGGTTGCCACGGACGCGCGCCGGGTCGAAGCCGCCGGGCAGCATGACTATCCACCGCTCCTCGAAGCTCTTCTCGTCTTTCTTGAGCTTCACCGGGCCGATCGGCGGCGCGCCGGGGAGGTAGTCGGCCCACGTCTCGCCCATCGTCAACTCTTCGGGGGTTCCGAGCTTGGGGAACATCCACAGGAAGGTTGGCTTGGTCGGGTCGGTCACGTCGAGGGCGCTGTAGCGGGTGCCGCCGCGCCGTTCGCCGAAGATGGCGACGGTGCGGTACTCGTCGCAGGCCTTCTTGCCGTCCTTGACCTGGCTCTCGTCCACCATTCGCGCCGAGTCGGTCCAGATGTCGCGGATCATCGCGGTCGAGTCGATCATGTACGGGTGGACGTTGCCGACGATGAGCTGCGAGAGCCGGTGCAGCAGGTCGGGCGGCACGAAGGCCCAGAGCTCTTCGCCGTTCTTGCGGCCGGTCTGCGCGCAGATGTTCTCGGGGTCCTCGTCGTAGATGGCCAGGCCACTGACCGGGTCGACGTCCTTGAAGCACGAGTACTGGAAGGCGTGGACCATCCCGTCGTTGGCACCGATGAGGATGGCCGAGGGGCGCTTCTTCTGGAAGGTCTGGTAGTTGACGTACCTCTCGTAGGGATGCCCGGTCTTGTAGTTGCCGCAGGCGGTCTCCTCGTCGGCCTCGGTGGAGGTCGAGTAGAGAGCGCGCAGGCACTGGTTATGGAAGCCGCGCTCGCACAGCGGCATCCGGGCGACCGGCGGATCGACACGTACTGCGCTCGCGTGGAAGATGTCGCCGAGCACGAATTGGCGGTGGGGCATGATCAGCGGCGTGGCGGCGAGGTTGTAATTGGTCGGGTCGAGCGCTCCGGAGGAGTTCAAGACGTCGAGCCCGTGAATGAAGCCGAGGATGATCCGCGCGCACGTCCGCTCGTCGACGTCGACCCCGATGCCTCCGCCGCGCAGCTTCTCCTGAATCTTCTGGCAGACCGCCGGCTGCCCGGCCTGGTTCTGATAGCCGAGCCCCAGATACGGGATGAGCTTGTCGAGATCGGCTTGGGCCATGTTCGGGGCGATCTCCAGCAGCCCTCCAGTCCCGTCGTTGGCGTCGATGGTGTCGTTGCTGTCGGTATCGATGGCGGTGTAGATGGTGCGGGTCATCGGCGTGCGCTGGGTGAGCACCTCCCCGGCCGCCCAGACCGGCCTCGCCGGAATCGACGCGCCGCCCTCGGTCGTCTTGATGGCGAAGTAGTCGGTGTCCTCGTCCCAGAGGTTCAGGTTGGCCTTGACCATCGCCCCGTCGTTGGGATCGGTGGCGATGATGTCGCCGTCGGCGTCGACGATCCACAGGCCGTCGCAGAGCCCTTCGCGACAGACGCACAGCGGCTCTTCGATCAGTTGGCCCAGCTTGTCGCGCTTCTTGCCCGTCTCGGCGCAGTCGACCGCGAACTCGCTGAACATGTTGAACTTGTACAGCTCGCCCTGCCACATCGGGTCGCGCGAGGGGATGAACCGCGGCACGACGACGGCCGAGCCGGACTTGGTCTGCACGGTGCTCAGCGAGGGCGCAGAGACGCTCATCGCCCTGCGGCCCACCGTCTCGAGGACGTCGCGCAGCGCCTTTTCGAGCTGTTCGCCGTTGTAGGCGGTGAAGTAGGCGCCGCCTCCCTGCTGTGCGATCGACTTGAGCAACAGGTTGTCGGTGCCCAAGGCGATGACGAAAGTCTGCGCGGTCTGCGTGCCCGGCAATCCGGCCTCGGTGCGCAGGTCGTTGGAGTTGAGCATCGCCGCCACCGAGGCCGCCCAGCTATCCGAGCCGTCGGCGGTCTCCTTGCAGCCCTGGAAACCGGGCTTGCAGGCGCCGGTCGCCTCATCGATCGGGCTCAGCTCCTTGAGCGGGCTGAGCAGCTTTGGCACCTGGCCGTCGTCCTTGGGCATGCCGTCGGTGAGCAGGACGATCGCGCTCTTCTGGCAGGTGCTACAGACCGAGACCTTGTTGTTGTTGGAGCCTTCGACGTAGGTGTCGGTATTCAGCTTGTTGTCGGAGACGACCCAGGTGGACTCGAACTTCGTCATGTAGAACGAGCTCTCGTTCTGCAGCAGTTGCCCGGCGTTGTAGAGCGCTTCGGCAACCGGTTTGCTGGCGATGTCGAATTTGAATTTGCTCGTGTTGTTGATGTTGTTGACGTACTGGGGCGGCTCGTGGCCGGGGATCCTATTGCACTGGTTGGGCCAGAAGCCCGAGAGCAGCGGCTCGACCCGCTGGCGCGCTCCGCTGCTGCTCGGAGCGTCCGCGGTCCTGAGGACGCTGTAGCGCACCTTGGTCTGGGAGATGAGGGTCTTGCTCTTGGCAAAGATCCGGGCGAGCACGCACTTCGGCGGAAAGACGTTGAGGAAGCCGCCACTCCAGACGCGCTTGCCGTCGGGACTCAGGAAGTAGCCCTCGGTATCGAGGCAGGTCGTGCACTTGCCGTAGTCGGGGTGTCCGTCGCTGCCCAACGAGCTCTTGCAGGCCGCCGCGGAGCCGTCGATCGGGGTACTCGCCTCTTCACAGCCCTCCTTGACCCCGACGTCTGCGCCCGTCCCCAGGTAGAACCTGTCCTTCTTGAATAGTTTAGGGAACGTTGCATCTGGAGGCTCGCGCGTCTGCAAGGCTTGAAGGCCGCCCGGGCCCACCAGCGCCTCGATGACCTCGCTGTTGCACCCGGGCTCGACCACCGCACAGCCAGGGTCCATCGGCAATTGACGCATCGACGCGCTGTTGTCGATGACGATGACCATCGACGGCTGGCTCGCTTCGAGGAAGAAGAAGGACTGGTCCTCGCCCCTCTGGTTGTCGATGGTGCTCTGCGCGAGCGAGGCCGAGGAGAGGCGGCAGGCCACGTCGTTGCTTCGCGACAGCGCCACCTCCGGCAACGCCCCGCCAGGCAAGCTCGAAAGGCAGGCCGAGGGCGTGCAGGTGCCGTGGTAGCACGAGTAGCCGGCTGCACAGACGTTGCCGCAGACCCCGCAGTTGGTGTGGTCGGTTTGCAGGTCCACACAGAGGTTCGAGCAGAGCGCCAGGTCCGAGGAGGTCTCGGTCGCCTGGACCGTAAGCGAGGCGAGCCCCAGGTCGAGGTCGTTGCCGTGACTGCAGTGCTGGTCGTTGGTGAACCAGATGCCGACGTAGTACGTGCCCGCTTCCGGAACGGCGTAGGTGAGCGAGTAGTTGCCCAGCGTCTTACTGGCGACCAAGACCGTCCCCATCTCCTTCCTCTCCCCGGTCTGAGCGTCCGCTATCCAGAGGCCCGCGGTCGGACCCATGCAACTGCGCGAGGAGCGGGCACGGATCGTAAATTTGTAGCTCCCGGGGCTCGGGAAATGGACCATGGTGACGAGAGAGCCGTCGGTGCGGCGAAACCACGCCACCTCGTTGCCTGTGCCATAGATGCTGAGGTTGTAGTCGATACGCACGCACTCCGAGGGGATGTTTATGCAGTCGGCCTTCGTCAGGTCCTTCTTGCGCGCGAAGTCGCCATAGGGGCGATAGGTGTTGCTGACCCTCTTCGCCGAGAAGGTGCACCCCTGGCTTCCGCAAGCCGGCACCGAGCAAGTCGGGCAGAGCACCGCGCTGTCCTGCAGCTCCGCATTCCAGCCGATGTCCGAGTAGCACCGGTCGGAGTTGGGCGTCGAGGTGATGCTCTTCCCGCAGCACCCGGTTCCGCACGAGGTGGCCGTACAGACGCACCCGTAACCGGCTCCCACGGTTTGGCACACGGTGCCCTCCGGGCAGGCCGCCCCGCAGCCGCCGCAGTTCTTGCTGTCGTCCAGGGGCACGCAGACGTTCGAGCACTCCTGCTCGCCCGCAGCGCAGGGCACCTTGCACTCGGTGCCGCCGATGCAGCGGGCCGCATCCCCGCCCTCGCAGACCTGCGAGCTGTCGCAGGTCGTTCCGCAGGCCAAGGCCGTCCCCAGGCAGGCCTGCGTAGCATCCTCCAACGCGCAGCAGCGCGCCCCGGTACAACAGGACGAGCCGCACTGCTGCTCGCCGACCCCGCAGCAGACGCTCGGCGTGCCGGCCGTGTTGCAGACATTCGAGGCGCAATCGGTGTCGACTGCGCACGGCGCTTCGGCCGGCTTCCCACAGATACCCGAGGCAAGATCGCAGTACCCGTAAACGCAGCAACGGTCCAAGAAGTTGATGCAATCCAGGCCGTTCGCCCTCTTGTCCTTATCCTTGGGGCACGGATCCGCTGGTGGCTTGCCCGCCCAGCTCGCCGCGGGAAGCCCCCCCCAGGATCAGCGCCGCCCAAGCGGCCAGCGCCAGTGGCATGGGCATCCGTCTCATGCGACCTCCTCGTGCGGCTAGAAGCCAAACTGCAGGGTGAATTCGAGCTCGTAGCGCCGACCGCTCGGGTCCTGGCAGACGATCACGTATTGGGTCGGCTGCGTCGCGCCCCCGCCGGACATCTTGTTGGCGATGTCCTCGGGCCCGCGCGAGGCGCCGGCCTGCTCGATGGGCTTAAACTCCATCGTCACCTCGGGCAGCGCGGCCGAGTCGTAGTGGCCGGTGGCGACGAGAAGGTCGCCGTCGGTGCCCGCGAGCTGCGCGTGGATGGTGTTGGGCATCTGGCTGCCGTAGCGAAACTGCGACAGCAGCAGGTTCTTGCCGCCGCGCGCGCAGGCGACGAGCACGTCGGCGTTCTTCTTCGACTGCGCCGAGCCGAGCTCGAGCCCCGAGAGCGTCATCGCCCCGCCGGCGAGCAGGGCGAGCAGCAAGAGCACGATCATCACCACCAGCAGGGTGCTGCCGCGCGGCGCCCGGCCGGCCTGGTGCCCATCCATCGAAACCTCTCCCATCGGTTGCCTCCGGGCCGCTTCCGGCTAGAACATGAAGTGCCCGCTCGTCTGCAGGTTCGGAATGTTGACGGTGGTCTGGACCACCTCGTAGCCGTAGCGCTCGCGCAGATCGGTCGTCGTCGGCAGGAACGGCTTGTAGCCCTCCGGCACGGCCGACAGCCCGAAGCCCTCGCGGTTCTCGAACCAGGCGTCGGGACCGGGCGGGAACAGCCTGGTTCTCGGTCCGTCGGGCATCGGCGTCGAGGTACGGGCGATGAGGGTGATGCGCACCGCGCGGGTGTTTCCCGGATGGGTCAATTGGCGAAGCCTGTGCTGCCGCCCCCCGAAGAGCCGGGGCATGTCGAAGCGCCCGAACGGCTGCGCCGTCTGCAGCTCCTGGGGGAAAGGCGACTCTATCGTCACCATGCCGATCGCCTCCAATGAGGCCTTGAGCGGCTCGCGAGCGACCTCCGCGGTCAGCTCGACCCCGCCCTCGGTCTCGCCGTGCACCGTGCCGTTGTTCAGCATGTAGGCGACCTGCAGGTCGATGATGTCCGGGGCGATCGGAATCAGGTCGGCCTCGTCGATAGTGCCGTCGAGGTTGCGGTCGGTCCCGGTATCGAGGACCAGGTAGGTTCGCGGCAGGCCGGTGGTGTTCCTCGCCTCGTCGGGGAGCCTGGAATCGCTGTCGGAGAAGATGAAGAAGTGCGACCGGTTCACCTTGTAGGCGATCGCCGTCCCGGCGCTCAGGCAGGTCGCAGCGGTCGCGCCGTTCTGCCGATAGGGCGTCCCGTCCGCGGCGGCCAACGCCACCTGCTGCGGCCCCTCAGCCTCGGCCTGGACGCTCGCGCCGACGGTCACGTAGGTGTAGATGGCGCCCTGGGGACACAACAGATGAAGCACTTGGCCCATCGGCAAAGAGTCGCCGGCGCGCATCTGCAGCTCCAGCGCGCCGGCCGCGGCGGTTTTTATCACCCAGGCGTCGCCGAGCACGTTCGCCAGAGCGACCGTGGTGCCGACCTGGTAGTTCGTGCTGCGGCTCATCACCACCAACTCGTCGGGCGCGTCCTTGGAGTCGCGCACCGGGTTTGCTTCATTACAGCCGGCGCTCCCATAGACGAGGTTCGTTCCCGTGGGCGTCTGGCAGCGGTAGAAGTCGAAGTCGAAGGCGAACTGGGGGTCGACGCCGAAGCCCGCCTGGCGGACCGTGCGCTCGAGGTAGTCGAGCGCAAACCGCGCGCTGCTCTGCCGCTCGCGCAGCCGACGCCCGTTGCTGAAGCTCTTGCTCTGCGAGACCGAGATCCCCGCCACAGCCACGAGCACGATCGAGCCGACGGCCAGGCCGACCATCAGCTCCATCAAAGTCATGCCCTTGGCGGGCATCGCGCCCAAGCCTCGCCTCATGCGTCAACCTCCCATGTTGGACGGGTCGAAGACCGCGGTCTGGGCGCCGACCCGATACCATCGGCCCCCCTGGTGGAAGCGCACGATCACGCCGATCCGCTTCACCGTCGGGGTCGCCGCCCCGCAGTCGAACTGCCAGGTGGCGCTCAGGGCGCAGTCGGCGACGTTCCAATAGACCGCGAAATCCGGGTCGCCGTCGCCGTTGTAGTCGAGGGTGTCGCTCGCCGCGAAGCCGGCCAGGGGTTGCAGCGCGTTCGCGTTGACGGCCGTGGTCACCCCGGGGACCTGAAGCTGATGGTCGGCGACGGCGGTCACGGTCTCCTTCCCGAACAGCCCCTCGGTGTCGGCGATGTCGGCGTCGTTCGGGTCGAGCGTGTCGGCGAGCCGCGGGTCGTTCCAGTCGAGCAGCTCGAGGCTGTGCAGGACGCGCTGCGCGAGCGCGCTCGCCTGCGAGACCCTTAGCCCCTGACCGTCGGCGCGCCTGGCGGCGATCTCGGCGCCCATCAGACCGAGCAGCCCGACCGTAATCAGCGCCATCGAGACCAGGGCCTCGATGAGGGTCGATCCATTCTGCCGGTGCGCAACTGCTGTCATGGGCGAGCCTCCGCTCAGTACAAGAAAACCCGGACGAGGCCCGAGGGCGCGAGCACGCCCACGGCGCCCGTCCGCGTCTCCGCGGAATCGATGAGCGACCTGGCATAGACGAAGCCTCCGCCCAGGTTGTTGGCGGCTGGTATCTGGACTTCGCCGTCAGGCTGGATGCGGAGCCCCCCGCGCATCGCGGTGCCGACTTTCGTACAGAAGGTGCAGCCGAGGGCGTCGGTCGGCAGCGAGCCGTAGACGCCCTGGAACGGGAAGGGCATCGGGATCGCGATGTTCGGCAGCCCGGCGGTCACCAGCGTCGAGTTAAACCGGCGCCGCTCCAGGTGGACGATCTCCGCGTTTTCCTCGGGCGGATAGACCGCGACGGGGTTCAGAGCTATCCGCGCGTTTCCAGTCTCTACAAAGAGCCGATACTCGACCTCGCCCGGCGTCGCATTCAAGACGAGGACGACCGGAGCGCCTCGGCGGGCCGCGACCCAGCGGGCGTTCTCGATGTCGGCGCCGAGAGTACCGAGGAAGTTGTTTACGTCCGCTCTTCGCGTCGAGTCGCTGAGGTTGACTGCCGCCAAGCCGGCGATGATTCCGAGGATCGCCACCACGACCATAAGCTCGAGCAGGGTCATGCCACGGTCGGATTTCTGATACACGGACATCGGGACACTCCTCAGCATGAGCACAACTATATCGGAAAAGGGAGGGGAACGCCGCTTTCCGGGCCACTTCGGCGGGAATACCGACCCCAACTCGATCTAATAAGCGGGATCCCGAGCCATCCGGCGCCCTCGGGCTCGCTCGCCCGGAGTCGCCTAGGAGCCGCTCGTTCGAGGGGCGCTCGAATATCTATTTCGGCACTCTTTCCGCGCACTTGCGCGGCCACTGCGCGACTCCTCGAATATCAGGAGCCTTCGACCCTGGACGCCGCCGCCCGGCAGCCTCCCGAGGGGCTAACGCCAAGTCGCCGGCGGTCACTAGAAGAGCCCCTTTGGCGGCGGCCTTGAGCTGATCCACTTTCGTCGGCGACGAGAGATCCAGTTGCAGCGCGGCAACGCAGTCCTTCGTCCCCCGTAAGTCCGCCTAATCGCTGGCGAAGGCGTCCTTCCGGGGGCCGAAGGACTGATGGGGAAGTGGATCTGGCTGGCCGCCGAAAGTGGATCACTCCGAAACCGCCGCCGAGGGAAAGCCCGCCCTCGCGTGGTCTGGGCGCAGATATGCCGGCGCTCGCCTGCCGACCGGGCATGCGGGACTTGCCTTCGGGACCGGCAAGCTCACTCTGCCCGGAGTGCGCAGGCGCGCCTGCCCCCCACCGCCTGCTTCTTTCGAGGCGCGCCCCGGACCGGTCAGAAGGTCACAGCTTGCGCTCGAGACAGGGGTTGCCGCTTGTCAGGGCGACCCGTTGGGCAACGGCCTGACCGCACCTCGGCCGGCCAAGCCATCGCCAGGGAACAAGCCTCTTCGGGAGCCCCACGAGCTCACCCCGCGTCTCAGTGCCGGCTCTCAGCGCTGCCCGTCGGCATGGCCTGCAAGGCCCGCGTGCACGCCTGCTCACAGCGCTCGCAGACCTCCCTGCAGACCCGGCAGTGCTCGTGCCGGTCCTGATGCTTTGCGCACTCGGCAGCGCAGCTCCGGCAGGCCTGGGCGCACGCCTCCAGCGTCGTTCGCCACAGCGAAGGATCGGGCCGAGCCTGCCGCGCGATGAGCCGGCCGGTGGCCGCACACAGATCGGCGCAGTCGAGGTTGTAGCGGATGCACTCGCGCAGCTCGGCCACCCGCTGCTCGGCGAGGCAGGCGTCCGCGCAGCCGACGCAAACCTGCTCGCATTCGAAGCAGGCCTCAATGCAGGCAGTGATTTCATCGAAGTGGTGCGTGGGCTTCTGCGGGTGGGTCTTCAACAGCTCGCTCATTGCGGTCATCGACATCCCTCCGCCGGGAAACGTGGGTGCCGACCGACGATGCGCCAAGCATTCGAGAAGGAGAGGTGCCCGTCACAACGCTCTCGCCCCTGCCCGCGCGGCGCGTGCGGTGAGGTTTGAGCTCGCTCGTACGAACGGAGGCCGGACGCGCGAGACCTCGGCCCTTTGTGGCGCCCCTCGCCCGGCGCTCCCGACCCCCCTGCCGGCAGCGCCGCCGGGCTGCGACTGTGCCCACTGCATCGAGCGCCAGCAGGGACCGGCACCGGGCGGGGCCGCCGTCCGGCCGCCGTCGAGCCCCAAAGCCCGTTCTGCGGCCTGTGCTAGCGTGAGGATCGCAAAGGAGACAAACATTCAACTTCCCCACGCCTCAACCCCTGCCGCCACGCAGAAGAAGACCAACGGCTGCCTTACGCCCTCGGCATCGTCGGCTGGGTCTTCCTTCTCGGACTGCTCGCCATCGGCATCCTCCTCTGGCGGGTCGCGGGGAGCGAACAGGGGCAAAAGGCAATGAAGCCCATCGGCGGCTCGGTCTCGATAATCAAGAAGGCCACGACCGCGCCCCAGAGTTCATTCCGCGCAATGAGCGGGAACCCGCAAGTGCTCGAATTCACTGGCGAGGCGTCAGGGGGCTTCGTCCGAATCAGATTTGGGAGGCGAATCCGCGAATCCCTCGACTCCGCGGCTCCCTTCGGTCGCCTCTACGCTCGGGATGCCCGGGTTCGGCCCAAGTTGTTTGGACAGGGCCGGAATGAACTCTGGCGCCCGGCGCGGCCGAGCTTAGAAAGCTAGTTTCGAGGAGGCGATGGTCCTCGACCTCAAGGAGCTCCAGGGGCTGATGGATCAAGCCAGGATAGTGCCCAGCGAGCCGCTCCCCGAGTTGCTGACGGTCACCTGCTCCATCGGCAGCTTCTCCGACTCGAAGCCGACGTGCGCGGAGGTCTCGCGCACCTACCCCGAGGCCGCCGGTCCGCGGGAGATGTTCCTCGTCATGGTCCAGCGCCCGAACCGCGACGACCCGGAGTGCACCGCGCTCTTCGACGCCTCGGGCAAGGAGCTCGTGTCCCTGCGGTGGGCGTGCGTAGCCGCGAGGCGAGCACTCCCGGTCGCCAC
>ENA-UOOR01000894-UOOR01000894.1-fermentation-metagenome-genome-assembly--contig:-NODE-894-length-38272-cov-184.386477_pt1 | contig 38272 bp, 29 predicted proteins | sample MGYA00245780_ERZ724029 | MGnify/ENA primary metagenome ERZ724029 (study PRJEB28704, sample SAMN03018315) | fermentation metagenome | biome: anthropogenic terrestrial biome; feature: soil... | reverse complement strand
AAAGATCAGCCACGTTGATAAAATATGAAAGATGCACTTGGCCGGAGGCTTACGGCAAAACAAAGGTAGCGATTTTGTGTGTGGTGAAATGAGCCAAGTTGTAAGCAAATTAGCTTCGCTGAAACTGTCTAAGGCAGTTGTCAAATTCCACTATCAAGAGTTCGTAATTGTTTTTTAAGAGATTTTATTATTTCGTAAAATCAACCACATTGGTTAAAATAGGCAAGTAAATCAGTGGAATAACCGCCATCAATAAAACAATTAAGTCTAATCGATCTTTCCTCTTTTCATCCAAATTGGCCCAGCGGGCTTCGTATTCCTTGTATTTGTTTCTATACTTGTATTGGTTATATGCTGTATTAATCACCACCAATACTATAAGGATAATTACTACAATATTTAATGAGGATTTTCTCTCAGATGCAGAGTAAAAAACCAAATAAAAGGTACCAAAAATGTCAAATAGAATAAAAAACTGTAAGAGCGATACTATCGAATCGCCCTGCCATGGCGTATGTTCTTCAGGATAAAACCTTTTAAACCATTTCGTTAAGCAATAGTACATGTAATCGTACAGATACATCAACCTTGTAAATAAAGTTTTCATTAGCGTTGTTGAATAAAAAACCTTCTATTAACATCCTGATAATTTCCCAAATGGTAATCAATCCAATCGCCAAAACGGTCGGTCAGCGAATAGCCTGCAATGCCATAACCTACATCAATGGCGCCGTAAATTTGACCAACATAGGGCGTATAATATGCAAAATTTGACAGCAATCGCGCTCCGTCACCAATGGAAAATTTGCCATCAGAAAAATAGTAATAACCAGCATTATACACCAATGTAGCATTACTAAAATATCTGGCAATTCCACCAATTGCTCTTGATACAGCTTTGTCGCCGCCAGGAATATTGGTAATGTTTTTCATTAAACTAAATGGTAATCCAACAACAAATGCAACGATATTTACTTTATCGTTTGATGACATTCCCTCTTCTCCTAAGACACTCCTGCTTGAAGTAACTCCACCCGCATCACCAGTATATACACCATAGCCAAAAGAAGATGTATAGCCAGTTATATCGCTACCCACAAGAAGGGGGTCCTGATTTTCTGTGCCTAAAATCGCTACTCTTTTGTTAAAAATGTTCTCGTAAAAGTATAGAGCCAAATTATCACTGGAAATGGAATTGATTGATGTTAAAAAGTTAGCCGCATTCTGACCTGTGGCGGAAAAAATGGAATTTCGTTGAACAAACCTATTTTCATAAGCTTTTTGCCAGGCCCCACTACCATATTTATTATTATATGCCATGGAATTCATTAACATAAAGTCACCATGTTGATCACGAAAAGCATCGCTCCAGTGGTTCCCACTACCAGGGCCAATTGCATGAGAAGAGTAAGAACCTCCCCTATATACCCACCAGAACCAATTGTTTCTATTTTCTACTCCTAATTCATAGCCGGTTGGGTCAGTATATTTTAGCGGGTTATTCCAGCAATAACTATACCTATTAAAACTCTGTGTATAATCCGGCGCCTGTATGAAGTTATCCGGCGAAAGCATACGACCAACAATAGGATCATACACCCGGCCGTTCATGTTTATCAGGTTAAAGGCATACAAATGCTCGTGACCTGTAAAGCCACGGTCAAATAGTGCTTCAGGGGCGGTACCCGAAAATGCTCTCCAGGTAGCAGGATCTCTTCTGTTGCCCCACGCATCAAAGCTTAATTCCTGCAAAAGGCTCCCATCTTTATCGGTTATGGTGTTCCATGAGCCAAGGTGATCCTTATGGATGTAGTTTATTTCTTCTGTACCGTTGGGATTGATGATGTGTACGGCAAATACCCCCATTGGCCCGCTGAGATAGGTATGCTTGTATAGTTGCCCGTTTTTGGTGATGTATTCACAAGCACCTGCCCATACTTTATCAATGGAATTGGATCCATTGGTGTATTGCTGTGCAATACGCTGCTTGTGATGCCCGTATTGTATGTGAAGTGAGTGTATTCCTTCGGTAATTGCGTCAACTTTATCGTAACCGTTATAGGTTATAACTTGTTCTGGCCCTGTGAGCACCGGATTTGAAGTGGAAACAATGCTTAGCGCATGAGGGCCGTAGGTAATTAAGCCATTGCTTCCACCATAAATTGCATCATTAAATATGTCCCGGCCGTCGTTATTTTTTTTGGTAATATTGCCTAAGGCCGTGGCTTGAACGCCATTATATGTATCGTATTCATGATTGCCTGTTTGAACACCATTGAGCTTTATCTTATCAAGGCGGTCAAGGTCGTCATAGGTAAAGCTCTCGGTAAGTGGGCCTTTTTTACGGTGCCTTAAATTTCCAAGGCCAAACCAACTATACTCGTAGTTCTGTATAGGGGCATTCCCCTGTTTCAGGGTTTTCACCGTTTGAAGGCGCATATTGAGTGGATGGAAAGTTTGGTCGGTAATCAGGCCGTTCCCGGTTTTAAATTGGGTTATCATGCCTAAAGGGTTCACCTCTTCGGTTTTCCACAAAGCATTTTGGTTCATTTTAACGCTCGCGTGGAAACCCCAGTCGTTATAACCTTCGCTAACAGTAATGCCCGTTGGGTGGGTGGTGGTTTCCAGCCTGCCAAGTTCATCATAGGTGAATTTAGTGGTGTAGGGTTCACCGGCAATTGTTTTGGTTACGGATTTCGGCCTAAGGAAATCATCGTAAATATAATTTGTCAGGTGGTTGTTTTTGGTTATGCTTTCCAGGGTGCCAATCCGCCGTGGCGTGGTTGAATAGAGCCAGGTTGTGGTTCCTTCAATGCTTGTTTCAACAGTGGTTTGGCCAAGTTTGTTGTACGAATAAGATGTTATTTCGTCACGCGGGTTGGTTTGCTGTTCCAATTCGCCAAAGGCATTGTAAATGCTTGTCATTTGGCCATAGTTGGGGTCGTCCAGCAGGGTGCGGTTGCCCCTGTCGTCGTATTCAAGCGAAACTGTTGTAGCCGGTTGCCCCACGATGTATGTTTTGCTTAGGTTTCCATTGCAATAATACTCATTTTTTACCACATTGCCTTTATTATCTGTGCTTTCAATAAGCCATCCTGCGGCATTGAATTTCTTGGTTGTGGTGCGGGATATGCCCTCGTTGGTTGTGGTAACCGAAGTTTCGTTGGCGCCGTAAGTTGTTGTGGTAGTGGTTCCATCGGGTGAGATAATGGTTTCAAGCCGGTTGTAATCATCGTAAAGATATTCGGTGTATGCAGGTATAGAACCTTGTATGTATGGCAAAGACTCTTTATGTAACAGACCTTGGGGCGTGTATATTTTATTCATATATAATACTGAACCATCGAAACCAAGAGTCACAGTGCGAAGCTCCGCACCGGTTTTATTATAAAAAACTAGGACTTCAGGCGTACCTGAAGATTGTTGCCAGGTATAGTAAAGTGCATCAGTGGGTGCATGAGGGTGGCCGGTTGCCCATCGGGTTACCGTTATTGCTTTAATGCCTGTGGGGGAAGTTGTTTCTTTGAAATTCCCAAGCGGATTGGATTCATAATGGGAAGTAAGCCCATTGGGGTCGGTTAAAGTTTTCATTGTTCCATACATAGGGTCGTAAGTGGCTGTTGAAGCCTGTTCCATTGCATTGTAGGTTGTTGTAGGAAACCGATGTTTATATACCGTACTGTAATTGCTGGCTGAAGACCGTGCCTCTAAAGGTGGCTGCGAAAAAGGAGCATCAATTGCTGTGGAATCCATATTTCCATAATCATCGTAGAAATAAGATTGTTTTGTTGTTAAGTTACCCGTGAGATTATTGCCGGGATAGACATTTTTTTCTTTGAGTAATGTGAAGTTGGTTTCATCTGCTTCATAATAGGTTAGATTTGTGGTTACTTCATCTTTTACTTCAGAAAGATACCTTACTTTGACATTTATTTGTTCGGGTAAACCAGTAATCCAGTTAATTGAATCAGGCTCTTTATGGGTAATGGTAGTATTCGTTTCATGCATATACTCTGAATGTGAAGTAGAAGAAGTTCTCTTTACCGGGTCAACCAGTATTTTTTTTGCAATCAAATTACCATACGTATCATAACTGAAAATTGAACGTGTTGTCCTGACAAATTCATTTAATGAAATTTCACTTTCAAATGAATGGGAGTTTTCCATATAGGGGAAAAACCTCAAAGGGGATGTTGAATATCCTATATGATTGAATTTATTTGTTGTTTCTAAGAATACCTGCCCTCGCTGGTTGTATATTTCAATTTTTTTCTGGTATGGGAAATAGAACTTATTCTTATAAATGTATATATCATTTGTAATTATACTATTAATTTCGGTTTGATTGTCGAAGATTGATCTACTCTTGAAGCCAAGCAGTCCTTTCCCTTGCTTATGTATTAAAAGATTATTATAATTATAAAATTGTGTTACTACATGAGCATTGCCAATGTCATCCTTGCGGGATTTAACCACATAAACAGCAGGCTGGATATTACATAGTGGAAATTGAACCTGGGAGTCTTTTCCATAGACCTGTGCATCCGTCAATGGCAAGTAATTAACTGTAGTTTTTTTACCCAAACCATTGGTAAATGAAGTAGCAAGATTACTCTTCTCATTTTTATGAAAAGACATGATGTGCATGAATTCTAAATTGGTAGTTCTTACAAATAATTCAGATTTACCATCACCATTAAAGTCAAAAAAGTTATGAATACTACTTTTATATGGTTTAATATTTGTAAAAGATTCCACTTCCTTAGTTTTAAATCCATCACCTGTGCTATAGTAGATACTAGCGAAACAATAATGCATATCCATGATGTCAGCTTTCCCGTCGCCATTTATATCCGTGGTATAAATAACCCGCTGATTATTTTCATCTTCAGGATCGCCATTAGAGGTAATGGGGCAAGATGCTGATTGCCATGAATTCTTTCCATCAAAATGAAATAAATTCCACTTATATTGTTGCGAACCTTTATAATCATAAGTTAGAATATCGGTAATACCATCACCATTAAAGTCACCAGTAAACACCCGGTGATTCTCATTCGGAAAATCAAATCTGGTTGAAGTTAATTCAACTAATATTGGCTCTGTGGGATGTAAACAAAGTATGGTGCTTTCACCGGGCAGGATATTAACCAATAAATCTGTCCTTCCATCACCGTTAAAATCACCCGGTTTTATTTGATAAGTTCCACGAAAATGTGTAAATGTATAGCCATCATTTGTTACAGGAGGTTGTGAAAATAAGCTATTTATAACGCTGTAATTTTGACCAACAATCTCATGCAGTTCAAAACAACGAAATATAGTTATAATAAAAGGTAACATTGGATTAGGATTCAACTGATTAGCTAGCAGGATTTCGTTTATTCCATTTCCATTCATATCCGTTATATTAATATAATGATCTGGTAGCAAATCCACTGGGAGTACACCGACATACGTAAAATTATTATTCCCATCTGAAATTAAAAAATTGCCTTTAAAGCGATCGTTGACAGTATGTGTAACCTTAAATAAATCATCTATTCCATCGCCATTAAAATCGCCTGCTTCAAAATAAGCAAACCTTGCTTGATATTCTTCATCCAAAGGTCCCATTTCCATTTTATTGTATGAAGTACCAGAGGCATTATGATAATAAATTGCCCACGACTCAAACTTCTTATTAACATTATCATAGTATGCTACTAATATATCTGTTTTGCCATCGCCATTAAAATCGCCCAAGGTGTAATTGTTTTCAAATCCAGGTCTTGTTGTAATATTGGTTTCATCAAAGTTAAAACTCTCCGTTGTTTCACCCCATTCAATAGTTGTGGGATTAAATCCAGTCTTATTAACTTCATCAAAAACTTTAATATTAGCCAAACGGCTAAATATACTCGTCTCTATATCATATTCCAATATATAAGTAAGAAAATTTTTGTTATTGGGGATGTAAATCACATTGATCCTATCCAGGAGGGATTTCGTCGTGTATGCTGTACCATTTATATAAGAGGTGAAGGGGTCTATCCTATATTCTGTATAGTTAAAATTAATCTTATAAAAGTGCTCTTGTTCAGTAATACTATTCCCACCATAGCTGATGGTCTTCAATAATAAATTTCCTTCCTTTAACTCATAGTTATAACTAATCAAATTTCCCGAAATATCTTCAGTGCTACTTAAATACCAGGTAATTGTGGCTCCTGTTCCTTCTAATTTCTGCCTTGAATTCGGGGTTTCCCCATATCGGAGTATCCTGCCATCTTTTGTTTTGGCTTCAAACCAAATCGGACCATAGGCATTTGTGCCCTTTACTATAATTCTGGTAAACTCCTCTACCTCGGTGGTGTATGTATTATTATTAACAGGAAGCATTCTGTTTCCATTGAACACAAAATTATCATTCGCATCAAATTTCACTCCTTCTACATAGCTATCATGATAAATAGTTTTGCCGGTCCTACTTATTGCAGAAGTTCCACCAATATTCCAACCTATTCCCATTATGCCATTTCCAGCCATACTGTTATAGTTTAAAGATAGCTGTGGTGTATTGTTGCCAATTCCTTGTGGCAAATTAATTGGTACTGTATAAATACCTGCTCCTAAGTCATTCACATCAAACACTCCTGCAATACTTCCTACAACCCCCTGGTCCCCCGCAGTCGGCCCCCCAATCTCCCCACCCACCGGTGGAAACACCATAAACGGGTCTATTTTAGCATGAAAAACATCGCTTTGGGAAGTTGCTTTGTACCCAAAACCGTTGATCATATCTATGTATTGGCTGGCGCGGTACTCCTGTTGCCCGTAGAGCTGTTTGTCAAGGGTAAAAGTGGATGCCTGTTGCTGCCCGAACCCCCGAGTGCCAGGGTGCAGAATTGCTGCCACAACAATAAATAACCAGAAATATTTTTTCATATCAATAGCTTGTTAAGTTAAGGATGATATTTCCTGATTTCATGTCATTGTGGCATTTTATGCCAGCTAGCCTGAAATTTAAATTTATTTTTACTGCTTTATTATTTTATAAACCTGATATATTTCAGGGGCTTTTATCACGAGGTAATATACCCCGCGACTTTGGTGTGTGATATCAATGGTGTTTGAAAGACTATTGGTTTTCCCGGTCATTACCTGCCTGCCATTTTGATCGGTGATAAAATAAACTGTCTGGCCCTCAATTATTTCCATGAATTCAACATTGATTATCCCATAGGTAGGGTTGGGATAAACCCTAATGAGATTATCGCCGGTTATTTTATCAGTGATGGTTCCAGCCTTAAAAAGCGAATCAACTTCGGCTTCGGTACTCTTTTTAGTATCGAGATACCTTAGCACCCTGTTTCCTGCCAAATCATATTCAAAATTCACGATTTGCTGTGCGCATAGCGCAGATGAAAGAAAAACCAATATCAGCAAGGGCAATATATATCTAACAGCTTTCATAATGATAAGGGTTTGGGTGAACTGAAATTACTTTCTGATCTCGTCTAATTGCCGTTGAAGTTCAATCACATACAAAGTCAACTCCTCAATTTTTGTAAGCAGCAGGGCGTTCATCTGGCCTAGATTTATCCCGTCGGCTGCTACGGTGGCCGCGCTGGGTACGCCCGGCAAATGGCCATTGGCTGTTATAAAATCAGCAACCTCGTTAATACCCGGAAGTTTATGATCGGCAGTAAACACGTAATCAGGCCAGGCCGACTTCAACATCACCTTAACCTCTTCGGCTAGTATGCCCCCTTCAACATACAGCCTGAACGCACCGTCGGAAGGCGGGATAAGACCTATGCCAACCTTGCTGCTATTGAAGCCGATGGATAGTTTGGGGTCATTGTTATCATAATAAATACCACCCGTGCGGTTGTCGGCATTAAGTACCAGGCCATATCCGCCACACGCCCAATTTGCTACCCATAATCCGGAAGCATTGTTGGTTGCAGCCACTGCTGTAAAAACAGCTTTTTTGCCTGTTTCCAGCACCATGCTGTTTTCCTCGCTAAACCTTAACCCGGCGAAATACCTGCTGCCATCTGCCCTTGTCTGGTATGCTTCTCTGGTTGAGTTACGGATACTGAATTCCTTCATATCCAGGTTTTGGGTCGCGATATGGTTGCCCAGGTTATCACCGGAAAAATTTACCGGTATAAGCATCAATTTACCGTTTCTGTCACTCGTTACAATTTGGTCGCCTTTTTCATTGGCCAGGCCCGACACGGTTATATCCCCTGCAATGTCTAATTCTGTATCAGGTAAAAGTTTGCCAATACCAATTTTGCCATTGGGTAAAATAACCATACGAGCAGAACTGTTGGTATTAAAAGTAAGCGAGTTGTTGCTCCATGTGCCTATTATGGAGTTGTTGCGCAGGCGGATATTGCCGTCTATGTCGAGTTTTTGGGTGGGTGCAGTTGTGCCAATACCCACGTTGCCAGAACTCTTATAATCTGGCGAAGGTCCAACAAACAAAGTTGGAACAATGCTGTTAAAGCCAATCATTAATGAATTGTTGATACCATTAACTAATGGCCCTTGAGAAGTAGATGATCCCAAAGCAATTGCACCTGATGCATTGGTTTGCATATAACGCCCAATAGCTATAGATCCACTGGCATTTGTTACACAATTTTGACCAATAGCATATGATTGTATTGCATTTGTTTCACTCATTTCTCCTATTGCAAATGATTTGGCAAACTTGGCCTTCGTTTCATATCCAATTGATATTGCAGTCTGGGCTTGGGCTTGTGGTTTGTAACCAACAGCAAAGGAATAAATGCCAGAGGCGATTGATAAATGACCTAAAGCCGTAGAACTTTCGCCGGAAGCGCTTGATTGATTGCCGGATGAAAATCCATAATTGCCAGAACTGTTTGTTTGATTACCTATTGCCGAAGAGTATGTTCCTGTGTTGGATGAACCATTGCACGAAGTTTTAATACATTGGGCGTTTGAAAAATTTACGATTATTGACAAGCTGAAAATCATAGTAACCAGCGTAAATAATTTTCTCATATCATTTGATTTTAATTAGTTTTTCTGTTTGAAGCATTTGTTGTTTGTTTGAGATTATCCGGGCAAAATATATTCCACCCGGGAAAGAAATTGTGTTTATTTTGTTGTTTCCCTTTGAAAGCGAAATATTTGCTGCTTCTCTTCCTGAAACATCGGTAATTGATAACCTGGCCTTTTCAATAAACAGATCAATCTGTAAATTATCATTAAAAGGATTGGGGTTTATAACGCAAACTTTTTGTGGACATAAAGTTTGATGTTCACTCCCGGTTATCAATCCATCTTTATCAAGTTTCAGGAAAAACACATCATATTCATCGTCTTGGGTGTTTTTATCATAGCGGTCGGCAAGTATCAAATACCCCCCATCCGAAGTAAGCAGCATGGAGTTGGCATGATAATAGGCATCACCTCCATAATAATTAATAAAATATGGTTGTAAAGTAGAGTCCAAAGCACCCGCTATCAACCAATTGGGCATTTGTGGAAAGAAAGAGGCTATTTGCCGTTTGGTACCTGTAAAAAATATACTGTCAGGATTTCTGAAGGCAAACGTAGGCCGGCCATACGCAGTATAAAATGTAGTATCATCGGAACCAAAATACTGTGGTGGTACCCACTGCATTGTAGTATCCAAGAGCGAAAATCCAATCTTGACTTCCTGATCCCAATTAAGCATTTTGCCCATTACAGCAGCGGTAAGTATCCTGTTATTGGAAAAATTTGCAATGGTAACATTATGTGAAAAGTCCTCAAAAATTCCCTGATTTAGGTTCAAATACTTTGGGAAAACTTTAACCGATAGCAAATTTAGCGCAGTATCATAAACAAATAAATGGCAAGCCCCATCACCTTCATTAGGAAAATTAGTAACCGCATAAAACTTCGTTGAATCAGGTGAAAGGATACAATCCATAAAAAAAGAATCTTGGGAGATTAGGGATTGATAATATTGAAAGTTTGTAATATTATAATTATTATCAAGGCTACATACAAAATGAACAATTTGACTATCAAGATTGCCTTCTCCCCATAGATAATACTTATCCATGTATTTACGTATGACAGATGCTCCATAATCGGTTAATGAAGGATAATATAGAGTTTTTTGTTTTACAATTTTCATCTCCGAATCAAGTTCAAGCATCAAAATAGCTAATTGATTATAATTAGGAGGCAGAAAGTAGGTTCCAAAAACATGATAATGGCTATTCTCCAACTGAAAAACTCTTGTAAATATAGCCGCTGTGTCATGAAATGAATAAACAAATGCTACAGTATCAATCGGGTTACTAAATTTCCATATCTTACTTCTTCGTCCGGAAAGATCATAATATGGCTTTGTATTATCAAATCCAACAGCAACATATTCATGTTGATGGTTTTCAATCACTGACATTGCCATCTCGTCATAAGGACAGCGGAACAATAGAGAATAAGTTTCCTGAGCAATGCTGCTGCAAGTCAAAAAACCTGTAAACAGCAGCATTGCCGTAATAATGATGTTTTTTTTAACGAGTGAATGTATCATCATGGGAAACTATAAGTTAATCCATAGTAATGGGAAGTATCTCAATGGGAATCTCGGGGCAAGCGAAATGGATTTTCCCATAGAAGAGTGTAGGTAAATGGCAGATGGTTCTGACACCAGTATTAGGATCAAAGTTATCTGGAGTTACAAATGTTACATCCATAAACTGTTTGTTAAGCGAAGATAACTTGGCATCAATTAAAGATTGCAATTGCTCCCGGTAGTAGTCAATTTCGGGTTGTGCTCCGTTAATGGCTTCCGAACCCACACATTCTACTTCTGAAGTTATTGGGCCAACAGTGGTTGTAGCATAAAACAACTTATAATCACAATAATTGTCAATAACTCCGCCATTTGGGTTGGGATATTCCGTTGGATTTATAAATTTAAATGAGCCGGTTTGATCATACCAAACCCTTGCATTAGGGCATGGCAGATAGATGGCGGGCGAATAATTATCTCTAAGGTAGAACTCCTGCTGCAATTGCAAGGGCAAGGAAAAGTAGAATGGTTTTGGTTTTCATAGCTGTGTTTTTTATGAATTAATTATTTGAGGTCTGACAATAATTATCGTAATCCTTTTGCCGGGTGATACTCAAGACTCCCAATAGAAGAAAAGCTATTTACCCAAACAAAAATGCAAATTCAAAGGCCAACAGAAAGCGTAGTCATCAATGCCGCAATAGGGCATATTTTAGTTTCTCGGAGCGAGGGCAGTAGTTGTAGCAAAATTATTATCCTGTCTCGTTATTGACTATGAAGCAGGTCAATTCAACTATTAATGGCCCAAAGTTGAGAAAGTAACTTTGATTTTGCAAATTAATTTAACAAAAAAGTGTTTATTTTTGAAAATAATTTTTAAATCAACCTTATTTGTGAGGCATTATATTGATAATGAGAACAATATGCAATCGATAATTTTTTCTTAAGAAACCAATAATTTAGGTTTCTGGCAATTGTATTGGTTTCAAAAACCATAAAAACGGGAAAACTCTTTGCAAAAGATGAAAATTGCTAAAAACCTTCCCTGTTTCGAAAGCATAAAAAAAGGAATGCCGAAACATGCGACGACTAAGCGTTTGTTGGTTGACCCTGATTTAAATCCAATTTTTATTCCCCAATGGTTATCCCCATCCTTTGCATCAAAAAGGTAGCATTCATGTTCCGGGCAATTCCGGGCTTCAGTTTATAATCAAAAAACAACTCATCTCCTTTGATTTCTGATTCAAAGTGAAAATTGCTGACCCTTTCGGGGAAAGTGATGGCCAGGCTGCCCAGCTCCAGATCGTGGGTGGCAATAAAACCGGAGGCATTCAGCCCGATAAGCTGGGTGAGCAAGGCTTTGGAGCCGGCTTGCTTGTCGGCGGAATTGGTGCCTTTCAGTATTTCGTCCAGCAGAATAAAGAGTTTCTCTCCGGCATTTAAGCGCTCAATCAGTGCTTTAAGCCGCAGTAGTTCGGCATAAAAATAAGAAGTATTGCTGCTGAGCGAATCGGTGGTGCGCAGGCTGGTGAATACCGGCGCCGGATAGAAAGTGAATGATTTTGCACAAACGGGCGCGCCGGCCAAAGCAAGCACCAAATTCACTCCTATGGTTCGCAGATAAGTGCTTTTTCCAGCCATATTGGCACCGGTTATTATATTGAACCGGCCTGCTCCCATTATCTGAATCGTGTTGTTTACTCTTCCCGAGGTGGGGATTAAAGGGTGCCCGGCATTTTCGGCTGAAACAGAGAAATTTGTCTCATCGATAACCGGAAAGATAAATTCCGGGTTGGCGTAGGAAAAAGCGGCCATACTTGCCAGGGCTTCGGTTTGGGCAAGGGTGTCAAACCACAGGGGAGCAAGGTTTTGATGGGTTTGCTGCCACTTTTCCAGGCGGCGCATTTGACGGATGTCCCACAAAAGTAAAAAATTTAGTACAAATCCCATCAGCAGGTTGAGGCGTGAATCCAGTGAAGCGGTGATGCGGCTCAATTTTCGGATGCTGCCTGATGCCGTTTGATGGTTCTGTTGCAGCGACTGCTGATGTTTTTGCATGAGTTCACTTTCGAAAGGTGCATCTTCAACCATCCCGAAACGCACGGCATATTTTTCGAGAAGTTCTACCTTTCGGCTTAACATCATGTGTCGGTAATTAATGCGCTTGGTATAAATTCCTGAAAAGCCAAGTACCATCAACAAAAATATCAAAAAGAGCTGATAGGTTAACACGCTGGTGAGTAACAAGACAATCGCGGTTGCCGATAGAATGGGTATAAGCCAGATGGCCACCAGAAAACCTTTACCGGCAAAAAGCGGATTGAGTTTAAGCCAGTCAAAAAGTGAATCCAGGTCGTTTGGGCGCTCGTCTGCAAGTAAACCATGTGTACGCATCTGCAGACGCCATTCAGGCATGGATGAAAGTTCTTTTATGGCCTGCTGGCGCATCAATATTTCTTCTTTTTTGTGGAGCAGATGAAGCAGCCAGGATGATAATTTGCTTTTAGCAAGGAAGGTAGTGGTGCGGTTAAGTGCCTGAAAAATAGAATGATTACCGAAAATATCCAAATCCGTGGCGTACATATGGGTGGGATCGCCAAACTCCATGCCGCCATTAAAAGAAGCATTGTTCCCAGTGAAGGCTTCAAGCTCCTGTTCAAGCGAAAGAATAAAGGCATTGTTGAAGCGCTGCTTTTTCAACATGCGTTCATGCAAAAAGAACACTACGATAAAGGCAAGAAGCAGTGCAACGGCTATAAACCATAAGTAAGCGGTGCCATTGATGGCCATGATGCTGACAATCAGCAAGGCAAGAAAGGAAAATACCCTTAAAACGGAAAAGAATTTGTTCCACTTTATCAAATCCGTTCGCGTTAGTTGTGCTTCGGAAAGAAGTGAAGTGTACTTTTGCATTGTATTTTAGTTGAGGTGTAAAATTAAGGTCTATAATTCCCGGTGTTGATGGGGGTTAAAAACATAAAGGCCGGGAATTCCGGCCTTTATGTTTTTAGACAATAGTGAGATTAGTCGATAACATCCGTATTCTGGAGCATCTTTTCACTTTTAACATCCGCCTCACTTCTGGTCACTTTAACAGGAGCAAAAGTCAGCTCATCAATGATGTTTTGAGCGCCGGCGTATTTGTCAACAATAAACATCACATAGCGAATATCCACGCTGATGGTACGCTGAAGTTCAGGTTCAAAAGCGATGTCGCCGCTCATGGCTTCCCAGTTTCCGTCGAAGGCAATACCAATAAGTTCGCCTTTGCCATTCATAACCGGACTTCCGGAATTACCACCGGTAATGTCGGTGTTGGATAGAAAACCTACCATCAACTCTCCATTTTCACCATAGGGGCCATAGTCTTTGTCCTTAAACAGTTGCTTCAGTTTCTCGGGAACCACAAACTCCCAATTGGAAGGATCCTCCTTTTCCATTACACCGGCAAGCGTAGTGTAGTGGTTATAATGCACGGCATCAGCAGGATAATAATCGAGAATCTGGCCATAAGTCAGGCGCATGGTGGAGTTAGCGTCGGGATAAAAGGTGCGGTTGGGTTGCATTTCGCGTAGGCCGGCAACAAAAAGGCGGTTTCCACGTGCCAATTGCTCATTGGCTGCTTCCATATTTTTCATATTGGTGCGATATTGCTCCATAAATGACTTCACCAGGGTAAAAGCAGGGTCTTTTTCCAGCTTTTTAGCAGAGGGATTATCGAGAAAAGCCATTACCGAAGTTTGGTCAGCAAACATAGACTTGTCGAATATTTTTTGAGCTATCTTTTTAAAATCTTCATTATTTTTATCAACCAGTGTCCTGAAATCAGCCGGTTGCTGGGCGATGGGCACATTCTCATAATACATTTGAAGCATGGCTTCAAGCAATTTAATATCGGTGGGTTGATTGTAATTTTTAAAATGTTTTTCCACCGATTTTTTGAGCATTTCCTTTATGCGGTTTATCTTTTCAGGCGATGGATTCTCTGCTGAGAGTTCCCTGTCAAGTCCGGTGAAAGAGTTGGCCAGTCCCATAATTTCACCCCCACGGATAACGGCTTCAATAAAATACCAACGCTGCAACGCATAATCTGAAATGGTTTCGTAAGCTGTTTGTATGTCAGAAAGCGCACTACCATATCTGGCTTTACGGGCAGGGTCAGCATTTACCCAATCACGGAACTCAGCTTCAGTTTTTTGTTTCTTTTCCAGTACTTTGAGGCGTTTCAGCCCGCGTGTTTGACCAATAAAATACTTCCAATAGTTGGAAGTACCGGCATATTTTGAAGCATATTTTATATTGATCTCGCGGCTGGCATCCATGTCTTTACGCATAATAGCCAGTTTTTTAGCCCTGATATCAACGATGGTTGGATTGCTTGTTTCTATAGCAAGGCGCACCCCCCATGAGGTTAAGTAACGGTCGGTACTGCCGGGATACCCCATAATCATGGCAAAGTCACCACGCTCGTAACCGTTTAAGGAAACAGTAAGATGATACTTTGGTTTCAGGGGGACGTTGTCTTTGGAGTAATCGGCGGGTTTACCATCGGCACCGGCATAAACCCTGAACATACTGAAGTCGCCGGTATGCCGGGGCCACATCCAGTTATCAGTATCGGCTCCAAATTTCCCAATGGAAGAAGGGGGAGCACCCACTAAACGAACATCACGAAATACTTCATACACGAAAAGGTAAAATTCATTTCCGCTAAAGAAACTGGCTACCCGGGCATCATAGCCGGTACCTTCTACCGCCTTTTTTTCAATGGCATTGGCAAGCTCGTTGATTTTTGTGTTGCGGTCGCCCTCGGTCATGCCATCGTTGAGTTGTGATACAATCTGCTGGGTTACATCTTCAATACGCACGAGAAATCGAGCCGTTAAACCTTCATTGGGCAGCTCTTCCTCCATACGCATAGCCCAGAAGCCATCGGCCAGATAATCATGTTCTATCGTGCTGTGTGACTGAATGTTACCATAACCACAATGGTGGTTGGTAAGCACCAATCCCTGGCTACTGATCATTTCGCCGGTACAGCCATTCCCAAACTGTATGATGGCATCCTTTAGGCTGGAATGATTTACGCTGTAGATTTCTTCGGGGGTAAGTTTGAGGCCTTCTTTTTGCATATCAACGTAATTCAAACGCTCAATAAGCATTGGCAGCCACATGCCCTCATCGGCCCGGGCAAAAGCCGCGGACAAAACGAAAAACAAAATGAGTAATTTTTTCATGAAATTAAAAGATTATGGTTAAATGATTAAACGTATTTTTCTCCCTTATCGATCATTACATCGTTGACAAACTGCCTGATTTGCTGTTCGTCTTCTTTGCGGCAAACCAGCAGTATACCTTTGTCTTCCACCACAATATAATTGTCGAGTCCCTGTAATACAACCAGTTTGTCTTTAGGCATATTTACCAGACAATTGTGGCTGTCGTACATCAACACATTGTTCCCGACTACTGCATTTTTATTGCTGTCTTTCAGCCTGGTATCATACAGTGAACCCCAGGTTCCCAGATCGCTCCAGCCAAAATCTGAAGACAATACATATACATTTTCGGCTTTTTCCATCACACCGTAATCGATAGAAATACTTCTGCACTGGGTATAGGTTTGTTGCAGAAATCCATCTTCGGCGGGGGTATTGTATTTTTTCAGGCCGGCTTTAAAAAGCTCATCCACTTCGGGCAAATATTTATCAAAGGCTTTAAGGATGGTTTTCAATCTCCATATAAAGATGCCTGAATTCCAGAGAAAATCGCCACTGGCCAGAAACTGTTCTGCCATTTCGAGCTGTGGTTTTTCAGTAAAAGTTTTAACTTTCTTAATGCGGGTATCTTTGGGGCATACTTCATTTTCATCGAACTGGATGTAACCATAACCCGTATCGGGCCGGCTGGGCTGAATGCCCAGAGTTAGCAACCAGTCATTTTCTGCCGAAGCCTTAAGCGCAGCAGTAATAACTTCAGTAAAAATATCCTCTTTCAGGATAATGTGATCGGAAGGAGCTACCACTATGTTTGCTTCCGGATTTTTGAGCAAGATACGGTAATTGGCATATGCAATACAGGGGGCAGTATTCCGGCGGGCCGGTTCACATAAAACCTGATCTTCACCAATAGCCGGAAGCTGCTCCAACACTTGATTTTTATATACTTCGTTGGTAACGATATAAATGTTTTCAGGTGGACAGACTTTTAAAAATCGATTGAAGGTAGCTTGAATCAGGGTTTCACCTGTGCCCAGGATATCGATAAATTGTTTGGGGTGATTCTGGCGGCTCATGGGCCAGAACCTGGCACCTATGCCCCCGGCCATAATAATGCAGTAGTTGTTTTGGTTCATCTTTATATTTATTGGTTAAATATTTGGCTGATTTTTAAAAGAAACCCTCAGCTTTTGGGTTTGTTTGACTCGGGACTTACTTCTGCCATTGGATTAAAAAGATATACTCTTTTGTTGTTGAGGCAGATGCAACGGAAACGGGTTCGTACTTTTTGACCCTTTATAAAGGTGCGGCCTCCTGCTAGCCTGAAAATACTGTTCTCAGGCAGGTCTGCTATGCTGATAAGGCCATGCTCTCTTTTGTCGTAAGCTTTTAATGCCATATTTAGCGGCTGAAAACTCATGGTAGAGGCAGTGGGATTTTTCAAATAAGCTTTGAACGCAGCCGCAAGGTCCACAGGGAATACCTCTGCCTGAAAATAAGGTTGCGAAAGGTTTAAAAAAGCTGACTTCCAGGCTTTACCGTGAGGACGATTCCTTTTTTTACTACTTAACCATACTTCAGCATGAGCCATTTCATGTAACAGGGTAATGAGAAAACTGTACTCATTCAGATTGTAATTTACTGAAATGGTAGGTACAGCTACCCCAGACCCTGCCCTGAAATCGCCCAGCTTTGAAATCCTTTCACGTGTGATTTTAAGATGAACATCATGGTCCTGAAACCATTGGATTACAAATGAAAGACTTACTGAAGGTATAAAATCATGCAGTACCATTAAATTTTGTGCTCTACTGAATTTCATAATAACTCAGTGCATAACCGGTATTGGGTTTCACCATCTGGCAACCACAATCGTTATACCGTTTCCCCGATTTGTATTTGTTTTGTTTATATCGTGGTGTGGAGCATGACGAAAAGGCCATCAAAAGCAGCATGGCAAAAGAGAGTAGTATTCCGTATTTAAGCTTAATTTTCATGTCTTTTTAGGATTGAGTTGTGTATAAGGGTTTCCAAAATTAACGAATATGCTTTGACTTTCTTATAAATTCAGGTAAATTTCATAATTTTTTTTGATGAATAGTTTCATCAGTTCGGGTAAAAAATACGCAACCTCCGGCAGCCACTGAAAAGTAATGGTTTAAAAGATATTATTGAAAGGGCTGATCCTTAATCGCTCTAAAATTTTTGGGATTGTTGTGGTAATGTATTTGATTGTTGCAAATAATATCTAATTTAGCACAAACGTTTTTAGTGGTGATTAAAAGTTTCTTTTTCCAGTTGGGCAAATATGCCCTCATGCTCCGTCAGGTTTTTAAAAAGCCTGAAAATCCTTCTATATACCTCAGACAAATCATGGTAGAGGTTCAGAATATCGGGGTTGACTCCGTGGGCATCGTTGCATTCATATCTGTATTCATGGGTGCAGTACTTGCCATACAAATGGCCTTTAACATTGATACTCCACTTATTCCGGTATATACCATAGGTTATGTAACCCGTCAATCGGTAGTTCTTGAATTTTCTCCCACCATCATCAGTCTTATTCTGGCCGGCAAAGTAGGTTCACGGGTGGCTTCTGAACTGGGTACCATGCGGGTTACCGAACAAATAGATGCCATTGAAATTATTGGAATAAATCCGGCTACCTACCTGATATTTCCTAAAATTATTGCCGCCGTAATTTTCAATCCTATTCTGATATTGATGAGTATGTTTGTGGCTGTACTGGGTGGTTGGCTGGCCGGCATCCTAACCGGTCTGGTTCCCAGCAGTGAATATATATACGGTATCAAGGCTTTTTTTGATGCCTACGATATAGTTTATGCGCTGATCAAGACCGTAGTATTTGCATTTCTTATTGTTACCATTTCGGCATTTCATGGTTTTTATACCAGCGGGGGCGCCCTCGAAGTAGGTGCCTCCAGCACCAAAGCGGTGGTGCAAAGCAGCATTGCCATCATAGTTTTTAACCTGGTACTCACTCAACTTCTGCTGTCATGATAGAGGCAAAAAATGTATATAAGTCCTTTGGTGACCACCAGGTTCTAAATGGAGTTTCTGCTATTTTTGATACCGGAAAATGCAACCTCATTATCGGGCAAAGCGGTTCGGGAAAAACGGTATTGATGAAATGTCTGGTAGGGTTGTACGAAATAGACAAAGGCCAGGTTTGGTATGATGACCGGGCTTTCTCAAAAATGTCGTTCGATGAAATGAAAATCATCCGTCAGGAAATCGGTATGCTTTTTCAGGGTGGTGCATTGTTCGATTCCATGAATGTGGAGCAGAATATTATGTTCCCCCTTGCCATGTTCACTAAACAAACCGAACAGGAGAACCGCGAACGCGCCAATGAGTGTCTTTCGAGAGTAAATCTGGAAAATGTGAATAAACTCCTGCCCTCAGAACTGAGTGGTGGTATGAAAAAGAGAGTAGCCATCGCCCGGGCCATTGCCATGAATCCTAAGTACCTGTTTTGCGATGAGCCCAACTCAGGCCTTGATCCTTATACTGCCAGTGTGATTGACAATCTCATCAGTGAAATTACCCAGGAATTTAATATGACAACGGTTATCAATACCCACGATATGAATTCGGTCATCGAAATTGGCGATAAGATCAATTATATACATGAAGGTAAGCTGTGGTGGGAAGGCGATAAAGAAAGTATTCTTAAAAGTGATAATAAAGAACTGAATGAATTCGTTTTTGCCACTGAGCTTACCCGCCGCTTAAAATAGCTGGTTCATGTATGAATGTTTTTGACCTTTTTATACTGATTGTTTTACTCATAGCTGCAACCGCCGGTTTCGTTAAAGGTTTTGTCCTTAGTCTTACCGCGCTGGCAGGCTGGATAATCGGACTGTATATTTCCTTTAAATTTGCCTCGTTGATACAGTTCTGGCTACAGAGCAAAACGGGCTATGAATCATCACTGATGTATATTTTGGCCTTTATATTATGCTTTGGAGCGGTGGTGGTGGTGATGTATCTTATAGGTAAGTCTGTTCAAAAGATCATCGAAATGGCCGCTTTAGGGCTTTTTAACCGTCTGGCAGGAGCCGTGTTTGGCGTTTTAAAAATATCGCTACTTTTGTCTGCGCTGATTTATTTGTTGGCGACTGTTGATCCGGGAGAACATCTGATTACCCCTGAAAAGAAAGCACAATCTTATTTTTACAAACCAGTTGCAATGCTTTTGCCTGCGGTGCTTCCCTTTATGCAGGAAAACTGGAAACTCATTTTTCCGGATAGTAATAAAAACGATTGGGAAAACCAAGCGGATACCAATCCGGGCGCGTTAAAGCTAAGCTTTTGGATGTAAGGATACATTATAATCAACAAGAGATAATTAAAAAATTCAAAAACGAATGAACATGGGACAAATTACTACTACTGATCAGAATTTTAAAGAGATGTTGAATCAACATTCACGTGTGGTTGTTAAATATTATGCTGACTGGTGTGGCAGTTGCAAACTCTTTGCCCCCAAATACCGCCGCCTGGCAGATGACAGCCGTTTTGAAGGGGTAGCTTTTCTGGACATAAACGCCGAACAAAACCCTGAAGCACGCAAAGAGGCAGGGGTGAATAATCTGCCCTATTTTGCCACTTTTTTAAACGGGAAATTGATGAAAGGTGAGGCTACCTCAAAAGAAGAAAATGTGGTTGCTATGATTGAAAATCTTAAAACCAGTTGATATGAAGATTCCTATAATCAAATTATTGGCTGAAATACACTCTATCGACGTGCTTGAAGCCGCAGAAGCTGCTTTTTACGATGAAAAGAGCCCCGACATTGAAGTTCCCGGAGATGACGAAGGAGAACAGCTTACCCATGTGATTGCTGCTTTGGAAATTCTGCGTGAGATAGAGCAAACCCAATGTGCTTTTAATGTGGCCCTGCGCAATTACACCCAACGCGTGCGGAATTCAATTTCTTAGAGACTTCGACACTTAAAAAGGCCGGATTCCCGTGGGAATTCGGCCTTTTAAGCATTTCAGATCTCTTTAATCAGAGCTTGCTGTAAAATCTAAAATCATTAAATTCCAGCATGTTATGATGATATTGTTAAAGACGAGGGTTTTTATGCTACACGCCCTCATACAGTGCTTATATATCCAGGTGCACCCGCCTGCATACGCACGCTAACGCACCGGAATATAAAAAGTGGGTTAGTTGTTCGGCAGACCCTGATTAATTTCTCGACAGGTAATCAGCAACCCCTTCGTGGGTCTCTTTTAAACCTTCCTTACCGGCTTCCCAGTTAGCAGGGCAAACTTCACCTTTTTCCTCAAAATACTGCAGGGCATCCAGCATGCGCAGGGTTTCATTTACATTTCGCCCCAGCGGAAAATGATTGATGGTTTCATGATGAACCAGTCCTTCCTTGTCAATCAGAAATAGTCCACGGTAAGCAATCATTGGTCCGGTACTGATCATCTCACCATGCTCGTTCCAGTCGTAATCCCCGGCCAAAACGCCAAAGTTAGCACTTATGGTTTTGGTGGTATCGGCTACCACCGGGTAGGTAAGCCCTTGAATTCCACCATGATCTTTAGGCATCTGCATCCATCCCCAATGCGATTCCTCGGTATCGGTGGAACAGGCCACAACGGCGCAGTTACGTTTTTCAAACTCGCCTAATTTTTCCTGGAACGCATGCAGCTCGGTGGGGCAAACAAAAGTAAAATCCTTGGGATAAAAGAAAAATACGACATGTTTCTTTCCCAGATATTGATCAAGCGAAAAATCTTCGACAATCTCTTCGCCGTTGATAACGGCACTTGCCTTAAAGTAAGGCGCTTTCTTTCCAACTAATGACATTGTGGTTTAAAAATTTATGGTTTAAAAAATAATTGATTTCATGAACTCAGTATAAAAAAAATTGCCACAAAGGCACGAAGACCTGCCCGCATGCGTATGCAGGCAGACGCAAAACCTCACCAAGTTATATTCATTGATATGCAGCACAGTATGTAACCTGGGGCCACTTCGGTTGATTTAAAGGAAGATCACCAACCAAGGCTCAATGCCTGCCCAACATAACGCAGAGTAGACTGGTTTTAGTGGCATTTTTCTTATTTTTACATTTTTAGACTGGACTCATTTCAAATGGTAACTGGTCTATTAACAAATAAAATAATGCTATGTTTATTGAGGCTGAATTTAATGTTGCGAATCCGGTATTACCAAAGCGATAAGTCTGATTCAGCTCATGCGGAAGCCCTGAAATGTTTATGTAAAGGAAAGTGTCGATGCCGTTAAAATGAGGTAGTTAAAGCATCATCATTTTCAGTCGGACCAGGTGAACTTTACTGCTTATCGTATTTCATAATATCTTCACTCACATAATCCAGTTGGATACCTGCCTGCCTGAACATCTCTTCCGATTCGGTGGCCGAATGGTATCTTTTCTCACACATTACCCGCACAATACCACAATTGATAATGAGCATGGCGCAGGTGCGGCAGGGCGTCATTCTGCAATAAAGTGTGGCACCTTCCAGGGCAATGCCCAGGCGGGCGGCCTGACAAATGGCATTTTGTTCGGCATGCACAGTGCGCACACAATGGTTGGTCACTTTTCCATCCTCATGGGTAAGCTGCTTAAACAGGTGACCCACCTCATCGCAATGTGGCAGGCCAATGGGCGAACCCACATAACCGGTAACCAGTATCTGTTTGTTTCGGGCAATTACACAACCACTAAGTCCGCGGTCGCAGGTAGCCCGCTTGGCAATGGTGTTGGCCACTTCCATAAAGTATTCATCCCAGGTTGGGCGCACATGTTTGGGTTCTTCCATCTTTCTAATTGTTTTCGCAAAGATAATAAGGTGTTTCTTTTAAGGTTCTATTTATTGATAATGATTTTCTGCATGGCTGCATTTTTGTTTCCGGCCTCCAGTTTTAAAAAATAAATGCCCGCACTTAGCTCACCTGTCGGAATGGTGAATGAAGTTCCGTTTTCAAGCGGATGTTCGCGAATTTTATGGCTTAATATATCCAGGACTCTGAATAGGACAAAACTTTAATTTTTATGGAGCAATCATAAATTTTCCGCTACTGCTACCTTCCCGGGTTTGCAACCGGTAGAAGTACACCCCCGGGTTTACCCCTGCCGTTTGCCATACCGTTTTTTCTCCGGTAAGCGGAAAAGCAGCAACAGGGCGTCCGGTGATATCGGTAATGGTAACAACCGCCCCACGTAAATTTGAAACCGTTTCAAAAACCACATAATCTTTGGCTGGTGAAGGATAAACCTTAATTGAAATATCTATATCAACCTCGTTTATTCCAACATATGGTAAAATGCACCTACCTGGTTTATATGGCATCAAATCAATATCTCCATCGTAATATATGGTGTCAAACACACTCATACACGAGATAAAGTTGAGTTCGGACCATCCGTTATCCACATAGTTTATTAAGCCTGCTGCTATATTACCGACCCCTTCTACCCAAATATTATAAATTTCAAAAGAATAAGGATCCAAGTCCCGTAAAAATATCCTTTTCCTCAAATAAGGTCCTTGACTTATAAAGTCAGTTGAATCTACTACCAAATCAGCCAACCTGAACATCGTCGCCGTTGAAAGACAAGGAAGTTGCTTGATTGTGTCTCCCTTCTGAACTGTTAAATCCATATATAAAACTTCATCGGGCCCCAGAGAAAAAAACTCAGGATAAATAAAATAGACATGGCCAGAATCATCTTCACGAAAAGCTGCATAATAATATGGATCAATGAAGTACGGAGGATCAGGATCGGGCCATGGATTAAAAACGTCAACTTCCTCACTGAATAATTTATGATATGTAATGCCATTGATTATAGTATCAGGATTACTATCAGGAATATAGATACTATTGTATTGCCAAACCTGAGCACTTTGTTTCCAAACTTCCCATATTACACCAGAATCGGGCAACGGCATATAGTTTTGAGCAAACGCGAAGCTTGACATCACTATTGAGCAGAGGATGATTACATTTCTTGTTTTTAGTATTATTGTATTCATGGTTTTAGGTTTAAAGGTAAATACCAGGCCAACAGTTTATCATTGCCCGTTTTACGGGACAATGAGCAATTTCCCGCTGCTTTGCCCCTCAGAAGTGCGAATGCGGTATAAATACACCCCCGGTTTTACCCCTGCCATTTGCCACACCGTTTTTTCGCCGGTAAGCTGCAGGGTGACAATAGGACGTCCGGTAATATCGGTGATGGTAATCACAGCCCCTTGTATATTTGAAACCGTTTCAAAAATCACATAGTCTATGGCGGGCGAAGGATAAACCAATAGCGGATTTTTAATTTCTTCCTGATTCACAGCAGTTATATACGGATAAAAACAATTGCCGGGAATAGGATCATTTAAAACTTCTCCAACACCTGCTAAAATAGTGTCGTTAAGGCTCATACAAGTTAAAACAACATTCTCTAAACCACATCCAACTGCGTTTAGTAAACCCGAAGCTATATTCCCAAGGCCTTCCACCCAGATAAATTGACATTCCATTCCCCATGGGGGATTTAAGTTTGTAAGCATTATTCTTTTCCTCGTGTAAGGGCCGTTTACAACATAATCTATTGAATCAACCAGAAGGTCGGAATAAACATAACTATAATCGTATGAAGAATAAGTTGGGAGTTGCCTTATTGTATCCCCCTTCTGAACAGTAAGGTCCATCAATAGAATTTCATCATCCCCCAGGCCCCAGCTGCCAGCAGGAAATTTTATATATGAACGGCCTGAATCATCGCTGCGGTAAGCACCATAATAACCAGGTCCATAATAATAAGAAGGAGCGGGAGGTGGCGTCCAGGGTCCATGAAAAACTGCGCCCCGGGAAAATAGCTTTACATATGTAAGTCCATTAATTAAGGTATCACGTTCAACATCAGGGATAAAGATTTTTTTACGATCCTGCACCTCACTATTTCCAGATTCGACAATCCATGTAGTATTCGAATCGGGCAAGGGCATGTAGCCCTGAGCATATACACAGCCTGAAATCAATGTTGTAAACAGTATTAGAATGCTTCTTATTTTTATTCTGATTGTTTTCATGGGAAAAATCTTTAAGAGTGAACAAATAATTCAGCGAAATGGCCGTAACCTGATACTATTTGACTATCAATAAGTGCACAATGAGTACGGACACTACATGTCGTGTCCCTACTCATTGTGCTTACGGCTTAATCAGTAATTTCACGCTGGCACTCCCCTTATGGGTTTGCAACCGGTACAAATACACCCCCGGGTTTACCCCTTCGGTTTGCCATACGGTTTTTTCTCCGGATAGCGGAAAAGAAGTAACTGGGCGGCCGGTAATATCTGTAATGGTGATAGTGCCAACAGCTTCCTTTCTAAGTGATTCAAAAACCACATAAGTGCCGGCGGGGTTGGGGTATATTCTTACTACAGTTTCTGCCAGTTCGTTTATAATCAGGCAGGAGTAAACAAATACAATGAGGGTATCGCTCCACGTGCTGCTTCCGCAATCATTATAGTTAAATACTCTTAAGCCGGCAGAGCCTTTAAATGATGTATCCCAGCTTATAGTAGCCTGGTTGTCGCTTTGGGTCAGTGTACCCGATGTTGCAGGCAATAACTCCCAAACATACCCATGCGAGTTTGCTGCCTGTGGGATGGTGTATAAACTCTGCGCTGTTGTTGAGGTGCATACATCCGTTGGCCCTTCGGGCAGACTAGGAATGGCCGGGGCATAATAAACACAGTCCTTTATCTCGAAGAACCAGGCATCTTCCGGTGGATTACCACCATGAAACGTGCATTGCACATCGTTGTTGTTGGTAATCTTGGCCTCACTGGCTATAATATACCGGTAATCATTAATTTTCGACACAGAGTGTGTGTTCAAATATTCATCCATAAGTCCACCAAAACACTGCTGGCCTATTAATGTACCACTGGAATCAAGCATAGCAAGCCATACATCTAAATAACCAGGGTGTGAATGATTGCCCGAAACATCACCATCGTTTGAATAAGTATCGCCAAAAACCAAGATTTCTCCTGCATTGGTTGTAAAAACCGCACTGGGGGAATCCCAATCACTTCCTCCAAGGCATCGTTGCCAGACAATAGCACCGAGGGTATCAATTTTCACCACCCAGATATCTGTTTTCCCATCCAGACCAATCGGACCGTGGTGTCCGCTGACATCCCCATCGTTTGAGAATGCAACTCCTGTAAAAATATAACCGGATTCTACTTCAATAATATTAATACCAGCTTCATAATCGCTACCGCCATAACATTCCTGCCACAGGATATTGCCCTGCATATCGAGCTCTACTAGCCATACATTACCAATAGCCCCCTGGGGGTAGCAGGTAACCATGCCCCCGTGGTACTGCACTGCGCCCACCACCATGATGTTGCCGCGCCGGTTAATGATCAGAGACACCCCGTTATCGAGGCCCTCGCTGCCCAGAGTTTTTTGCCATTCTATGTTGCCGTTGGCATCGCACTTGCACATCCAAACATCATAAGCGCCGTAAAACTGGCTGATGTCCCCTCCCGGGTTATCAATCCGGTCGATAAACACAAAACCGCCATCGGGGGTGACTACCAGGTCGTTCATTATATCGTAATAGGGCGACCCATACGTTTGTTCCCAGAGTATATCGCCCTGCCCGTTTAATTTTATCACCCACACATCGCTAAACCCGTTGTTACCCGATTGCACATCCCCGTCGAGCGACCTGGTCAAGCCGAATATGTAAAATGTGGAATCGGTGATGGGTACAATTTTGATGGGGACATCCGTATCAGAACCGCCATAGCATTTTTCCCACAGCTCGTTGTGCAGCGTATCGGTGCGCAATACCCAGATATCAGCGCTTCCGTGGTAATTGGAGGCATTCTCCCCTGAACTTATTCCTAAACTAAGAAAATAACCATCCTGAACACGGGTAGCGGAATAATAATAGGCGCCCTGTTCATCTCCCAGGCATTGTTGCCACACTATTTTATTGTTCTGGGCATAGCCCCAACCGACCGATAGGATGAGAAACAATATAGTTAAAATAAAAGTACGCATTGCGATACAAGTAAAAGGTCCATCCCGAATAATACGGGATGGACCGGATGAATACACTTTATTGAATGACTAATTTACCCTGTTTGCTCACAGTTCCGGCTTTAAGGGTATAAACATAAACACCCTTTTCAACCTGGCGGGTATCCCATACCTGTTGCCCCTGCCTGCCTGATACCCTGAAAGAAACAACCAACCTTCCCTGAATGTCTGTAACGAGCAGTTCTGCCCCGGTAATGGTTACCGGGATGCTGTAATCAAAGGCTACCCAGGTATGTGCCGGGTTGGGATTGGCCGTAACGGAAATACCATTGTCAAATACACTTGAACTTGTGGTACCACTTTTATACAAATCCTGGTCAGCTTCAGGAAGGCACTTGCCAAAATGATGCCCCTGTCCGTACTCAAGCATTGCCCTGGCCATTAAGGATGCTTTTCCTGTGCTGCCTTTGGCTGTCTCCTGTAACATATTAATAGCGGTGCTGTCTAATGTGGTAATATCGCCATCCTGCTGCATAAGCTGAATCTGCCATAAAATCAGGTTTTTGTAGGCTGTGTACTCCTCAAGGTCGCTACCTTCCAGTACGCGCACAGCCGGGATAATATCGAGCATGGTAGTTGCTGCACTAAAGTTCTTTTCAGTCATGTAGGAAGCAACAATCCCGTAGTCGGCATTCAGCGTGTTCATGTTGTCGTACCAGTTACGCAGGTATTCCCAATCGATATAGGTGTCGTTCAGGCATGAACGGATAAGGTTGTTGGCAGCTTTTGTTTTTTCTCCTTCATACCAGGCCATATCCTGCATCAGCACGGTTTTATAGGTAATCCCGCCGGCCAATTGTTTTAAAATGGAAATCATGTACTCGGGCAATGGTTGTTCCTTGTTTTCGAGATATTCGATCAGGGACTCCTTGCGCAACTCATCAGGATTTGACGAGAGGATTTCAAAAAGCACTGATTCGGAAAGCACATCGGTTTTATCAGCGGCGGCTTTAAGCACCTCTTCTGAAAGGTGAGGGGAATCGCCGAGAAGTTTTGCCCTGAGCTCCCACATATCTTCAGGCCAACTGCTGGTTACTTCCATCTTCAACCCTTCTGTGTTACCACCGTCTTTCAGATTGTCAAACAACACTTTAACATTATTGTAATCCGCGAGATTTGTTGCAAAATCAAGCTCCCGCTGTAATTTCTGACTTTCATCCAACACAATGTTTTTCGGATTGCTACCCCCGTAGTTGGAGGGGCAACTGTTGGCCGTAGAAATCTGTATAGGTACTACATAGATGTCGGTATGGTAAACAGGTTTATTTGTATTGTAATAATAGTTAACATACTGCTTACCTTCATTTTTAAAGTTTCCTTCCGGCAGCGGGTTTGCTGAAAAGGTATTCCCGGCTTCCAGGTTAAGTGAGCCCTGTGAACCATGGATCATTGGATTAGGAACATCATCTGTCTGTGCAACGATAAAATCGATGGCATTGTTCTGATTGGTGTTGCACATAAACTGAAGGCCGTTGTGGTCGTTTTCTATATCATAACGATTCAATCCTTCTGCACGATTACCATAACTCAATCCATTGAAACTATTCCTGTAAATAACGTCAAGGGGTGTATTGCTGTCTTTGCACTTTATTCCAACGTACAGCCCCTGAGGCGCACCTTCATTTTTATTGAATTCATTCTCTTCAATAGTGAAGCTATTGCTTCCAACCATATCAATGCCAAACGCGGGAGCACCGGAGGTATTACAGGTTCCGGCATCGCCTTTGTTGGGCCCGAGATTGAATTTGCAAAACAATATTGTATGGTTTTTAACACTGTTTACTTCAATGCCGATTGAATTGCCGGTAAAATCAGCTCTATTTACTGAGAAAGTATAGGAAAGGCCTGATCCGTTACCTGCATAAATTGCAGAGTAGAACCCGCTAAAAGTGCTTCTGTCATCGCAGCTACCAATTACAGGAGTGTTACAGATTGCTTCAACCTTAAATCCTGAACTGTAAGCAGCAATTGCCTGGTTAAATTTTGCAATACCCCCTGCATCGGGAGAAAGGCTGAAGTCGCATCCTTTGAATTTAATTCCATTCACTTGGTTTAGATCCACATGCTTATAGAACGTATGAATCCCTAAATAATCTTCTGTAATTTCGAAGGTACAGTTATTAAACCATGAATTGTACTCCATTTCCTTACCATTTATCGGATGGAAATTCCTATAAAGCAGGGCATGGACAGAATTGGCATTGTTTCTGAAAGTGGTTCCGGTTGCATGAATAACACCACCCGTTTGGGTATAATCTCCTGGTTTCCACAAGTTTAAAGCACAAACGGCGTTTTCTATGGTTGCATTGTCCAAAACCACATAACCCTGAGCGTATGAACCATTAACATTGGACCACTGACTGGCTGCTCTGTTGCCCCAAACTTCAATGCCTTGCCATGGGTAGTCGCATCCGCTGGTTATTGTACCTCCGTTTATAATGAGTTTACCGCCTGGCTCAACAATTATTTTGGCTTCGGCAGGCATGGCAATCCTTGCATCTTCAGTGATCGTAAGGGTGGACATATAACCAACTTTAACACTTCTGTCAAGCCTCATATATGAATCCCATGTCGTATTTTGCGTAATCAAAAGAGGTTCAACATCATTGATACATGGTAAAGGAATTTCCCAGACACCGCGGCCATAAGTTCCGACACGCAGAGTATTGCTGATGTAATTTAATTCAAGTCCATGTGGTATAACGTGGGGCAAACCTTTACCAACCAATTTCCATTCATTGTAGGTTCGTTGGAATAAGATGTTGTCGGTATAAAATACACCAAACTCCGTTACGAAAAAAACACCACCGTTGCTGCCTTTTTGCACAACAATTGAATTATCATAAGAAGTAGCAACCGGGAGATTTTTTGTTATATCAGTTGCCACGGGTGCATTTGGGTTAGAATAATTTATCCTGTATATCATCTGCTGGGAGTCAGATGCGTTGGATGATCTACTATAACTCAGGTAAACAATGTCAGGATTCACAGGGTCAAACTCAAGACCGGATATCCAATCAGGGCGCGGGATTTCCAACTCTTGACAGATTACATTGTTTGCAGGTGCATTGGCGTTGGTTGTCCGGAATAACCGAAAAACACCATTGCTATTGCCGGGTCCCTTATTAAAAAGCCATACAAGAAGATAGTCCCCGTTATTATAGGGTGTTTTTAATCCAAGGATATTTATTTCGTTAGAGCCTGGTAAAATGTTGCGAAAATTTGAAATAAATACATTTTCACCTGTATTAAGGCCCCTGTCAGATGACCTGTAAACTTCTTCTAATGGGGGGGTGTATGAAAATAGTTTATTCCTAAAAAAAACAGAGGTGTTTAGCTTGTTTAAAACACCTCTTGTTTCCCAAATGGCAGTCTTGGGATACATAGTACTTATTTCGATGGAGTTTTGCATTCCATCCGATGAATATCTCCACATGCCCCACTGACCCGAACCCCACATGTGCTGCGGATTTTTGTTATCAATTACGGGTAACATGCCATCTACCCCAAAATTACTAAGAAAACTCCAATCAGGTTGCCAGCTTTTTGTATATGGCGTCTGGGTTAATTGGACACCATCGTGATACAATCCTACAAGCATAAGCCCTGGATCAGTGTAAGAAGTTGCCATTTGTTCAACCATGGCTACAGCCAATCCTTCATATTTAGGCTGCCAGCTTTGGCCTATGGTTATAGATTTCTCAACTCCGCCATGGGTGCAGGTCCATACTTCATTCGCATTGTGAGGGTGAAATATTACGTCCTCGACATCAACATGCACAGGCCTGCCGACATTCAGTGCAGTACCGGTAAGGTTAAATCCTTGCAAATAAATGCCATCACTTACTATAATACTCTCTCCATTCACAACCTGATCAACACCAAAGCCATGGCCCCAGCCGTGCGAAGTTGGGACCCCGGTTTTAATAGTAACCCAGTTATTATTAGCAGCGAAATCATAATAATAAAAGGATGCGCTTTTATTTATACGCACTTCTGAATATAAGAAATTAGGTTTTGCTTTAGACACTTCAATTGTAAAGCCGCTCTTACTTATGTCACCATTATTTAATATTGCTGGCTGTGTTGATATAGGTGAAAAATGCTCACCATAATCAGTTGAACGGGTCAATTTCCAACCTATAGTACTATCAAAATAACAAGCTGCATAAAGCACGACATTATTATCTGGCTTCATCTCAAGATCGTAAGTAAAAAAAGGATATACATTCCTCCAAATTACCGGATCGGGATTTTCAGGAGTAGCTAATGCATTGCAATTTAAGCTTTTATATATTCCTTTTGCAGTGGCCGCATACATAATAAAAGGGTTTAACGGATCAATTATGAGCTTGAAAACCATATTATCCCTTCCGCCCAGATTAATATGATTTGCTATTTGTGTCCAGGATACTCCTTCATCAAAAGTCCTGTATATTCCGCCATTCCCAATCCAATGCGCCTGACCTCCTTTATCACTGCCACTTGAAGAGGCATACCAAGTTTTATAGTCTGTTGGATGGAATACGGCCCATCCGCAGCCTGATTGTACCCAGGGATAGGCATCTGTACCTCCGTTCACCCATGTTTCACCATAATCTTCAGAATAAAACAAACCTCCCATGAGCGAAGAAGCAAGCATATAACGTGTTGACTCCAGGGTGTCATTATCAAAAAAGGTAATGGCCTCGACAGGCCCAATGCCCGTTCGGCCTGGAATATAGTTAAGTTTATTAGGTCCTAATTCCAGCCAATTATCCGTAGTTATATAATCGTAATTTTCTGAGAGATTGTTATAATACAAACTCTGTGCTTCGTAATAGCTGTCAAAAGTACCATCTGTACCCAGCCTGGGTTCCCATAGTTTGCTAAACTTCTTAAATTGTTTAAATTCTCCGGCTCCGGAATAATAAGCCGAACTATCCGTCACTAATTTCAGACTGTCAAGATATGGCACCATCTTAGTCTTTATTGATTGGTAGGTTGTAGAAGGCGTTGCATTATTCAGGTATGTTTGCAATTGCCCTTTTACTTCAATAGTTGAACATACACAGAAAAAGAACACTATTGATATAATCAATGTGGATTTCTGGATTAACCGCGCGGGGGGGGGGGGGGGGGCGTTTTCATAAGCATATTTGTTATGTAAATATGGCTTCAAATATAATATAAAAAATGGGCAAAAGGAAATAGCAAATACACAAACACGCTTTATTGTTATTTGGATTTAATAAAGATAACGCGCAGATAGTTCCCATTTATATAAGGTCAACATAATTTTATCAGCAAAAATAAAATTATTTGGGCGTGTCAAAAATAAGAAAACCCTTTAAAAACGATTCATCCTAAAGATGCCCAACACGCAGGTATTGAGGGCCAGGCAATCCGCTTCGTTAGGGTTGATATTTGAAGCGGCAATTGTTTAATAAATCATTTTCTGCCTGACTTTTTCCCGATAGCGGGATCGTTTATTCAAGCGACCCTTCGAACCACAATCCTTCAGGCGTAATGCTTTGCTTTAGCGGAATGATGGGGTTGTTTAGGGCAGTTTCAAACCTTTCACCAATGCCGCTTTTATAATCCGCTTCTTCTATTAAAAATCGAATGCTTTTGTCCGGGCCGGCAAGACTGGCAACCGCCTTGCTGATTTTACCCGCTTTTTGCAAAAAGTTGGCATAAGTAAACTCATACAATTGATGCTCAATTCCTTCCTGCCCCTCAACCAACTGATAACCCAGCATTTTATTGAAGTTAATGGCCTGTGTATTGTGTTTGAGGATGCGCGCATAATGGCGGTTCCAGCCCATAACCCCGAAGGTTGCCTGTATGCCTGCCACCGACACGAGTAAAGGCACAAACGTAGCATAATACTCAGGCTTACCAATAAAAAGTCCTGATTCAGAAGTGCGTTTCTTCCAGTTGATGTTTTTATCATTGAGCAAGCCGATCTTTTCGCCCTTGTATTTGATAATTAAATAATTGTTGTTGGCATTATTGATGGTTTCAAACCACGCTTTCTGCTCATCGGCTGTAATAAGTTGCTGATACGCCATATTTAACCTCACCCGGTCGGCATTGCGCCATTCACGTACCATTTCGATGTCGTCCACCCTAAGGCGCTCCAGTTCAATGCCATATCTGAATAGTTTCATGATGAAACGGGCTTAGTCAAGTAAGTCTTTAATGGCATAGGGAGGTTTGTGGTTTTGAACCATGTAAATGCGGCTCAGATACTCACTTATCACGCCAAGTGAAAGCAAAATAATGCTGGTTGAGAATAAAATGGCCACAATAAGTGCGGTAAATCCCAGCGGCACATCACGTGCAATTTTACGATATATAAATACCATGCCTATTAAAAAACTGATGATGGACGATATCATCCCGCCATAAACCATTAACTGCAGTGGAAGTGCGGTGTAATAAATCACCACATTCGACAGCATAAAATAGAGGGACCTGGGCGTGTAATTAGACTTTTGATATGGCCTTGGTACATGGTTTATCGTAACAAACTCAATGTGGTTGGTGTACCAGTAAAAGAGTTCATCCAGATAAATAAAGTTTTGTCGATGGTTCAGCATACTTTTGGCTAAATGTGCTTTCATTAGCCTGAAGGAGGAGCCTTCCCCTTTTTTACTGAAGATGTGTTTGCCGCTACCCTTAATAAAAGCGCTGCTCATATTTCGCGCTATGGAATGTTGTTTTTTTGAATAGATGCCATATACCAGATCCGCATCTGATTGCTGCATTTGCAAAATAAGCTTTCCCATTTCTTCTGGAGGCTGCTGCAGGTCATCGTCTATGGTGATGATAAACTCTCCGTCAGCCTTTGCAATGCCGCACAGGGTAGCATTGTGCTGGCCGTAGTTTTTTGCCAGCCTGATGGCGGTAACTTCCTGAGGGTTTGCGGATTTAAGCTGCTGAAGCACTTCCCAGCTTTCATCCGAGCTGCCATCATCCACCATGATTAAATGGTAAGTTTTGTGCAACTTTTTCATGGTAGCAGCCACCCGCTGATGCAGTTCAACAAGGGATTGGCTACTGTTGAAAACCGGAACAATTATGGAGTAATCGGGCATGTTGATTTCGAATTTTTGATTTCGGATTGCAGATTGAGTTGAAGTGTAGGCTTTAATTTCTTTTCAAAGATAGTAAATGGTTGTAAAACGATAGTTCTGATTTGATTAGCCAGCATATGTGAATGAGTGGGATATTTAGGCGCAAAGGTCTGTTTCGCAATCTGCAATCTGCAATCCTTACCCCCCTCCCAGCACCAGACTCGTGGCGCTTACCCATTTAGAAGCATCGGAAAGGTAGAAAATAATAGAATTGGCTACATCCACCGGGTCGCCGAGGCCAAGAATTTGCCGGGCTTCAATTTGATCCACAGCATCTTGTGAATAGTTGGCGGCAGTTTGGTCGAGCATGGGTGTGCGCACGAATGCCGGAGCCACGCAATTTACGCGGATGCCTTTGGGTGAGAGTTCCAGGGCCAGTACCCGGGCATAAGCTTCGAGCGCAGCACGGGCAGCAATGTACATGGCGCCGCCTACAAACGGATACCGCGTGGATATGGTAGAGATAAAAACCACCGAACAATGGTTTTTCTCCAGTTTCTTTTTGGCCAGTAAGGCGGCTGTAAGTAACACTGGTGCGTCAAAGCTGATGCTGAAGGTTTTGGCAATGGCTTCATGGTTGATAAAACGGGCAGGGGAGAGGTCTGAAATGCCGGTGCTGTTAACTACTCCATTCAATACCGGAAGCGCTGCCACCAGTCTGTCAATCTCTTCTTTAACGGTCAGATCAGCCAGTACCTGAAGATGGCCTTCGCCTTTCAATTGGCAAAAAGTCTCTTCCAGACGGACGGCATCGCGTCCGGTAATTACCAGTTTTGCTCCATATTCACTGGCCGAGATGGCTGTTTGCCGGCCAAGTCCCGAAGAAGCGCCTGTTACAAGTATGGTTTTTCCGGTAAGATCAAATGCATTCATGTTAATTTCGGATTTCATATTTCAGATTTAAGTTTTAAACCGCGCATTTCACAAATTAACGCGAATTGATTTTTCAACGGCTCTCGCTTACGGGCAGGCAATGACTCAACGACTCAACAAATCAACAAATCAACAACTCAACTTCTTTACTACCTACTTCTTACTACTTACTTCTTACAGATCACTCATCTCTCATCACAACCAATTCAGTCAAAGGCGGTACCACCAATCCTTCCGTTTCAATGAATACTGTGCCCCATGACAAGCCGATGCCAAAGGCTGAAAGCAACAATTTATGTGGTTTATCCTGCAAAGTTTCCCTTATTTGGGTTACCATGGTCAGCGGGATGGAGGCGCAGCTTGTATTCCCGAATTCGCGCAAAGAGTATGGAACCTTTTGCGGTTCCACTTTAAGCATTTTTCGCAGGGTTTCGTTAATCAACCGGTTGGCCTGATGAAAAACCAGGTAATCAAACTCAGGCAGTTCGCGGTGGAAGTGCTTTAAAGTAGCTTTTATATTAGGAACCACTTCCCGCAAGGAGAAATTGAACACATCTATACCGTTAAGCGCAATTTGCAGGCGGTTACGGTAAATGCCTTCCCCATATTTTTTAGTTGCAAACGACTTTTTGCTGGCCAGATTTCTTACCCCGCCATCATAAATAATTATGGCTTCGTAACCGCTGCCATCGGTTTGCAGATTAAATTGCATGGGTGCATGGCCGGGTTGCAGTTCCAGGGCAGTAGCTGTGCCGGCATCCCCGAAAAGCGGATAGGTGCTCTTATCGCGGTAAGCCGAAGTAACATTGGAAAGGTCTCCCACCAGTAACAATCCCTTTTTAAGACCGGTGGCTTTCATCATGCTGCCCATCACCGAAAGGCCATACACATAACCGGAACAACCCAGATTGATATCCAGTGCCATGCATGTTTTTGGCAGTTTCAACCTATCCTGAAGTATGGTGGACGTTGAGGGAATGATGTAATCGCGGCTTTGAGAAACAAAAATCAGCAATTGAATGTCGTTGCGTTCCCATTGCAGTTCTCCAAGCAATTGTTCGGCAGCCTGAAAGCAAAGGTCTGAAGTGGTTTGTCCCGGCTCAGCCACATGACGGGTCTCCACGCCAATGGTTTTAATGACCTGATCGCGTTCCTTTTGTGTTATCCAGCCATAGTCATGGTTGGAAAGGACTTTTGGGGGTACACAGGCAGAAATTCCTGCCATACGCACATCACTGATGTCAAAAATTGCCATACCGCTTCAAAAAGTTATACAATGACAGATATAGAGCTTGTCATTATGCACAAAAGTACACCATTTTTTGAAGAAAGTGATTGGGAAAATGCTCCGGAGATTTTACTGGTCTCAGAATCTAAGTTCATTGTTCAATCAGGATGCCTCTGCCACCCGTGACTGAACCACTTGATAGATGTCGTTTACCGTTTTGGCATTCGCAATGTCTTCAGCATTAATCGTAACATCGTACTCGGTTTTTATCAGTGCAATAAGTATCAGGGCATTGATTGAGTTCCATTCAAAAACCTCCCTGAACACACTTTCAGGTTTCAGACTACCGGGGGTAAGGTCATCAAATTCTTCTTCAATCCTGGCTATAAAATCTTCTATATTCATTTGGAGTTGATTTAGCAGACAAAGGTAAAAGTTTCCACTGAATAAGTGAGAAGGGAATACATTTTTATAGAGAAGAGTTTTAATTTAAAAGTAATGTGTAATATTGTAGTTTATTTTAACAATATATTGTACCCGTGGAAGTTAAAAAATATAAACTACTGTTGGTAAACCCTGTAAATCATCTGGCTAAAGGGTTTGTATGTGATCCCAGTACCAGTTATATGCCTTTGGGATTGGGAATAATTGCCGCTTTAACCCCCGATCACTGGGAAATAGAATTTGTGGATGAAAGCTTTGAGGAATTTACCTTTCGTCCCGCCGATCTTATTGGCCTTACGGCTTTTACAGCCAATGCGGTAAGGGCTTATGAAATCGCTGCCATGTATCGCGAAAAGGGAATCCATACCGTTATGGGCGGTATACATGCCAGTATGATGACCGACGAGGTAAGGGAATATGTGGATACTGTCATCAGTGGAGAAGCCGAAACTGTTTGGCCTGTTTTTTTAAAAGATTTTGAAGCAGGAACTCCCAAAGTTCATTATGACGGTGGCGTGACTCCGGTTGAACTCATCCCCAAAGTCAGGCGTGAAATTTTTCATTATCCTTATGTATATGATCTCATCCAGACTTCTCGTGGTTGTCCGATGGGATGTGATTTCTGCTCGGTAACCCAGCTTTGCGGAAAGCAATACCGTGAACGTCCGGTGGAGGATGTCCTGGACGAACTTGAGGAGATGGAACGCCCTATGTTATTTATTGTGGATGATCACCTGGTTAACAATACCCGGCATGCCAGACAACGGGCTATCAGACTGTTTAAGGGGATGGTGGAAAGAGGTATGAAGAAACTATGGTTTGGCCAGGCTTCCATTAATTTTGCCGATGATGATGAGGTGCTGCACTGGGCGGCAAAGAGTGGTTGTACTCTTATTCTGTTGGGTATTGAAGCCGAAACCAAGCAAGCCCTTACCGATATGAAAAAACGGCTTAACCTTAAAAGAGGCGTTGATTCTTATGAAATAGGGATGAAAAGAATTCATAAACATGGAATAGCTGTCCTGGGAGCCATGATTTTCGGCATGGAAAGCGATGGCAAAGCAGATTTGTTTGCCCGCCGCGACTTTATCCTCAGAAGTGGCATGGATGCCATACAATCGAGTATTATGACACCCCTGCCAGGTACCGGTTTATACTATCGCATGAAGGCAGAAAACAAAATTGTACTTAATAACTTCCCCAACGACTGGCAGCACTATCATTTTATGCATGCCACCATCGGCACTTCAAAAATGAGCCGTCAGGAACTGGAAAAAACCATGCGCGACGTTTGGTGGAGTATGTACAACAAGGACAACATCCGGAAAATGATGTTCAAAACGCTATGGCGCACCCGAAACTTTAAAGCTGCTTATTGGGTATATGGCACCAATCACAACTATGGCCGCATTGTACTCGAAAGTGAAATCAACGATAAACCGGATGGCCTGAACCGCAATATGGAGTTTAATTCCGGCAAACGCTCACTTTACCTAAAACTTACCGACTACGTACTGATGTTGTTTTATGCCATTTCCTGGAATAAAATGAAGGAGCGCATGACAGGTAGATATGTGCCGGCCAGAAAGTAGTGGCTCACAGATACAGAAAGTAATTCATCTACATCAGGTCATTTTCATGAAGTTGAAACAGAGGCAGATTCATGAAGCAGGCATGAGCCTGCAGTGATATGGTGTCTGAGGCAGAGCCTCAGAC
>ENA-UOOR01000892-UOOR01000892.1-fermentation-metagenome-genome-assembly--contig:-NODE-892-length-38343-cov-4.786513_pt1 | contig 38343 bp, 29 predicted proteins | sample MGYA00245780_ERZ724029 | MGnify/ENA primary metagenome ERZ724029 (study PRJEB28704, sample SAMN03018315) | fermentation metagenome | biome: anthropogenic terrestrial biome; feature: soil; material... | reverse complement strand
ACTTCATTTTTCAATTAGGAAATAAAGATACTGTGGATGCTGTTTATTATGGAGATTTTGATTTTAGTAAAATATTTAAGGATGGGAATAACTGGGCTAAGGTGTTGGAAAATTCTCAAATAATATGGGAGGAATAAAATTAGTGCAATGTCATTGATTGAGCTTTAAGCTCAATCAATGACATTTTTTTTCATTTTTCTTTGACATTTCTTTGACTTTGCAAGCCATAAATAATTGATTTTATACTATAAGATTTATTCATAAGACAAAATAGTTTAGGAGGGCATATGAAAAAGAAGAGAATTACGCAAAGATTTCCATTTCTTATACCAATAAGAAAATTTCAAAGAAAGCTATTTTTTTATGTAGGGATGATATTCGATTCCAATAAGTATTCTAAGAAAATACTAGATGATACTTTTGATTACAAAGTTTATTCAACTAAATCAAAGATGATTAATCCTAAAAGCGGCTTTGATATTCAATATCAGATAAACAAGGTAGACAATCTTAAGCTGGTTGCAAATACAATTAGCAAAATTGTAATTGAACCTAATGAGACATTTTCATTTTGGAAACTTGCCAGGAAGGCAGAGAAATACGGAAGCTATAAGGATGGTTTGGCAGTAGTCGATGACCAAGTCATAAATGTAAAGGGCGGAGGACTTTGTCAAATAAGCAATCTCCTATTTTGGTTGTTTTTGCATACTCCCTTAACAATTGTAGAACGTCATCCACATTCAGCAGAAACATTGCCTCATCAGGAGGGTGAAATACCTGAAGGCGTTGATGCAACAATTGCAGAGGGATGGAAGGACTTAAAGGTCAGAAATGATACGAAGGATAGGTATCAAATTTTGCTTGAATTTGATGAAGAATATATTTATGGGAGTATACTAAGTGATACTTATCAAAATATACATTATAGGGTTAAAAGTGAGAATCTAAAATATACAAAAGAAAATGGTAAAATCTACAGATATAACGAGATATATAAAATTTGGTACAATTCCGATAACTATCCTATTAGAAAGGAATTAATTCTTAACAACAAGTATGAAATCCAGTATGATATAGAATCTGAATTGGGAATTATTATAGGGGGAAATTAAAATGTCAAAAACAATAGTAGGAGTAATATTTGGTGGAGCTTCCTCGGAATATGAAGTATCTTTAAAATCTGCATGTTCTGTTTTAGAAAATTTAGATAAGGATAAATATGATGTAATAAAGATTGGAATTACCAGAGAAGGTCAATGGTTAAGATACTATGGAGAAGTTGAAGGAATAAAAGACAATACTTGGTATTTAGATAATAAATGCAATCAAATTGTGATATCATCGAATAAGGGAGATAAAGAAATAATTGAGATAAAAGATAATGTATTTAGCCGCAGAAAAGTTGATATTATATTTCCTGTACTGCATGGCAAAGATGGTGAGGATGGAAGTATCCAAGGCATATTTGAAGTAGCGGGAATTCCATATGTTGGGTGCAATGTGACTTCAAGTGCAATTTGTATGGATAAGGATTATGCCCACAAGATTGTTGATTATGCAGGTTTTAAAGTTCCCAAAAGCCTAGTTATCAATAGTAGAGTAGCTAAAGAAGAAATAAATGAGTTTGCAAAAAGGGTAGGATTTCCAATTTATGTTAAACCTGCCAATGAAGGGTCGTCTATAGGCATTACTAAGGCAGTAAATGAAAATGAATTGTTTAGAGGAATTAAGGAAGCTTTCAAATACGATAACAGGGTTGTTTTAGAGGAGAATATCGATGGATTTGAAGTAGGATGTGCCATTATGGGCAATGATGATTTAATAGTTGGAACGGTGGATGAAATTGATTTTCCGGGAGGGTTTTTTGATTTTAAAGAAAAGTATACTTTAGCTAATTCGAAAATTCATCTTCCAGCCAGAATTGAAGAATCTTTAACTGAAAAGATTAAAGAAACAGCTATAGGCATATATAAAGCTTTAGGATGTACGGGTTTAGCTAGAATAGATATGTTTTTAGATAAAAACGACAATATTATATTTAATGAAGTAAATACATTACCTGGATTTACAACGGGAAGTAGATTTCCAAACATGCTATTGCATTCAGGTATAGAATATAGAGATATATTAGATAATTTAATTAAGTTAGGATTGGGAGGGCAATAATGAAGGAAGTTTTATTGAGACCAGAAGATATACATAATGGAAATTTAATATTAATCAATAAGAATCATCCAATCAGAATAAATGAGAAACATATAATTGAAAATCTTGAACCGATAGATGACAATCATAGTGAACATTTAGTAAACAAGAGAGTGGCAAATATTCTTAAAAGGATTTTAAATGATATAGGTTCAGAGGGTAGAATAGTTCCTGTAAGCGGGTTTAGATCTAAAAAAGAACAGTCTGATTTGTATGATTCGTCAATAACTGAAAATGGAATAGAATTTACTCAAAAATTTGTGGCAAAGCCCGATGAAAGTGAACATCAGAGTGGCTTAGCTATTGATTTAGGGGAAAATAAATCAGAAATAGATTTTATTTGTCCGGATTTTCCTTACTATGGGATATTTAATGAATTTAGAGAAGCAGCAATACAAGATGGATTTATTGAAAGATATAAAGAGTCTAAAGAGAATATAACCGGAATTTCAAAAGAACCATGGCATTTTCGCTTTATAGGTTTTCCTCATAGTGCTATAATAGAAGAAAAAGAACTTGCTCTGGAAGAATATCATGAATTTATTAAAAATTACGATACGTTAGAAAAAGCTTTTAAATACAAAAATTATCGTATATTCTATGTAAAACTTATGGAAGATGAAAAATATATTTATTTAGAAGATGATATTGAATTCGATGTATCCGGGAATAATATTGATGGTTTTATATTTACATTATATAATAAATAAATTTTTTGGGGCATTGGATAGGTGATTAAATGGGTTATAATATTTTGGTATGTGATGATGAGAAGGATATAGTAGATGCAATTGAAATCTATTTAAAAAGTGAGGGATACAATGTTTATTCTGCTTATGATGGTCTACAGGCTTTAGATGTTCTTAAAAATAATGAGATACATTTAATAATCATGGATGTTATGATGCCTAAGCTTGATGGAATTGCAGCCACGTCAAAAATCAGAGCAGATAACAATATTCCAATTATAATATTAAGTGCTAAAAGCGAATATACAGACAAGGTATTGGGTCTTAATGTAGGTGCAGACGATTATATAACCAAGCCTTTTAATGCTATAGAACTTTTGGCTAGGGTAAAATCAAATCTAAGAAGATATACAAGTCTCGGAAGTATGACAATAGAAGAAGATGTTTTTACATCGGGTACAATAGCACTTAACGATAAAATAAAGCAGGTAAAAGTAGATAATAAAATAGTCAATCTGACTCCAAATGAATATGGAATATTGAAACTACTTATTAAAAATAAAGATAGGGTATTCTCTTCAAATGAAATATATGAATATGTATGGGATCAGCCTGCTTATAACGTTAAGAAAATAATATCAGTACATATTAGCAATTTACGAGAAAAACTTGAAATCAACCCTAGAGAGCCAGACTATATAAAATCTGTTTATGGTATGGGCTACAAAATTGTAGGTGACTAAATGGATAATAATATTACAAGAAAATCTAAGATAAAATATATCCTAAATAATATGTACCTTGAGCCATTGTGTTTATATTTCATATTATTTTTTACTATAGGAGCTGTAATTTTGATTGCAGTGGTCTATATTATAGGCGGAACATTTCTGCCTTTTTTTAGGATATTATTTGGAAGCAACCTAAGTAGAATTGTAAGGTTGGTAAAATTTTTTATATCAACAGAGGTATTGGTTGTAATCGGAGCAATAATTGAATTTATTATTATTTTAAATAGAATTATCAAAAAAAAGTTTCTTAAGTCTCTATTATTCTACAATATATTTAAATACCATAAAAGTGATTTTAAAGTTTATAAAGATATTATATTACCTTTTCTGTTCTCTTCAATTCTAATTTTGTATTTTTTCCTAATGCTTATAAGTGAAGTAGATCTTTTATACCTATGCTTGTTTATTTTTACACTTCTAATATCGATTACAGTCCTAAACTATGCTGAACAGGTAAATAAGATAATACATGGCATAAATAATATTGCTAAATTGCAAAAGACTGATATTTCATATATGGGTTCTTCTGATTTTACTTTGGAGGCAGTAAGTATGTTGAACAATATAGACAAAAATATCTCGAAAACCATTGAAAGTCAATTGAAATCGGAAAGACTCAAAACAGAATTGATTACAAATATTTCTCATGATTTAAAAACACCATTAACCTCTATTATTAACTATACGGACTTGTTGAAGAATCTGGATATAAAGGATAAAACTGCTTTGGACTATGTTTCAGTTCTAGACAAAAACTCCAAAAGATTGAAGGTACTAATAATAGATTTAGTTGATGCGTCTAAAACAGAGACAGGAAATGTAAATATAAATCCGGAAAAGTTGGAGTTGAATGAATTAATTTCACAAATTTATGGAGAGTTTGATTCGATGTTTAATGAAAAGGAAATCACTTTTGTATTTAATCCTGAGGATGATATTTATGTTTTGGCTGATGGAAATCATTTAGGAAGAGTACTTGAAAACGTCATAGGAAATGCATGCAAATATACACAGGAGAAAACTCGGGTCTATGGTGATGTAAGGCGTGAGGGAGATTTTGTATCATTTACTTTAAAAAATATCTCTAAGGACAAACTAAACATTGACCCTGATGAATTGATGGAGCAATTTGTAAGAGGAGAAAGGTCCAGACATACAGAAGGCAGTGGTCTGGGACTATATATTGCTAGAAATTTAATGAAGCTAATGAACGGAGAGTTGTCCATATCAATAAATGGTGATTTATTTGAAGTAAGATTGGTCATACCAATATTTAACTAACAGCAAGAATACTTATATCTTGGCGGGAAACAATAATTCTTTAGGAGGTGTTTCCGCTATTTATGACTACAAAACTAAAGGAGTACAATAAAAAGAGAGATTTTGAAAATACCTTTGAGCCAGAAGGAAAAACAAAAGTTTCAGGTATTGGATTAAGATTTGTGGTTCAGCACCATATGGCTCGCAGAGACCATTACGATTTGCGTCTTGAATGGAATGGAGTCCTTTTGAGTTGGGCAGTACCTAAGGGTCCCTCCTATGATACTCATGACAAAAGGCTAGCTGTGAAGGTGGAAGATCATCCAATGGAATATAGGCATTTTGAAGGGACTATTCCCAAGGGACAATATGGTGGCGGAGCGGTGATGCTTTGGGATGAAGGATTCTGGGAACCTTATGGAAATGTAGAGGAAGGACTTATTAAAGGTGAGTTAAAGTTTGTCCTTAAAGGATTACGACTTAAGGGAAAGTGGACGCTAATCCGATGGAATGCGAAATCCAGTGAGACGAAAGATAACTGGCTTTTGTTGAAGGAAAGAGACGAGTATGTAAAAGTAACTGATGGAATATCGGAATATACAACTAGCGTTAGGACTGGACGCAATATGAAGGAAATCGAGAAAGGTGAAGATGAGAAAGTAATAAGAAACCCTTTTGAAATAGCTGATGTGCAGCTTGCCAAATTGGTTAATGCAATACCTGATGGTGAGGAATGGCTCTATGAGTTGAAATACGATGGTTATAGAATCATGGCTTTTGTGGAGGGCAGCAGTGTCCAGCTAATGAGTAGAAACAGAAATGATTATTCAGACCGTTTTTATGAAATCGTTTCCTCTATTATTGATTTCTCTTCTGGTAGGGCAATGGTATTGGATGGTGAAATGGTAATCACTGATAAATCGGGCAAAACAGATTTTCATGCTTTGCAGAACTATATGAGAAATCCAAAGGATAAAAATCTGACTTACATTATCTTTGACCTTCTTGCTTTGGATGGAGTGGATTTTCGCAAGCATCCTTTGATTCATAGAAAAGAAATATTAAAAGACTTGATGAAAGATGCACCACCGAACCTATACTATAGCCGTTATGTCAGAGGAAATGGGAAGGAATGTTTTGCTGCAGCCTGTGATGCCAATATGGAAGGTATAGTAGGGAAAAAAGCTGATTCCACCTATAGCGGTGCAAGAAATGGTGATTGGATCAAAATTAAATGTGATAAAAGGCAGGAATTTGTAATTGGAGGATATTCACTTTCAGACAAAAAAACCAGTGGAGTAAGCTCACTTTTACTTGGAATATATGATGGTGATAAGTTAGATTATGTTGGTCGTGCTGGTACAGGTATTAGTCAGGATGACTCTGAGATGCTTGAGAAAAAATTTGCGAGCTTAATAAGAATAGATTCCCCTTTTAACCAGATTCCAAAGCCTAGGGCAAATGAGAAGGTTATATGGCTTGAACCTGAACTAGTTGCGGAAATAAAATTTGCCGAATGGACCAAAGACAATATACTAAGACAAGCAAGCTTTAAAGGATTGCGGGAAGATAAAGCTCCAAAGGATATTAAAAAGGAAAAAGTAGAGGAAATGGAAAGACCAATAGAAGTAAATGAAAACAATATATTTATTGAAGGGATTAAGATTACTAATCCACACAAGATAATATTTGATGAACCTAAAATCACAAAAAAAGATGTAATAAGGTATTATGAAAAAGTTTCTGAACGTATGCTGCCTTATGTGAGCAAAAGAATCCTCAGTATTGTACGATGTCCAAAGGGAATATCAGAAACCTGCTTCTATAAAAAGCATCCTATTTCTGACAGAAAAGGAATAGTAACGATACCTATTACTACCGGAGACGGAGATATGGAAGAATACTTTTATATTGAGAGTACAGCTGGACTTGTATATGAAGCACAGATGGGAACCTTGGAATTTCATACCTGGGGAAGCCGTGTAGACAACCTTGAAAATCCGGATATGATGGTATTTGATTTAGACCCTGATGAAGGAATGGATTTAAGCAGAATACGCCAGGGTGTACGGGATATGAGAAGTATTCTTATGGAGCTTTCGCTTAACTCATATCTCAAGACCAGTGGTGGCAAGGGGTATCATGTGGTAGTTCCTTTAAAACCATCTGTGAGCTGGGATACATTTCATGATTTTGCAAGGCTCGTTGCTGAAGTTATGGAACAGAAATGGCCTGATCGCTATACCAGTAATGTAAGAAAGGTTAACCGTAAAGGAAAAATATTTATCGATTGGATTCGAAATGGAAGAGGTGCCACGAGTATTGCACATTATTCCCTTAGAGCAAGAAAAGGAGCCAAGGTATCCATGCCTATTTCGTGGGATGAACTTGATACAGTGGCTCCTGATGGTATTGATATATATGATGCACTTTTGAGAATTGAAGGTAAGGATCCATGGAAAGATTTTTATAAGAATAGTCAAATGCTTAAATAATTTGTTTTTAAATAATTAAATTACTTGATTCTGATATTTTAAGGGTATAATAGAAATAAATATAGAATTTACCAATGGAGTGTATTTATGAAAAATAAGAATGAACTACCAATATATTTATTTCATCAAGGTACAAATTATTATACATATAAATATCTAGGTGCTCATATTATTGATGATAATGGAGGGACTATATTCAGAGTTTGGGCACCATGTGCAAAAAGTGTACATGTTGTAGGAAACTTCAATTGTTGGCAAAAAACTAGCAAGCATCAAATGAAAAGAATTGAAAACAGTGGGATATGGGAGCTCTTTATGCCCAATATCGAAGCTGGTGAGCTATATAAATATCTCATAACTACAAACGAAGGTGAAGAAAATTTTAAATCAGATCCCTTCGCTTTTTTATCACAAACACAAACAGAAACAGCATCCATTGTTCATGATATCAATGATTATACATGGCGGGATAATCACTGGCAGAAATATAGAAAATCCATTAATCTGTATGAAAATCCAATAAATATATATGAAATGAATCTATCTTCATGGAAGCGAAAAGAAGATGGAAGTTTGTTTACATATCGAGAAATTGCTCATAGTCTCATCTCTCATTTAAAAGAACATTTTTTTACTCATATTGAAATAATGCCTATTATGGAGCATCCATATGATGGCTCATGGGGATATCAAATTTCAGGATATTATGCACCAACAAAACGTTTTGGAGAGCCCAAAGATTTAAAGTATTTAATTGATGAATGCCATCTAAACGGAATAGGGGTTATTCTTGATTGGGTTCCAGCTCACTTTCCTAAGGATGCTCATGGATTGTATAAATTTGACGGAAGCTATCTTTATGAATATGAAGAAGAATGGATTAGAGAAAACAAGGGTTGGGGTACACATAAATTTAATTTCAAAAGATTAGAGATTCACTCTTTTCTAATTTCAAATGCAATATATTGGATTGAGGAATTTCATGTTGACGGTCTTAGAGTTGATGCTGTAAGTTCAATGCTTTATTTGGATTATGACAAGAAACATGGTGATTGGAAAAGAAATATTTATGGAGGTAATGAAAACCTCGAAGCTATAGAATTTCTTAAGAAGTTAAATAGTGTAGTATCTAAGCTTCATCCAAATATCATGATGATTGCTGAAGAATCAACTGCTTGGTCGATGGTTACGAAGCCAGTATATTTAGGTGGACTTGGCTTCAATTTCAAATGGAACATGGGATGGATGAATGATATTTTGGAATATATGCAGACGGATCCTTTCTTTAGGAAGTACAAGCATAAGAATATTACATTTTCCTTGCACTATGCTTTTAGTGAAAACTATATACTACCCTTATCCCATGATGAAGTGGTACATGGTAAAAAATCAATTATTGATAAGATGCCTGGATCCTATGAAGAAAAATTTGCAAATGTAAGAACACTTTTGGGATTTATGATGGCACATCCTGGGAAGAAGCTTAATTTCATGGGATATGAAATAGGACAGTTTGTAGAATGGAATTTCAACGAAGAAATCGAATGGTTTCTATTAGATTATGAATATCATAAGAAACTTAGCATATATATAAAAGGTTTGAACGAATTCTACCTTGATAATTCAGAACTATGGGAAATTGATTATTCTTGGGATGGATTCAAGTGGATATCTAACGATGATTTCGAACAAAACATCATAGCATTTAAGAGAATAAATAAGAAGGGAGATGAATTAATAGCGGTAATTAATTTTTCCCCCGTGGAAAGACACGATTATCTAATTGGGGCAGATGAAGGAATCTACTCAGAGGTTTTTAACAGCAATGCCCTAGAATATGGAGGTACTGGATCGGGTAATAGTGCAAAACTATCTTCAACAGAGGGTAAGCTTCATGGCTATGACTACAACATATCCCTTACTGTACCACCATTATCAATTATTTTCTTAAGGAAGGATAAAAATTACAATTTAGATGGAATAGGGGGGCATATATATGAGATTAGTTAAAAAAGAATGTATTGCCATGCTTCTTGCTGGTGGGCAGGGAAGTAGATTAGGGGTATTGACTCAAAAAATTGCCAAACCTTCTGTACCATTTGGTGGGAAGTACAGGATTATTGATTTTCCGCTTTCAAATTGTGTAAATTCAGGAATAGATACAATAGGGGTTTTGACACAGTATCAGCCTCTTCTATTGAATTCATACATAGGAGATGGAAAGTCATGGGATTTAGATAGAATGAATGGAGGAATTCAGATTCTTCCCCCATATCAGAGAGTAGATGACTCCGAATGGTACTCTGGTACAGCTAATGCCATTTATCAAAATATGGATTTTATTGATCAATATAACCCTGAATATGTACTAATTCTTTCAGGAGATCACATTTATAAAATGGATTATTCATTGATGCTGCAATATCATAAGGAAAAGAATGCAGATTGCACAATATCTGTAATTGATGTTCCAGTCAAAGAAGCATCACGATTTGGAATTCTCAGTTCAAATGATGAAGGAAGGATTGTAGATTTTGAAGAAAAGCCAAAAAATCCTAAAAGCACAAAGGCTTCTATGGGGATATATATATTTAACTGGGATAAATTAAAAAAATACTTAAAATTAGATGAAAAAAATCCGGAGTCTACTAAAGACTTTGGCAAGGATGTGATTCCATTGATGTTAGAATCAGGGGAGAAGTTATATTCCTATGAGTTTTTAGGATATTGGAAGGACGTAGGTACGATAGAATCATTATGGCAAGCAAATATGGATTTATTGGATGAAAATGTATTTGACTTATCAAAGGACTGGACCATATATTCAAGGCATGCTGAAATGCCCCCTCATTATATAAGTCAAAATTCAACAGTTAGAAATTGTATAATTTCAGAAGGTGCAGTTATATATGGTGATGTTGAAAATTCCATAATTTTCTCTGGAGTAAAAATAGGTGAGAATGCCGTTGTAAAGGATTCTGTAATTATGGCAGATGTTGAAATACAAGAAAATACAATTATTAACAATTCTATAATTGACGAAGCAGTCAATATAGGACCTGATCTTAAAATTGGAAATCCAATTGAAAAAAATAATGGTATAACTGTAGTGCCGAGAGATAGCATTATCAATAACGATTAGGAGGTGCAAAATGAATGCTTTAGGGATTATATTTTCGGATATGCAGGATTGGAGCATGACAGAGCTTGCATCACATAGATCTGTAGCAGCTATTCCATATGGAGGTAGATATAGGCTTATAGATTTTCCCTTGGCAAATATGGTTAACTCTGGTGTAGACAAGGTATGCATCATAACTAAAAGCAACTATAAGTCATTGATGGAGCATGTGGGCTCTGGTAAGGATTGGGACTTATCAAGAAAAAAAGGCGGTATTTTAATATTTCCTCCATATGCTGTTGGTGAAAACCATGGATTATTTCATGGGAGACTTGATGCACTAAAAAGAGTCCTAGAATATATCTCATCTTCATCGGAAAAGTATGTCATCTTATCTGATAGTGATATGATTTACAACATAAATTACAAGGATGTAATTGCTTATCATGTAGAGAAAAAAGCAGATATAACTGCTTTATATATTAGGACAGATATAGATAGAAATACTTCTACACACAAGATAATCTATGGATTTGATGAAGATAATAGAGCAAATGATGTTTTAGTTTATCCTATAACCAGTGGTACATATAATGTGGGATTGAATACATGGATTATGAATAAGGAATTTCTCGAAGCCTTAATATATGATGCAATTGCTAGAAATTACAGTGATTTTAGTATAGATGTGTTGACGAGGAAAGTTAAATCCATTAAAATTTATGGTTTCGAGTACAATGGATATTTTGCACATATTGATTCTCTACAGAGCTATTATGACAATAGTATGGGCTTACTCAAGAAAGAAAATCTGGATAGCTTGTTTTATTCGAATATTGGTCCAATATATACAAAGACAAAGGACTCTGCGCCTACGAAATATTGTAAGGATGCCAGTGTAAAAAACTCGCTTATAGCAAGTGGGTGTACAATAGAAGGTACTGTGGAAAATAGCATTATTTTCAGAGGAGTGCGAATTGGAAAAGGAGCTGTAGTGAAAAATTCCATTGTAATTTCTCATGGAAATATTGGTGAAAACGCAAAGCTAGATTCAATAGTTTTGGACACACATGCATATGTGACTAATAACAGAGTTTTATTGGGAAATTCAAATTGTCCGTTCTTTATAAAGAGATATTCTATTGTTTAGGGGTGATTAGATGGATAAAATGAAAGTTGCTTATGTAACATCGGAGGCATCTCCCTTCATTTCAACTGGTGGGTTGGGAGAAGTGGCTGGATCACTTCCAAAAGCTTTAACAGCAAAATATGGGGAATCGGTTGATATAAGAATAATCATGCCGTTGTACCAAAATATATGGGATAGAAGTGGCATGCAATTCATAGGCAAAACCACAGTGTCATTGGCATGGAGAGAGCAATATTGCGGTGTATTCAAGCAAGTAGTGAATAATGTAGTATATTACTTTATAGATAATGAATTCTATTTTAAAAGAGGAGATTGCTATGGACATTATGATGACGGCGAAAGATTTGCATATTTCTCAAAGGCAGTTTTATCCATATTGCCAATGATTGATTTTATACCGGATATTATTCATACAAACGATTGGCAAACAGCATTGATTTCCATATATTTAAAAACTAAATTTTTAAATGAAAAATTCGACAAGATTAAAACCATATTGACCATTCATAATATTGAGTATCAAGGTATTTATGATTTAAAAATTGCAGAGGATGTTTTTGAATTATATAACGAAGAAAAATCAATTGTAGAGTTCAATGGTTCGCTTAACATACTTAAGGGAGCTATGGAGACTTGTGATGTCATCAGCACTGTTAGTGAAAGCTATTCAAAAGAAATCTTTGATGATTTTTATGCCCATGGTCTAGCTCCCATTATAAATAAGAATGCCTCTAAGGTTAGAGGGATACTAAATGGTATAGATACGGAATATTATAATCCTGAAACAGATATGGCTTTGTTTGAAAGCTATAACAAGGAAAATATAGAAGGAAAATATCAAAATAAATCCAATCTTCAAATGATGACAGGTCTTCCACAAGATGTAGATATACCTATAATTGTTATAATCTCAAGACTTGTAAAGCATAAAGGAATAGATTTATTAATAAACGGAATAGAAGACATACTAAAGGAAAAAGTACAGTTTATTATATTGGGGAAAGGTGATAGAAGTTATGAACTTAGATTCAAGGCTCTGCAGGAAGAATATCACGATAAAATAGCCGTGAAAGTTGACTTTAATTCTAACTTTGCCAGGAAGTTATATGCAGGTGCCGACTTCCTTTTGATGCCTTCCATTAGTGAACCCTGCGGAATAGCTCAAATGATAGCATCTCGCTATGGGACAGTTCCTATAGTAAGGGAGACAGGAGGACTTAAGGACTCTATAAAGGATTATGGCATAGGCTCTGGCAATGGCTTTACTTTCTATGACCAGACCTCGGAGGCATTGGCAATTACTGTTAAAAGGGCTCTTTCTGTATATAATAATAAGGAAGAATTTAGAAAGCTAGTTGAAGTAGTGATGTCGATGGATTTTACTTGGGAAAAGTCTGCGAAAGAATATTATAATATGTATGAAAACTTACTGATAGGAGCTAAATGATGACAGAAATAAATATAGATTCGAAATTAATAAATAGGCTTATTGATGAGGAGATTTCACGTTATTGGAACATTGAGCCCAAGAGTGCAAATTTGAATCAGGTTTATAGAGCTCTATCTACGGTCATAAGGGATATTCTGTTAAAGAAGAGAAATAAATTTGCTAATGAAGCTAGTAAGGACGACCACAAGCAAGTTTATTATGTATGCATGGAATTTTTAGTAGGGAAGTCCCTTAGAAACAATCTATTCAATTTAAAGATTGAAAAGGAAGCCTCTGTTGCATTGAAAAAATATGGTGCTACATTGGATGAACTATATGCTATAGAAAAGGATCCAGGTCTTGGCAATGGTGGACTTGGAAGACTTGCTGCCTGCTTTATGGATTCTCTTGCTACTCTTGAATACCCTGCAGTTGGTTATTCTATAAAATATGAATTTGGATTATTTAAACAAAAAATTGTAGATGGCTGGCAGACTGAAGTTCCTGATGATTGGTTAACAACCTCAGATGTATGGCTAGTACCTAAGACTGAAGAGCGTGTCATCGTTAAATTTGATGGCAAGGTAAAGGAGCAATGGACAGATGAGGGCCTAAAGATATATTATGAGCACCCAACAGAAATTGAAGCTATACCTTACGATATGTTCATATCCGGTTATGATAGCAAAGGTGTGAGCCTTTTGAGACTGTGGGAATCAAGAAGCCTCAACTCAATAGATATGAATCTTTTTTCACAAGGGGATTATATAAGAGCATTGTCCGAGGATTCCATGGCAGAGGCAATTTCCAAGGTACTTTATCCTGCTGACTCGCACGATGAAGGGAAAACTCTAAGGCTTAAACAGCAATATTTTCTCGTATCAGCCTCAGCTCAGGATATGGTAAAAAAACATTTGCTACGATATAAGACACTAAATAATTTTGGTGAAAAGGTAGCTATCCATATTAATGATACTCACCCGGCACTGATTATTCCAGAGCTAATGCGTATTTTTATGGACGAATATCATTATTCTTGGGAAAGGTCATGGAAAATCGTTACTAGTACTGTATCCTATACAAATCATACAGTCCTTACTGAAGCCTTAGAGACATTTGATTTAAATATAGTAAAGAATAGGCTGCCAAGAATATTTATGATTATTACAGAAATCAATAATCGTTTTCTAAATGAAGCCAAATCAAGATATCATGGAGATTGGAACAAGGCAGTTCAAATGTCTATATTTGGATATGACAAGGTGAATATGGCCAATCTTTGTATTATAGGAAGTCACACTGTCAATGGAGTTGCAAAGCTTCATTCAGAAATATTGAAAAGAACAGTATTTAAAAATTTCTATGAATATAGTCCGAATAAATTTACAAATGTAACCAATGGTATTACTCAAAGAAGATGGTTAAACCAAGCTAATCCGATGCTAAAAAAATTACTTGATGAGCTTTTAGGACCTGAATATGTTGTACATCTTGAAATATTATCGCAGCTAAAAAATTATATAGAAGATGATAGAGTACTATATGAGTTAAATAATATTAAATATGATAACAAAAAACGACTGGCAGATTATGTTTTTAAAAATAATAATATTATGTTAAATATAGATTCCATATTTGACATACAGGCAAAAAGACTTCATGAGTATAAAAGACAATTGCTAAATGTTTTAAGGATTATTAGCTTGATTATTGATATAAATGAAGGAAATACAAAGAATATTGTTCCAGAAACTTTTATATTTGCAGCCAAGGCAGCACCTAGTTACTTTAGAGCTAAAGAAATTATTCAGTTAATCTATGCCCTAAGTGAATATATAAATAAGAATTCCAATATTAAAAAAAATATCAATGTAGTATTTCTAGAGAATTATTCAGTTTCTTTAGCTGAAATCATAATACCTGCTGGGGAATTAAGTGAGCAGATAAGCTTAGCCGGAAAAGAGGCAAGTGGTACAGGAAATATGAAATTTATGTTAAATGGTGCTTTAACTATTGGGACATATGATGGTGCTAATGTGGAGATTATTGATCAGGTTGGCGAAGAAAACTTCTTTCTATTTGGAATGAAGGATTATGAAGTTGAGGAGTTGTGGAGAAGGGGCTATTCTTCAATTCAATATTATCAAGAAAATGTTATGCTAAGAAAAATTGTAGATTTTTTAAATAAGGGTGTTTCTGGAAAGAACTTTGAATCTATAAGTAAATATTTTTTAGGAGAAAATCAGGTAGGAGACCCATATATGTGTTTTGCAGATTTTGATAGCTATATAAATATACACAATAAGGCATCCCATCTATATTTTGACGATAAGAGGAAATGGAATCAGATGTCTTTAATGAATATTGCAGAGGCAGGAGTATTTTCTTCAGATAGAACCATAAAAGAATATGCCCATAAGATATGGAAATTGGATAAATAAAGGAGATATTATGTATATATTTGATAAACAATCTGAATTCTATAGATATCCCCAAGGTGGGATTGAAACAGAAGAAGACATAACTCTAAGTATATATGTGAAAAGAAATATAAAAGATATTCCTATGATTCATGTTGAAAAAAGACAAGATTTAAGCAGCTGTTTCTACATGAACATTCCCATGGAGTGGGTTGGTACACATTATTCATATGATCTGTATAAAGCTAGCTTTTCCATTAAGGATAAGGGACAATATCTATATAGCTTTATTTTAGATGAAAATAATTGCACCAAAAGTTATGAGCTATTAATCTATGCTAAAAATTATAAAACTCCTGAATGGATTAAAGGTGGCATCATATATCACATATTTGTTGATAGGTTTTACAGAGAAAAAATTCTAAATAAGAAGAATAATACAATCATTCGTAAATGGGAAGAGATACCTAACTATCTTCCTGATGAAAATGGAGAGATTCAAAATAATGATTTCTTTGGTGGAAATCTAGAAGGTATAAAGAAAAAGTTGCCCTATCTTGCTGACCTAGGAGTAAATATGCTTTATCTATCTCCTATATTTGAAGCTTATTCAAATCACAAATATGATGTAGGAGATTATTTTAAAATCGACCCAATGTTTGGGGATGAAGAAGACTTGATATCACTTTGCAAGGAAGCGGAAAAGCTAGGTATAGGTATCATTCTTGATGGAGTATTTAGTCATACGGGAGCTGATAGTGTTTATTTTAATAAGTACGGTAATTACAATTGTCTTGGAGCTTATCAAAGTAAGGATTCAGCATATTATAATTGGTATACATTCAATAATTTGGATGATGATTATTTAAGCTGGTGGGGCATAAAAACACTGCCAACTATTAATAAAGGGAATGAAGATTTCATTGATTTTATAACAGGTGATAATGGAGTATTAAGATACTGGCAGAAAGCCGGTGTTAAAGGCTGGAGACTAGATGTAGCTGATGAATTACCAAATGAATTTCTAGAAAGACTTCGTAAAGCTGTTAAAGAGCAGGATAGTGAAGTCTATATAGTAGGAGAAGTATGGGAATATGGCTCAAACAAGATATCTTATGGGAAACTAAAAGAGTATTTTTGTGGAATGCAGCTTGACTCGGTAATGAATTATCCATTAAAAGATGCAATAATCGACTATATCAAAAACAAAGACTGCACTTCATTATATGAGACGATGAATTTTATTGTTGAAAATTATCCAACTTGTACGGTGAACTCTCTTATGAATATTCTTGGAACTCATGATACAATAAGAATTCTTACAGTTCTTGGAATTACGGATGTACCCTTAAGTAAGGATGAAAAGTCCATATATACTCTAAATGAGAAAGAGCTGAAAAGAGGGATATCCTTACTTAAAATTGCAAGTTTGTTGCAATTTACACTTCCGGGCATTCCATGTATTTATTATGGAGATGAGGCTGGAATGGAGGGCTTTGAGGATCCATTCAATAGAAGATGTTTTCCTTGGGGAAACGAAAACATCGAGTTGATTGAGCATTACAAATACCTATCAGATTTAAGAAAAAACAAAGTATTTTTAGATGGAAAATATAAATGTATTATACATGATGCCGGTGTATTTGTATTTGAAAGATATAGCGAGTCCAACAGAATTATAATTGCTGTAAATATGTCTTCAAAAACCATTACCTTAAAGACAAATGAAGCTATGATAGAACATAGCTCCAACATTGAAAGTAAGCTATATAATATTAATCCTCAAGATTATTTAATACTTCGTTACTATTAACAGTCAACCGATTGTTATCGCATACATTCTTGTCATCCTGAGTTTTACAGTATGATTACAGCTTTATCCCGGTTTTAGACCCGAGATTCTTCACCTGCGGCTCAGAATGACACTAGCTGACGCCCGTATAAATAGTAACAATACTTCAATGCACATCATTAAAACGTCAATCTGAGCAAAGCAAAGAACTATAACATATAGATGTCATACTGAGCGAAGCAAAGAACTATAACGTATAGATGTCATACCAAGCGAAGCAAAGAACCATAACATACAAATGTCATACTGAGCGAAGCAAAGAACTATAACATACAAATGTCATACTGAGCGAAGCGAAGTATCTCGGGTTTAAGCTCTTAGTTCTTAGCTCTTACTTCTTAGTTCTTAGTTCTTAACTCTCAACTCTCCCACTAGAATCTATCATTGCGCCTATTTTTTCAGCCAGTTCTTGTGTCAAAGATTCTTTTCCAACTCTCCAGCTCCAATTATGGCCTAATGTAGAGGGGGTATTGATTCTTGACTGAGAACCAAGGCATAGATAGTCTTGCAGTGGTATTATAGCTATTTTTTCCCTGCCTTTTAAAACAGCTTCAATCAATTGTTCAATTATCACATCTTCGTCTTCTATGTTCAATTCAATATTTAAGATTTCTAAGACATATCTTTTAGAGTTATCGCTTAGCTTGTGGTACCATCCTTTCAAGGTGTCATTATCATGTGTTCCTGTATAGGCTATTGAGTTTTCTTCATAATTTTTTGGTAAATATGGATTTTTAGGATTACCATCAAATGCAAATTGTAAAACCTTCATGCCTGGGAAATTGAATTTTTTCTTTAAATCCAATACTGAATCAGTGATAATCCCTAAATCCTCTGCTATAATATTTGGCTCTTCAACCTTCTCTGTGAGGGTTTCAAACATAGGCTTACCTTTAGCAGGCATCCATTCTCCATTTATTGCATTTTCCGAGCCAGATGGTACAGCCCAAAATTCATCAAAGCCTCTAAAGTGATCTATACGAACTAAATCATAAAGATGTAAATTCCAACTGATTCTATCTATCCACCACTGGTAAGAGGTTTTATCATGATATTCCCAATCATATACTGGATTTCCCCACAACTGACCTTCGTCGGAAAAATCATCAGGAGGAACACCGGCAACTAAAGAGATATTATTTTTCTCATTCAAGATAAACAATTCTTTATATCCCCATGCTTCTACACTATCCTCTGCTACATAAATAGGCATATCTCCAATGATTTTTATTCCTTTATTATTGGCATAGTCCTTTAAATTAAAATATTGCTCATAAAAAACAAATTGCAAAAATATCCAAAAATTTATTTCGTCTTCCAGTAAAAGCTTATATTTATCTAAGGTTCTCTTATCCCTATTAGATATATCTTTAGGAAATTCATACCATGGTTTTTGATTGAAATAATACTTTAAGGACATAAACAATGAATAATCTAAAACCCAATTATTCTTTTCTGTAAATTTCTTTATATTCTCTTTATACTTTTCCTTTGAATTAATATATACCTTATGCAAGATATCATATCTATAGTTAAATTGCATTTCATAATTTATATATTCATAATTTGTATCTAATATATGACAGTCATTAGCGGATAAGATATCATCATCAATAAAATACTTTAGATCAATATAAAGGGGATTTCCGGCATATATTGAAAAAGTTGAATAAGGACTATCACCATAAGATATAGGACCTTGAGGCAGTAGTTGCCAATATTGTTGTTTTGCTGATTTCAAAAAATCTATAAAATCATATGCTTCTTTTCCAAATGTACCAATTCCATATTTGGAAGGAAGAGAGGTTATAGGCAGTAGTATTCCAGCACTTCTATTCAAATTAATCACCCCAAATTATTTACCCAATTATCAGATCAAATGAACACTTTTCTCATGTATTAGTGTATACCAAAAAGTTTTATTTAAATTTTCAAAATATTTTAAATTGCAAACGTTTTTCGATATTGACACAATCACGTTAAAGTGATAATATCAGTTTTAAATATTTTTCGAAGGATAAGCTATTGACTATTCTCTGCCAATATTATTATCTCTTCTAATCATTTTAGTAAAAGATAAAATTAAAAAATCTGAATATTCTAATCGATAACTATTTCATAAGTTAAGTGATTTGAATTGGAAAGGGAGGTAAAAATGGCAAGATATATCTTTAAAAGATTAGTTTTGATGGTGTTTTTATTACTTGGAATTACATTTATAGTATTTCTAAGTCTGTATTTAGCACCGGGAGATCCAGCTGAGCTTGTTGCCGGTCCTAATGCAACTGCTGATGATATTGCTAGAATGAGAGTGTTTTTGGGACTTGATAAACCACTATTTGTTCAATATGGTACTTATCTTTTAGGATTGTTGCAAGGGGATTTAGGAACTTCTATAACTACACGTCAGCCAATATTAAATGAAATTGCTATTAGGTTGCCATTCACTATTAACCTAGCAGTCGCAGCAATTATATTGGCAACTGTAATTGGTATACCTATCGGAATGATTGCTGCAGTAAAAAAAGATTCTTTTTTAGATCAATTGATGACAACAACTTCATTAATGGGGATATCTATTCCGAATTTTTGGCTTGGAAGCATGCTTATTTTAGTCTTTGCAGTAAAGTTAGGTTGGCTAAGTACAGGCGGAATGACAGATTTTTTTTGGACTCCAACAGGGTTTAAAGAAGTTATTTTACCGGCCTTTGCTTTAGGAACTTCTGTAGCTGCACAATTTATGAGAATTGGACGAAATGCAATGATTGGTGTATTGCAATCTGATTACATAAGAACAGCTGAGGCAAAAGGACTTAAAAAGAAAAGGATTATTTTTGTCCATGGATTAAGAAATGCACTTATACCATTACTAACTGTTTTTGGGACAAGCTTTGGAGGTTTATTAGGAGGAGCAATTGTTACAGAAAAAGTATTTGTAATCAATGGATTGGGAACATACTTATTACAATCGATAAATGCAAGAAATTACCCTGCTGTTCAAAGTACCGTTTTAATAATTGCTGTTATGTTTGTTTTAGTCAATCTGGTAGTTGATTTACTATATGTTGTAGTTGATCCTCGTATTAGCTATGAATAGGATGGTGATTTGATGCAGAACAAAAGAGGGTTTAGAGCAGGATTTAAAAAATTAATAAAAAACAAGATGGCAACATTAGCTCTTATTTTTATAATCATAATAGTTGCATTGGTGTTGTTGGCACCTGTTATCACAAACATTACCGGTTTTGACCCTGATGAGAGTATTATTACGGATAGATTGTTACCGGGATTTTGGGATTGGGAAAATGCAAATGGTCATATATTAGGTACAGACCATCTTGGACGTGATACCTTATCAAGACTTCTCTATGGTGGTAGGACTACTTTAATAGTTGCTATAACCTCTACAAGTATTGGATTATTCTTCGGGGTAACATTAGGAGTACTCGCTGGCTACTATCAAAGACTTGACAATCTAATAATGCGTATTATGGATATATTGTTTACATTTCCTGGTACTTTACTTGCTATGTTAATAGTATCAATGCTGGGAGTTTCAACTTTTAATGCAATGTTAGCAATTTCGATTTGGTCTATTCCATCATTTGCTCGCATGGTCAGATCAAAAGTGCTATCAGTAAAGCAAGAAGAATACATTACAGCTGTTAAAGCATTAGGAGCCAATGATTTACGAATTATTATAGCTCATACTATACCGAATATATTAGGGACGATTATTGTTATTGCAACTATGAGATTAGCGTCATCAATTATGTCTATTGCTACTTTAAGTTTCTTAGGTTTAGGTGTACCTGCACCTGCTCCTGAATGGGGTGGAATGATAGCTACTGCTAAAGACTTTATGTGGGATAGACCTAACTTAATAATTATACCTGGATTATTCGTTATGTTTACTGTTATTAGTTTCAATTTATTAGGAGACAAATTGTCCGATTTATTCGATCCAACATTAAAAGAAAATATTTAGGAGGGGCAAAATGAAAAGATTAAAGAGTTTAGTTGTTTTTATGGCTTTAGCGTTGTTTTTAGTTGGATGTAGTGGAGGAGGTAATGAATCACCAGAATCACCAGTTGCAAATACAACTCCGGAACAAACACCAGCTGTAGATGATACATTCAACATTATTTTAAATGCACAACCTACCGGTTTTAATCCGCTTACTACTAATGATTCTATGTCATCAGATATCAATGTTCAAATATATGAAACATTGTATGAAAGAACACCTGATGGCACCGATTACGTACCTCTTTTAGCTGATGATATGCCGGAAAGTAGTGAAGATGGTTTAAGTGTAAATATAAAGCTTAAAGAGGGAATTACATTTACAAATGGAGACCCATTTAATGCTGAAACAGTAAAGTTCACAATTGAAAAGATAAAGGATAAAGAATATGGTTCAGCAAGAGCATCAATTGCTGCTTCAATTGAATCTGTAGAAATTATCAATGACCATGAAGTTAAATTAAATTTAACTTATCCTGATGGGGTTTTAATAGCAAAATTATCTCATATGAATTCAGCTATGATCTCCCCAAATTCCGATGGAACAGAATTAATGACAAATCCTGTTGGAACCGGTCCGTACAAAATGACATCTAGCGTTGCAGGTAGTGAATATACTCTTGAATATAACGAAAATTACTGGGGGGGCGAACCGGAAATTAAAAAGATTGTATTTACAGTTGTAGCAGAGACTTCAACAGCAATCTCCAGACTAGAGACAGGTGAAGCTGATTTTATGCCAGTTGTACCTGTGACAAATGTAAATCGTGTAAAACAAATACCAAATGTAGAATTTGTCACTAGCCCAAGTTCACAAATAACTTATTTAGGGCTAAGAACTAATAGCGCAAAAAATCAGAATGTAATGTCAAATGATAAAGCGCGTCAAGCAATGCTTATGGCTATTGACCGTGAGGCATATGTTCAAACATTGGAAGGAAATGCCTTAGGGTTAAATTCAATCCTACCGGCTTCTTTATTTGGGTATACAGAGGAATCAGAAGATTATGGATATAAATATAATTTAGAGGAAGCAAAAAATATTATTGCAAGTGAAGGAATTGCAGATGAACCAATTACTATATTGACATCAACAGTACCAACGTCACAAACTATTGCTGAGTTCATTCAGTCTTCATTAAAGGCCGCAGGATTTACAAATGTAGAACTGCTACCACAAGAATTTGCTACTTATTTAGCAACAGCTAAATTAGAAAATGAATTTGATTTAGTTATTTTAACTTGGTCAAATGTCACAGGAGACGGTACAGAATTCTTTGACCCAAATCTACATTCAGTTAATTCATCACAACGGGTACAATATGTAAATCCAGAATTTGATAAACTTGTAGACGAAAGCCGTGAAACAATAGATATGGAAGTCAGACTTGAAAAACTAGATGCTGCAAATAAACTTTGTCTGGAAGATGCTGTAGTTGCACCTTTATATAATTCATACAATACTTTTGCATTTAGCGACAAATATAAAGATGTAACTGTATTACCTGGAACATACTTCTCAGTTAAAGACTTTAAATATGCAAAATAACTAAAGGTGGTTTAGACATGCCAAAAGTACTTGAAGTGAAAAACCTAAAAGCAGCTTTTACAATAGGTAAAAAAGATTATGAAGTAATTCATAATCTTTCTTTCCATATTGATAAGAAAGAGACACTTTGTATTGTAGGAGAATCAGGATGTGGTAAAAGCGTTACAACATTATGCTTAATGGACCTCCTGCCTGAAAATGGTAAGATAACCGGTGGTGATATGATTCTAGAAGGTAAATCTTTACTAAAGATGAGTGCTAATGAGAGACGTCTGACCAAAGGTGATAAAATGGGTATGATATTTCAAGAACCTATGACAGCCTTAAATCCTCTGCTTACCATTGGATATCAAATTATGGAGAATATTACGCAGCATGATAAATCCATAAATAAGAAAGAAGCCTATAGGCTAAGCGTTGAGGCATTAAAAAAAGTAGATATACCAGAACCTGAAAGCAGAATGAAACAATATCCATTCCATCTTTCCGGAGGATTGCGTCAAAGAGTTATGATTGCTATGGCATTAGTGGCAAAGCCTATCTTGTTAATTGCTGATGAACCAACAACAGCCTTGGATGTCACAATACAAAAACAGGTATTAAAATTAATTAACAATCTAAAAAAAGAAATAGATGCTGGTATTTTATTTATAACTCATGATTTAGGTGTTGTAGGTGAGATTGCTGATAGAGTAATAGTTTTGTATTCCGGTTCAAAAGTTGAAGAAGCTGAAACTCACGAAATATTTGAAAGACCATTGCATCCTTATACGAAAGGACTTTTTAATGCTCATCCAAGAGTGGATGATGAAGATTTTGAAATGAAGCCTATAAAAGGAAGTATTCCTTTACTTACTGAAAAAGTAACTGGATGTAGTTTTCATCCAAGATGCCCTTATGCAACAGATAAATGTAAAAATGAAGAACCAAAAATTATAGAACCTTATCCGAATCATTTTGTATCTTGCTTTAAGGTAGAAGAGGAGTATAAAAATGAGTGAAAGACAACCATTATTAGAAGCACGTAAAGTTAAAAAAATTTTTAGAGTTAATAGAAAACAAGAATTAAAGGCTTTGGATGATGTAAGCTTCGTTATCAATAAAGGTGATAAATTTGCAGTTGTAGGAGAATCAGGATGCGGGAAATCAACCTTAGGTAAAGTTGTTTTGCAATTATACGAAGAAAGTTCTGGGTCTATCATATATTATGGTAAAAGCATCGATGATTTAAATCCAAATTATATTGTTAAAGAAATAAACAAATTAAGTAAATATCAAAAAACCGCAAATGATTATTACCAAGAATCATTAAAAATAGATGATAATATTAAAGAGTTAAAAGTACAACAAGAAGGGTATGATTCCGAAGGATCAAAAACAGAGGTTAAGAAATATAATGAGTTAGATAAGAACATTAATGAATTAGAATACAAATCAAAGGAAGCACGTAAAAATTCATCAAGACAGTTGCGTGAAGGAGCTAAAATTTGCGGTTCTTTAATACTCGTTAAAGAGATTGAAGAAGTAAAAAGGCTATATTTAAAGGCTTCAGAAGAAGTCGAGAGAGCTTTTAAATTAAGACAAGCGTTATATAAAAATAAAGAAACTTTAGTCAGTGCAACTGATGATAAAAAAATTAATAAAATAAAAGACGAAAATCAAGACCTAATTAAAAAAATCCAAGAGTGCCAAAACAATAGACAAGAATATCTACTAGAAGCTGATAATTACAAAGGGAAAAATATTTTACCTATCAATGAGCGAGCACAGTTTACTCGCTATCAGGACCGGCTTGACAGGCATAGAATTTACGGAATTAATTTAACTAAATTGAATAAAAAAGAAATGCGACAGCAACGCAGGGATATGCAAATGATTTTCCAGGATCCGGCTGCATCATTAGACCCTAGAATGACAATTGGAGAGGCTGTCGAAGAAGCATTTATAATACACACTGATTATGATAAAAATGCACGTAAGAAATTAGTTCTTGAATTACTAAGACAGGTTGGATTAAAAGAAGAATATTATTATAGCTATCCTAATACTCTATCAGGTGGTCAAAAACAAAGAGTAGGTATAGCAAAAGCATTGGCTCTTAAACCAAGCTTCATGGTACTGGATGAATCTGTTTCGGCACTAGATGTTTCTGTACAAGCTCAGATATTGACTTTATTAAATGAGTTGCATGATCAATATGATTTAACATATTTTTTCATAACTCATGATTTGGGCGTAGTAAAGCATTTTTGTGACAGAATTATGGTTATGTATTTAGGAAATAATTTTGAATACGGTTCATCAGAAAAAATATTTAAGAATCCATTGCATCCATATACTCAATCATTATTGGCATCGGTCCCAAGACTCCGTCCTATTGGAGAAGAGATCAATGAACAAATAATTGAAGGTGAAGTACCTAGCCCAATTAATGTGCCTTCAGGGTGTCCATTCCATACGAGATGCACAAAATGTATTGATGTGTGCAAGAAAGTTAAACCTAAATTAATAAATTTTGAAAATGAACATATGGTGGCTTGCCACCTATATAAAGAGGGGAATACTTATGAATTTTGATGCAAATAATCAGCCTTATACTTCAAATAGAATAACACTAAGTGCTAAAAATGGGGTCGTATGTGCTTCTAATGCATTAGCATCACAAGCTGGATTAGATATGTTAAAAAAGGGTGGAAATGCAGTTGATGCTGCAATTGCCACTGCTGCTTGTCTAACTGTAGTAGAACCTACAGCTAATGGAATAGGTGGGGATAATTTTGCTATTGTTTGGATAAATAATCATTTATACGGGATGAATTCCAATGGGTATTCTCCTTATGAATTAAGTTTGGAGAAAGTAAAGATAAATAACGACACAATGCCTGTACATGGATGGACTCCTGTATTAGTACCAGGTGCACCAAAAGGGTGGGCTAGTTTGAGTAAAAGATTTGGTAATCTAACATTGTTAGAATGCTTGCAACCAGCTATTGATTACGCTCAAAACGGATTTCCGGTGGCTGCAAATGTAGCTAAGATGTGGGAGAAAGCATTTAACCGCAATTTAATTCTTTATGGTAATAAATTAGAATTTGAAGAGTGGTTTAGAACATATACCTTCGATGGGAGGGCACCAGAAGCGTTCCAAATAATAAAATTACCTAACCATGCTAAAACATTAAAGTTGATAGGAGAGAGCAATGGGGATGAATTTTATCATGGTGAATTAGCAGACAAGATAGAAGAAGATTCCATATGTCATGGTGGATATATTAGAAAAAAGGACTTAGAAGATTTTGAAACATCTTGGGTTGAACCTCTTTCTATTAATTATAGGGGTTACGATGTAGTAGAGTTGCCTCCAAGTGGACAGGGAATGGTTGCACTTATGGCATTAAATGTCTTGAACAACTACAATGTAACTGAGCGCAATACTGAATATTATCATAATGTGTTTGAAGCAATGAAGATTGGGTTTGCAGATGGAATACATTATATCACTGATCCTAAAATGATGACTATTAATCATAAAGATTTGCTAAGACCTGCTTATGGACAAAAGAGATATAAACAGATTACTGAAAAAGCGCAAATATTTACTGAAGATAATCCATATCAAAGCGGAACTGTATATTTCTGCAGTGCGGATAAAGATGGAAATATGGTTTCAATGATTCAATCCAATTATATGGGATTTGGAAGTGGAATTGTTGTAAAGGATACAGGTATTTCATTACAAAATAGAGGTGCAGATTTTAAACTTGATGAAAACCATATTAACTGTTTAGCACCACATAAAAGAACTTATCATACAATAATCCCCGGCTTGTTGATGAAGGACGATAATTGTGTAGGAGTATTTGGTGTTATGGGTGGGTATATGCAACCTCAAGGACATGTTCAAGTAATTAGTAATTTAATTGACTTTAACCTAAATCCACAGATGGCACTGGATTGTCCCCGCTGGCAATGGATGAAAGAAAAACAATTTGTTGTAGAAAATACTTTCGATAACAATATTACTCTAGGACTTATTTCAAAAGGACATGAAATAACAATTGCTCCTGATAATATTATCTTTGGTCGTGGACAAATCATCCTAAAATTAGATAATGGAGCATATGCAGCTGGGACTGAATCTCGTACAGACGGCAATATTGCTTTATACTAAAAGATACTATAACGAAGAATCTTCAGATATTCATGGTTAATGGGAGAGTCTTAACTTTGAGTTTATAATTGCCTTTTTATTCAGTTGTATTAAAATAACAATAGGGAGAATAATTTTAATATGGCTATATAATAATTTGTTACCCTTTGGAGGAAAATAATGTATAAGATAATGATTGTAGAAGACGATATTACCATTGCAAAAACCATGAAAGATTATCTGAAGAGATGGGATTATGATGTTAAATATATTAGCGATTTTAAAAATATAACTGATCAAGTTATACAATTCGAGCCACAGCTAATATTATTGGATATAATGCTGCCTTATTATAATGGATTTTATTGGTGTACAGAGATACGCAAAATTTCCAAGGTCCCCATCATTTTTATTTCATCGGCTGATGATAATATGAACATTGTTATGGCTATGAATATGGGTGGGGACGATTTTATTGCAAAACCATTTGATTTGGATGTAATTACAGCAAAAATTGGAGCTCTCATAAGGCGTACATATTCTTTTCAGGGACAATTAAATTTTATCGAACACAATGGAGTTCTGCTGAATCTAAGCGATACAACTTTGACTTATGAGGACAAAAAAATAGAGATGACTAAAAATGACTATAAGATTTTGCAAATTCTTATGGAGAATGTAGGAATGGTAGTAACCCGTGAAGAATTAATGCAGCGACTATGGGAAAATGATAATTTTGTAGATGACAATACCTTAACGGTTAATATAAATCGCTTGCGCAGAAAGCTAACGGAGCTTGGGCAAAATGACTTTATAAAAACTAAAAAGGGTATTGGATATATGGTGGAATAATATGAATGTATTTTTATCGTATATAAAGCAGAAATTGAGATCTATAATTTTCATCATAATTTCCACATGTATTATCTTAATTGTATTTTCATTATATTCACTTCCATTGGAATCGGTTTTATATGTAGCTTTGTTGATAGGATTATTTACGATTGTAGTTGGAATAATTGAATTTATATCTTTTTACAAGAAATATACAAGGCTCAATGAGTTAAAGAACAATATTATACTTAATAATTTTAGATTTCCGGATTCAAATGATTTAATTATCAGTAAATATCAGGAAATAATAGATGCTATCGCAAATGATAGACTGAATATTATAAATGAAAACGAACGTGCTCTTAGTGACATGATGGATTATTATACTATTTGGGCACATCAGATAAAAACCCCAATAGCGGCTATGAGGCTGATTTTGCAATCGGAAAATTCCAGTACAAATAATGAGCTGCTAGAACAGCTTTTCAAAATAGAACAGTATGTTGAAATGGTATTACATTATTTAAAAACGGAATCCTTGAACTCAGATATGCATATAAAGACCTATTCTCTGGATAGTATAGTAAAACAGGCAGTAAGAAAATATTCTAAGCTTTTTATACGAAAGAAGATTAAATTAAATTATGAAGAGCTTAATTGCAATGTACTTACAGATGAAAAATGGTTGGTATTTGTCATTGAGCAGATTTTATCTAATTCACTTAAGTATACCAATAGTGGTGAAATCTCGATATATATGGATGACAAGCTACCCGATACTTTAGTCATTGAGGATACAGGTATAGGAATAGAAAAAGAGGATTTGCCTCGTATATTCGAAAAGGGATTTACAGGATTTAATGGCCGTTTAGATAAGAAATCAACTGGCATAGGTCTATTTTTATGTAAACGAATTCTAAATAATTTATCACATACAATTTCTATTGAATCAGAAGTCGATAAAGGAACTAAGATAAAAATAGGTTTAGATAAAATTGATATTGATGTTAGTGATTAAACTTACTAAAATGTAAGATTAGAGGAGAAAATGTAAGCCAAAGAAATGGCAAGCATTTTCTCTTATTGCTATAATGAACAGGAACAAACATTATTGGAGGTAATAAATATGTCGCTTTTAGAAGTAAAAAACTTAAAGAAAATATATAATACACGATTTAGTGGTACTCCTGTTCAGGCACTTTCAAATGTATCCTTTACTGTGGAGAAGGGTGAATATATTGCAATCATGGGAGAGTCAGGCTCAGGGAAAACAACTTTGCTAAATATTTTAGCAGCTCTGGATAAACCTACAAAAGGTGATGTACAGTTAAATGGAAAGAGCATATTGTCAATTAATGAAAAGGAAATATCCTCTTTCAGAAGAGATAATTTGGGATTTGTATTCCAAGATTTTAATTTACTTGATACCTTTTCAATTCAAGATAACATTTTTTTGCCCCTTGTATTGATGGGTAAAACATATGAAGAAATGAGCAATAGATTGAATCCGATTGCAAAGAGCCTTGAAATAGTAGACATTCTTATGAAGTTTCCCTATGAAGTTTCCGGTGGTCAAAAACAAAGAACAGCCATAGCAAGAGCTTTGATTACAGAACCACAACTAATTCTTGCAGATGAGCCTACAGGGGCATTAGATTCGAGAGCTTCGGAAGGATTGCTCAAAATATTTTCCCAAATTAATCAAGAAGGACAAACAATTTTGATGGTAACACATAGTACAAAAGCAGCTAGTAATGCTAAAAGGGTTTTATTTATTAGAGATGGTGAAGTATTTCATCAACTATATAAAGCATCTAATTCAAACTATGAAATGTATCAGAAAATTTCAGATACCCTTACAATGATAGCTACTGGTGGTGCTAGAGATGAGTAAGTCATTTTATACAAAACTGGCATTTAACAATATAAAGAAAAACTTAAAGAATTATATACCTTATATATTGACCTGTGTCGGGACAATCATGATGTTTTATAATATGTGCTATTTGACAAATGCAAAGGATTTGGGAAATGTAAGTGACAGCGCAACTCTAAGATACCTATTATTTTTAGGAACTATTATTACAGGAATATTTGCTGTCATATTTTTATTTTACACCAATAGTTTTTTAATCAAGCAAAGAAAGAAGGAATTTGGATTATTTAATATACTTGGTATGGAGAAAAGACATATTGCAAAGATTATGTTCTTAGAAACCCTGTTTATTTCAATAATTAGCCTTGCTGTAGGAATTTTAGGTGGAATAGTACTTAGTAAGCTAATGGCATTGCTCCTTTTTAAACTGATAAACTTCAATGTAGTATTTGGATTTGAAATATCTATAAATGCTGTAGTGATTACTATTGGACTTTTTAGTGCAATCTTTATAGTAAACCTTGTATATAATATACTTCAAATTCATATGTCTAATCCAATTGAGCTATTGAGAGGTGGAAATGTAGGCGAAAAGGAACCAAAGACAAAGTATCTTTCTGCTGTTGTTGGGGTGATAAGTTTAGGCATAGGATATTATCTAGCTTTAACAACTAAGTCACCTTTAGAAGCACTAACTAATTTTTTTGTTGCAGTTATGTTTGTAATTTTAGGAACTTATAATTTGTTTAATGCAGGAAGCATAGCGTTACTAAAATACCTTCGTAAAAATAAGAATTATTATTATAAAACAAATCACTTTATATCAGTATCCGGAATGATCTATCGTATGAAACAAAATGCTGCAGGATTGGCAAATATCTGTATACTATCCACTGCAGTTATCGTTACACTTTCTACCACGGTCTCATTGTATGTAGGTATGGAGGATGTCTTAAGAACCCGATATCCAAGTAACATAATAGTAAGTGGCTCGGATATTTCTGATATAGAAGCAGAAAAGATAGAAGGTATTATTAATGAGCAAACAACAAAAGCCAATTTTCATAAGGAAAATATTGATAGACTTAGAGATATAAGTTTCTTAACACTTCAAGATGATGCCAATTTTATATTGATGAATGAGGAAAATTATTCAAATAAAAATGGTGCAATATTGGAATTTATGACGCTTGATGATTACAATCAAATGGAGAATAAAAATGCGTCATTAGAAAAGGAAGAGGTCCTTGTTTATGAGTTACATGGGAAGATAATCGGAGATACAATATCACTGAACGATTATGAGTTAAACATAAAAGAAAGGCTTAGTTCATTTAAATACGAAGATAATGGGTCAGTTTTATCCAATAGCTATTTTATAGTTGTAGATAGTCTGGAGGGGATACAGCAAGTCTATAAGGCATTAGAAGTAGAAAAAGATATGCCGGAGCTTTCATTTTATTATGGATTTGACGTGGATGCTGACAGTGAAACCCAAATTAATTTAACTACTTCATTGCGAAATGCTGTAAACAATTTGGATTTAGGTCTAAGGGTTGAAGGTGCGGAAATCTCTAGGACAGAATTCTATACTCTCTATGGAGGATTGTTTTTCCTTGGGTTGTTTATAGGTCTTTTATTTATAATGGCTACAGTTCTTATAATCTATTACAAGCAAATTGCAGAGGGTTTTGATGATAAGGATAGATTTGAAATAATGCAAAAGGTGGGAATGAGTCATACCGAAATTAAGAAGTCGATTCATAGTCAGGTGTTGACAGTATTTTTCCTACCACTTGTTACAGCTATAATACACATTGCTTTTGCATTCAATATAATAACTAAGATGCTCTCAATATTCAATCTATCAAATATATCTCTATTTGCTATATGTACTGCTGTTACAATCCTTGTTTTTGCCTTTTTCTATGCAATAGTATATTCTCTAACAGCTAGAACCTACTATAAGATAGTCAGTTAATTGGTTGGAAGTATCAGAAGATGCCTCTTTTGCAATCTTATATAATATATAGTAAAATATCTTATATAAGATAACGATTAAAATTATATAGGAGGGGTTGGCTATGCAATATGAATTATTGGATTTATTAAAAACTAGAAGGTCAATAAGACAGTTTAAGGACAAACAAATAAGTAAAGAAACAATAGAACAAATATTAAAAGCAGGTTTATTAGCTCCTTCATCAAAGAACAAAAGACCTGTGGAATTCGTAGTAGTTGAGGATAAAGATACTATTAAAAAATTGAAAAAATGTAAAGGTAAAGGTGTAGACAGCTTGAATACAGCAACATGTGCAATAGCTGTAATAGCAGATAGTGAAAAAAGTGATGTATGGGTTGAGGATGCTTCAATTGCAATGACTTTAATGCATATAGCTGCAGAAAATCTAGGCCTTGGATCTGTATGGATTCAGATTAGGAATCGTTTTGTAGAAGGAAGAAGCTCTGAAGAAGAGGTTAGAAGGGTACTAAATATACCAGACAATTATGGTGTTTTGAGTATCTTGGCTATAGGATATAAAGATGAACATAAAGATCCGTATGATGAAGGTTCTCTAGATTTTTCCAAAGTACACACTAATAGATATTAATTTTATAATTAAAGAGGATGGTTTATACCATCCTCTATTTGTGTAAATCGTAAGAATTTCGTAAGATTTTTGTCTACTACATTGAAAGATTGATAATTTAATATTAATATATAGGCTATAGTAAGGAGGTACGTGATGGATACTGCAAGAATACTTGTTGTAGATGATGATAAGGAAATAGCCAATGCAATAGATAAGCTGCTGACATTAGAAGGGTATGAAGTAGTAAAAGCGTATAATGGGTTGGAGGCATTGGATGCATTGGTATTAAATAACATTCAGTTAATACTTCTTGATGTAATGATGCCTAAGCTAGATGGACTTTCAACTACATTAAAGGTTCGGGAGAAGAAAAATATCCCGATTATCATACTATCTGCAAAATCCGAGGATAGTGACAAGATACTTGGATTATCTATGGGTGCTGATGATTATATAACTAAACCATTTAATCCTCAGGAACTAGTTGCCAGAGTAAAGAGTCAGCTTAGAAGATATATGCATCTCGGTGATATGGCAAACTCAATTCATTCATCTCAGATATTGGTAGGAGGCCTTTGTCTAGACAAGGATTCTAAGGAGCTTATTGTAGATGGCGAACCAGTCAAGCTAACACCTACTGAATATAAGATAATGGATCTTCTAATGACAAATGTTGGTGTGGTTTTTTCTGCAGAACAAATCTACGAACGAGTTTGGGAAGAGCCGGCTTATTCTGTAGAAAATACAGTAATGGTCCATATAAGACGTATCAGGGAAAAAATCGAAATAAATCCTAAAGAGCCTAAATATTTGAAGGTGGTGTGGGGTATTGGTTACAAAATTGAGAAATATTAGTAAGTATTCTTTAACAAAATTTATAGCATTTATTATGGTAGTGGCATTAATAACTACTGTACTTATACAACTAATTTATGTTAGCTACTTAGATATAAATCCTGAGTCATTGTTAGTTAAGGAATATAAGGATAGTCAGACTGAATTTGTGAATGAGTTTAATTATGCAATTCATCAGACGTATGATTTTATTAATGATTTTCCTAGACATATTCCGAATGATTTAGATTATTTATATTATATAAAGACAGATGGCATGGAAAATACTAATAGTAAAATATATACCAAAGAGTTTTTTGCAAGTCATAAGGATGCATTCTTTGCATATGAAAAAGGAGTAATAACCCTTGGCGAAAGCACAAATCCTTCTATTGTATATAGCTATCCTGCAGATGAGAATATGACGGTATATATTGCGTTTCCATACGAATATATTGAGGAGCAACAAAACATATGGGAAGCTGGCAGAGCTAAATTGATTCCTATAGCAATTATATCTATAGCAAGCATTGTTGTTGCACTAATATTAATTGTATACCTAATCATTGTAACTGGAAGAAAGACTCAGGACGATGAATTGCATCTATCACGGGTTGATAGAATCTATTCGGAAATATTAATAGCAGGTTTTATACCGTTATTTGTTTTGTGGTTTGGTATAATGGCTCATCTTCCTTTTTATGGAGGTATCAACAATTCTTCATTGAGTATCAATCAGATTTATAACATGATATTTGCCGGAGCAGTAACAGCTATAGTTACAGCTCTTTGTGGAGTATTGCTATTATCTATAGTACGTAAAATTAAAGCAAGAAGATTTATTAAGCACAGTATAACCTATAGAGTTTTTCATAGTATAAGTGAGTTCATAAAGAGCTTCTTTGATGGAAGCAGATTTTCTAAGTTTCCGTTGACCAAGTCATTATACCAAAGACAAATAATATTTATTGTAGCAAGTGCCGCATTGGTATTCTTTACTTTCCTTTTTATATTGATACCTCCATTGATACTGATACCGCCAATTCTTGAGGCATTAGTTATATATTGGTATATTAAATATAACAATATTACTTTTGAGGAGATAAATAAGGGTTTTAACGAAAGCCTGGAGGAGCAAATGAAATCTGAAAGAATGAAAATAGATTTAATTACAAATGTATCACATGATCTGAAAACTCCATTGACATCTATAATCAGCTATGTGGACTTATTATCTAAGGAAGAGGATTTATCGGATAGTGCAAGGGATTATGTAAATATAATTGCTGAAAAATCCGATAGATTGAAAAATATAGTTGCAGATTTATTCGATTTAGCCAAGAGTACTAGCGGAGATATAAATCTGGATTTTGAAACACTTGATATAAAAAGACTTATAGCACAGACATTGGGTGATATGGAGGATGATATAGAAAAATCCGGTCTTCAGATAAAGACAAAATTTCCTGAAAATCCAGTAAATATAGTATCTGATGGTAAAAAACTTTATAGGGTGTTTCAAAATATACTGGACAATGCACTGAAATATTCTCTAAAAGGTACACGTATATATGTAGAGCTTGAAGAACAAAATGGAAAAGCGATAGCAACAGTAAAAAATACTGCAGACTATGAAATGGATTTTACTGCAAATGAAATATTGCAGAGATTTAATAGAGGTGATCAGTCTAGGACAACTGAAGGAAGTGGACTTGGCTTATCTATAGCTGAAAGCTTCACTAAGGTATGCGGGGGAGATTTCAAGGTGGATATAGACGGAGATATGTTTAAGGTTATAATTACTTTCGGATAAAAGATATAGTACAGGAGTTGAATCCCATATAAATTGGGATTCAACTCCTGATTATTTTGCCTTTATTTATAAAAAGTATGTCCCCCTATTTTTGTAACATAGGTCTTGTTACTTACAATCCATGATCCTGCTGCTTTATTTGGATTAAAGAAATATGTTGCATCTCCAACTGGTCTTGAACCATTTGCTGCATCCTTTGCTGCTTGCATACTTTGCTGAGACGGAGTATTGTAAATAGTTCCTTCAGCTACTGGACTAAATTGTGGAATACCCTTATAGTATTCAAAGATTACATTATATATGGTATTTGGAAACTCTTTGGACTTAACCCTGTTAAGAATCACATTTCCAACTGCTATTTTACCTTGATAAGACTCTGCACCAGCTTCAGCTTCAATAATTCTTGCCAACCAGTATAAATCATCTTGACCAATACTTGTCCTTGAAGTGCTTGTCCCTCTTGAAACTGTAACATTTTTATTTAGTGCAGTTTGAGTTTGATTACCTGCAATCCCATCTATAGTTAATCCATTGGCCTTCTGAAAATTGGTTACAGCATTTTCAGTAAGTTTACCATAGATTCCATCTATTGAACCGCTATAATATCCCTGGTTCTTTAAAGTCTGTTGAATTCTTGAAACCTCATTTCCTTTACTTGTAAATTTCAAAGTTGTATAACCTTCACTAGCAAATGCACCAATTGTAGGTGCCATTATCAACACCAATATTAATAATAATGATAATATTCTTTTATTGTTCATTGCCATACACTCCTTCCTAGTTTGAACTTCTGAAGTTATCCATGAATTCGGATAAAAGGGCTCCTGGGATTAGCAGTTATTTAAGTATGCAATATAGGCTATTATATATAAGCCTGTCCATTATGTAAACTGTCAATATTTGCATGTATTGGTTTCAAATCCGAAAAATACATAATGAATGAAATTTTGAGAAAGATATACTAATAAGGTAAAGAAATATTACTTATTAAGTAATATTCATAAGCTTCATAGAGCTACTACAAAATGTAAAAGTAATAATAAGAAAAGAGGTTGTTTATGAATAGAAAATATACTTTGTTAATAACTTTTTTAGTAATTTTTTTATTGGCAGGCTGCAACAATCAAATAGTTAAGGAACAGCCACCTGTGGAGGTTCCTAAAAAGGTAGTTGATTTAACCAATATTAATAAAGATGATGTAGCTGAAAATATCAATGGATACAATTTATCAGATGACGAAAGGCTTACTGACATAGTTCATGCAAATATATTAGCTGATTTTAGCAAGAAATTAGGGACACAAGTATTGACTGCTGATGAAACCAGTGGAGTTACTATATTAGAAAAGTATAGTTCCACATTACCCGAAGGAATCAGTAATAATGTGCAATATAAATTTTATGATCTAGGCTTTAATTATTTTCTTATAACAAATGAAAATGGTTATGGTATAAAAGAAAAACCCTCGCAAAATAGTGCAATAATACAAAATATGAATTATCTTGAAAAGGTTTCACTTGTAGAGCGTGTTCAAGGGGAAGAGGTAGAAAGCTCAAATATATGGTATAGAGTTCTATTTCTAAAAGGGAAAGAATTAAAAACAGGATATGTGCATTCATCAGCAGGTATTGCAAGACGATTTAGATACGAAGAGATGCAGAATGCTGTAATTGACCTTATACAAGAATTATCAGAAGGGGGACTTAATTTCATCAGCAATTACAAAAATTATAACGGAGCACCGCCAAATAAAAACAATGATGAAGTAGATGAATATGGATATAGGTCATTTCACAGTGCACCTGCTTATATCGAGGATAGTACTAGTAGCGAGTTTAGATATATTCCAGATGGAATATTAGTGAGAATACTCGATGAAACTGATGAGTTTTATCATGTATATGTTCCAACATTTGGTTCAGATTTTTTTGTGCCTAAACAATATATTAATAAAGACGAAAAACTAAATAGATTAACAAATGTTGTAGTTATAGATAGAAAACAGCAGAACCAGGCAGCATTTGAAGTGGTAGATAATGGCTTAAGCCTCATATCATATACTCTTTCAACTACGGGATTACCAGGGCAACATTCCTATGAAACAACCTTAGGTAGCTACAAGGCAATCGAAAAAAAGGATAGATTTCTGTATGCGCAAAAGGGAACAGATGAAATAGCTGGATATGCTCCTTTTGCAATAAGGTTTACAGGAGGAGCATATATACATGGAGTACCAGTAGAATTTCTAGAGCAAAATGGCGAAAGGATAGATCCGGGAAATGTAGAATATCTTCATACTATTGGAACATTCCCAAGGTCTAGCATGTGTGTCAGAAACTATACGAGCCATGCAAAATTTCTATATGAGTGGATGGATTTAGAAAATGGAGCTGTTATAGTCATAGAATAGCATAGAAAAATTATCTTTTTTGTAACTTATAGCTATTACAAATAGATTATAGTATAAAGGTAGGTAGTATTAATCTAAAATTATATTGGAGGTTTAAAGATGAAAAAGATAATTTTATTGATATCGGTAGCAATATTGAGTACATCAGTAATCGGCTGTACAAAGGGTGAAGACGCAGTAGAGGACCAATCACCACCTGCGGTAACTGATAATGATAATAATAATGATAATAATATTGATGATAATATTGATGATGGCAATCCACAAGATGAAGCAAATAAGGATGAAGAAGAGTTAGTCTATACTAATACAGAGTTTGGATTTAACTTTGCTCTGCCATTAAGCTGGGAAGGGTATACTATAGTTGAAGACAAATGGGAAGGTGTAGGCATAGCAAATGAAGAGTTAAAGGAATCGGGAAAGATATTAAATATTAGACATCCGGAATGGACTGAGGAAAATCCACGTCAAGATATTCCTATAATGATATTTACACTTGACCAATGGAAATTAATTGAGAAAGAAGAATTAAGCGTTGGGGCTGCACCTATTCCACCAAAAAAACTTGGGGAAAATGATGAATATGTATTTGCACTTCCAGCTCGCTATAATTTTACATTTCCAACAGGATTTGAAGAAGTAGAGGATATATTGGAAAACAATCCTCTAGAAGCATTTTAAAAACACGTATGTTATGCCATCCTAACATATGTGAAGAATTTTTGTCTGGAATGAGCTATAGAATTATTCATCTCCGAAACCGTGAGTGTGTATTTTTATCATTTTTCGATTTTATACGGGCGTCAGCTAGTGTCATTCTGAACCACAGGTGAAGAATCTCGG
>ENA-UOOR01000890-UOOR01000890.1-fermentation-metagenome-genome-assembly--contig:-NODE-890-length-38400-cov-10.309036_pt1 | contig 38400 bp, 32 predicted proteins | sample MGYA00245780_ERZ724029 | MGnify/ENA primary metagenome ERZ724029 (study PRJEB28704, sample SAMN03018315) | fermentation metagenome | biome: anthropogenic terrestrial biome; feature: soil; material... | reverse complement strand
TGGGTCACAAAACATTGTCAGTCGAGAATTTAGCTGTATACATACCATGCGAAACGTATATCAAATAAATTTATCATGAAATATTCAAAATTATTATTTGTAATTTTAATTACATTTAATTCAATATTCAGTTATTCTCAACAAGTTAATGATAATATTCTTATACCTAACAATTCGACAAATTCCAAAAATGTTCTTTTGGATTATGACTTACCTAGTTTAGGAGCTTGGTTTTGGGGTAAGCAAGAATTTTTACCTGATGGTTATAAGATTTTTATTGATCAAGTAGCTAAACATTCATGTTATAATATTCTATCAACTGATATTAGAATCCCAGGCAGGGATATAACTGATATTGAAGTGTATAAGCAGGTTAAGCTTGCGACAGAGTATGCGAAGGAGAAGGGCATTGGTATAGCATTAAGTCTAGATCCAAGAACCGCAAGACGTAAGTTTGAAGAAGCTTATCCAAATGAATTACAGGAATCATTATGGTTGGAAGAAGTTAAGCTAAGTGATGGTTATCCAGTTGATATTGTTGTTAAAAGTGTCAATTTGACCGATCACATGAACTCTCAAAAAACTCCTTACATCTCTTTTGATGGATCTTTGGTGAAGGTTATTTCGTATAATAAAACTAGCGAAGGTGCGGATCCTGTTAGTATAAAAGATATTACAGATAAATGTTCAGTTTTGTCTTTAAGTGATGATTCGATTTCCGTTCGTTTACCACAGCAAGAAAAAGGCTATCAACAGCACGCCTGTGTAATGATTTCATATAAACATCTATACCCTGACGTTTTTGCACCCCATTTAATTGAATTTACGAGAGAGATTATTCGTAGTTATTCAGATATACCATTAGCAGGGGGGATGCGCGATGAATGGGGTTTTCCACCTAGTACTCCTGCTGATAAAATGGCTAAAGGTAACCACTTTTGGTATTCAAAATATTATGCTGACGCATATTTACAAAAAACCGGAGGTAGAGATTTATTGGAAGATTGTTTTTTAATGTATATTGGAATTAGAGGACAGGAGAGTGAGCGATTTAGAGCTATTAATCATTATATGGAGTTGAACAGAGAACGCAACAGTGAATTGGAAAAAGATTTTTATAATACAATTAAGGAAGTCTTTGGTAAAGATGCTGTAATACTGTCACATCCGACCTGGTACCCTTATCCAGATAAACTTGAAAGCAAAAAAAATGGCCTTTATTGGTGGGTTGCATTACGCGATTGGGCCCAAACCGACGAGGTAACTCCTTTTGCTGCTCGTACAGCTCTTGCAAAAAAATGGAATAGTCCTGTTTGGTACAATCAATTTTATGATTATAATCCTGGAATTAAAAATTATTACATTGAACTTTGGAGTTCAGTTTTAGCCGGTGGAAGGCTTAATTATCATCCTGCTAGTTCTGCAAGAAAAGGAATATCAACAGGTCGCACGGAACTACTTTGGGGAAATTTAATGCGAGGTGAAAGTAGGGTTAGACTACTTAATTTTATAAGTGACAGCCCTTTGGATTGCCCCGTCGCTGTTATATTTGGTCATCCATCAACAATGAATTGGGCTGGCCCTTACTTTGAAGATCTGGGTATGCAACTAGTGGACAGTTTATGGAGTAAGGGAGTTATGGTTGATTTAATGCCTACAAGTGAAATAGAAAATTCCAGTTTGGTTATTGACGAAGATGGATGGGTAAGATATGGCAAGCAAAAATATGCTGCTGTTATTTTGTATAATCCTGAATTTGAGAAATCTTCGACGGCGGAATTTTTCAATCATGCAGCTAAAGGTAAGACGAAGCTTTTTCGAAAAGGAAATTGGAACCATAATTTTGACGGGGTAAAGTATAACGGAAATACTGCCTTGCCCAAGGAAATGATTGCTGTAGATAACGATGAAGTTGTGATAAAAGAGGTTCTAAAGATTTTCAAAAAACAAAACATAGAGCTTCAGACTCCTTCATCACGGGTACTGGAGGGGTTTGGACATACATCAGTTGCACCTCCAACAGAGGGATTTTGTCATTTAATTGACGGTACTGTCATACAGGTAGCGGGCACCAATGATGTAGGAGGTGATTTGATAAAATCGACAATTAATATTGGCAAGCATAAAGTAGACTTTAATGCAATTGGAGTAGCAGCGGTTAGACTTGATAAAGCTGGTAATGTTGAAGCACTTGCTGCCGGAGGGCTAAAACATTTTAAAGCAGGTGATCTTGAAATAGACCTTGATGAAAGGGTAGATATAGCACTTTGGAAAGATAATACAGGTAAATTTCAGGGAGTCATACAGGGATTGAAAGGGGAAGTTCCTTCACGATTATTGGCTATTACTGATGATTGGGTACATCTTAATATACCGATTCCATTATCAGAATAGTATTGTGTAAAAGTTATTGAATCACCGTATGCATCCGACTAGTTATATAACCGTTCATTCATTAAGTAAGCTATGAAAGATATTGAATTAAGATATACGGGACTGATTGCAGCATGTGGAATGAATTGTGGATTATGTATTGGTTACTTGAGAGAGAAGAAACCATGCAGTGGCTGCTCTTTAATTAAGGACGCAAATATGCCACAAGCTTGTAGAAGTTGTAAGATCGTCAATTGTGATCTATTGGCAAGTACTGAATCGGGATTTTGTTTTGATTGTGAGAAATATCCATGCTCCAGACTAAAAATGCTTGACAAAAGATATCGGACAAAATATGGAATGAGCATGATTGAAAACCTTGCTTATATTAAAGATCAGGGCCTTGATGAATTTATAAAACATGAACAGGAGAAATGGAAATGCAAGGTCTGTGGTGCTGGATTAAGTGTACATAGAAAGTTTTGTCTCCAGTGTAAAACAGCATACGAAGTGGCCACGAAATACTAGAAAGACATTCTACCAACTGAATGTGAGTTGAAAAGGGCAGCGCGCATCAGAAGTAACTAGTAATTACAAATGATCCATTCTCAATCTTGTAACAAGTGAAGTCAAAATTAATGAGAATATTATACATATCAGCGTATGAATCCTGACCAGGATTATCTTTAATGTATTTATCATATTTCTCCTTAATATCAAATGTAATCTGGTAAGTTAAATAGAAATCCTCATCGTTTAATCGATGAGGTTTCCTCCTAATATGATTATCAATGTACTCAAACAGCGACTCACTTTCATCAGATTCATCTATATATATTACTCTGTCCAACGGAAATTTGAAGCCTGCTTCAAGGACCAGATCAAGAAATGAAAGAGCGTGAACTGTCAAATTTGTAGTGCTGAGTAATTGCTTTAAATAGTCACCTGCTTCAAAAGAAATACCGATATGAATCCACAAAGGATCCTCTTGAGAGGAGAAATTAAAAGAGAATCTGATCAATCCTTTATCAAATCTTTGTACTAACAACTCATTTGAGATATTCACTTTAGATTGATAGTATACATTTTTTAACATGATAAAGTTGTTTGTATTCTAAAAGTGAAGTTAAGTAAAAAAATGATTGAAACAAAATTAATATAGTATAGATTAAGGATATGAAGATAAGTTTTGACATAAGGTAAAGAGCAAATACCAGTACATTCACACATAAGAGCATCGCAAGTGAAGCACTGCTGGAACAGGATAAATGAAAATGCATCTAGGAAAAAATGATACCAACTGAATGATATCTGCAACTCCTTCAAGAATACTTGAAAAAAAGGGAAAATAATCTCCTGAGATCTTGTCCAGGTCAGGATTTTTTAGTATTTTTATGACTGGACAAAAGCCTGGTAAATGGATACACAGTGCGCTAAAATATTAGTGATGAAAAAAATATTATTTTTTAGCCTGGTAATTCTTGCACAAACATGCTCGTTTGAGCCTAAGGGTGATGTGGAAGAATTGACTGTGAACTTAATAGCCAGGGAAACAGATCAAATTTATGAAAGTCTTGTCGAGGTGAGAAGAGACTTGCATAGGTACCCCGAAATTTCGGAGCAGGAAAAGCGAACCTCGACTAAAATTATCTCTTACCTTGATTCGATTGGCCTGGATGTGAAGACCAATATTGGTGGATATGGTGTGGTGGGCATATTAAAAGGGGCACAAGAGGGAAAACATGTTGCATGGCGGGCCGATATAGATGCACTGGCCTCTGATTCTCCGGATGTAGTGGAATTTGCTTCTGTAAATAAGGGGGTGAGACATATATGCGGACATGATGTGCACACAACAATCGGACTGGGTATTGCTACTGTGCTGGCTAAGCACAGGGATAAAATAAAGGGCACAATCTATTTTATTTTTCAACCTTCGGAGGAAATATGGAATAGAGGGGCACAATCCATGATTGCAGACGGACTGTTTGATCTTATTGACCCGTCAGAAATGTATGCTTTACACATCTCTCCCTTTCCTGTTGGTCAAGTTGCCACAAAAGAAAATGAACTCTATTCCTATTTCAGGAAATTAAAAGTCCAGTTCAATAACATTTTGGTAAAGGATGAGGTGGTAAAATATACCCAGGACCTCATAAAAGGCCACAGTACGGTGAATGAAAAATTTTGGGACTTAAAGAATTTCATGGATCCTGAAATAGGGATTGCCAATCCCAATAGTATGTATGCAGATTATATTGCCGTATCTGAGCCATTTCATGTAAAATCGGGAAACAACGTTGTGGATATATCGACCATGATATATGCAACCGATAGTCTTGAACTGGACTCCATGTTGGTGCGGTTAAAGGAGAATATCGGTCGTTCTGCTTATGCTACAAAACTGTTATCGGTGCAGTACGAAAAGAATGATCCTACTGTATACAACGATGCAAAACTGACACGGGAAACGCTTCAAACAATTGCTGCTGCTTATGGAAAAAACACAGTGGCTCCTATTTATGGAATTGTCCATTTATTCAATGACGATTTTTCCTTCTTTCAGAAAAAGGTACCCGGTGTATATTATTTATTGGGAGGCTCTAATTTCGAAAAGGGAGTCATCGCCATGCCTCATTCTGCAAACTTTGCGGTGGATGAAGAAGCCATACGCGTGGGGGTGCAATATTTTTCGACAATGCTTCTGTCACGATTAAACAACTAAATACTTTCTGGAAACATAAATAAACAAATATGACACGTCTTCTACAAATTTCTATTGTAAGTGTAATTGCACTTTTTGCATTAGGTTGCACTCCTCATTCAGCGCCCGATACAGCGGCAAGCATGGAGAAAGCCGTCCCGGTATGGGCGGAAGGTCGGGAAAAGGAAATGAACCTGAATCTTGGATTCAGGGCAAGTTTTACCGCAGAAGCCGGACAGGAGGTCGGCGTAAAAATTGCGGCGGCTACGCTCTACCGGATCTACGTGAACGGGAATTTTGTGGGTTCCGGTCCCGCCAGGGCCGCTCATGGTTATTTCCGGATCGATGAATATCCCGTAGGACAATTTACGAAAGAGGGCGAAAACATCCTCGCCATTGAAGTGGCCGGCTACAACGTGAACTCCTTTTACACCCTCGACCAGCCTTCGTTTTTATTGTCGGAGGTGAAAGTGGACGGGAAAGTGGTGCTCGCGACCGGCTCGGACAATGACTTTGAAGCATTTCAAATAAAGGAACGGCTGCAAAAGGTAGAGCGTTACAGCTTTCAGCGCCCCTTCACGGAATATTATCGCTTGACGGAAGGGTATGACCGCTGGCGTACCTCGACGGAAACGCCTTTGGAGAAAGTGACACTGGCCAATCTACCGGTCGTGCAGTTACTGCCTCGCCACGTGCCGATGCCCACGTTCGATATACAAGAACCCGTCAGCCTGCATTCAAAAGGAACCATAAAGAAAATCATGCCCGAAAAGTACTACAAGGATCGTTCGCTAGCCGCGATTAGCAACATCCTCAAGGGATACAAGGAGGATGAATTGGAAGTATACCCGGTATCGCAGGAGATACAAGAGATTGCCACGGAATCACAAGAGATAATGCAGGAACCGTTTGCTTCCGGAGCATCTCCTTCCTTGAAAAGGAATGAATTCAATCTGTATGATTTTGGCAGAGATCTGTCCGGCTTTATTGGAGCCCGGATCAAATGCCTCGAACCGATGAGGTTGATTTTCTATTTTGATGAATTGCTAACGGACAATGATGTGAAGACCAAACAGCGGCAAAGCGACATCTGTAACCACATCGTGTATGAACTGCAACCGGGTGAATACGACATCGAAACGCTCGAATCATATACCTTTCGCTACCTCAAGGTGATGGTACTGGAAGGAAGCGGCGAGGTGGAGAAACTCTACTTGCGGGAATTCGCTTATCCGGACAATCATGTCGCCCAATTCAAGAGCAGCAACGAGAAGCTGAACAAAATATATGATGCCGCCAAACAAACGTTCCGACAGAACTCGGTGGATGTGTTCATGGATTGTCCTTCACGTGAACGCGCAGGGTGGCTGTGCGACAGCTATTTTAGCTCCATCGCCGAAAGAATGTTTACCGGAAGAAGGGACGTATCGGACAATTTCCTGGAGAATTATGCCCTACCCGAACGTTTTGAATTCCTGCCGGAAGGAATGATTCCGATGTGCTATCCCGCCGATCATAACGACGGGGTGTTCATTCCCAACTGGTCGCTCTGGTTTATTCTGCAAGTGGAAAATTACGCCCGAAACGGAGGCGATCAGCAATTGGTAGCCAGTCTGGAACCTCGTATTAAAAACCTGCTGGGCTACTTCTCAAACTTCGAGAATGAAGACGGGTTGCTCGAGAAGCTGGATAGCTGGGTGTTCGTGGAATGGTCGAGAGCAAACGATTTTATTCAGGATGTCAGTTATCCCACCAACATGCTGTATAGCGCCGCATTGAAATGTGCGGGACAACTATATGACAACAACGAATGGTTGAGTAAATCGGACAAGGTGCGGGAAGCAATCCTTCAGCAATCTTACAACGGAGAGTTCTTCGTGGATAACGCGATGAGGGAAGAGGGGAAGCTGAAAGTAACCAATAACACGACCGAGGCTTGTCAGTATTACGCTTTCTTTTTCAACGTGGCTACTCCCGAGTCACATCCGGAGCTCTGGAAAAAGATTGTCGGCGATTTTGGACCGAACCGCGATGACAAGGTTGTTTATCCCGATGTCTTTCGTGCCAATGCTTTTATAGGAAACTACCTGAGAATGGATATCCTATCCCGATACGACCTGCAGGGACAACTGATTGCCGAGATTCAGGATTACTTCTACTATATGGCCGACCTGACAGGTACTCTTTGGGAAAACATGCAGAGCCACGCCAGTTGCAATCACGGTTTTTCATCCTACATCGGTTATATATTGTACAAAGATGTGTTGGGAATAAAAGAGATTGACCAGGAGAACAAAAAGATCACCGTCCGATTTACGGACCTGGATCTGGAGCAATGCAGCGGCACCATCCCGGTGGGCGATGAAGCGGTCTCGCTGACATGGACACGTTCGGACAACACCATCCGTTATACATTGGAAACACCGGCCAACTATAGCGTGAACATCGAGAACAAAAGCAGCGCGGAAGTAGTTCCCGCAGAAGCCCAGGCTGGAGCTTAGGATTCCTCGTCACGGGGGGTACGGATCACTGGCTAAAAAGAAAGGTTTGACAGCATGAATAGAGACAAGATCATCATCAAAAACGCACATACAAACAATCTCAAGAACATCGATATTGAGCTTCCAAAGCACAAACTGGTGGTGTTTACAGGCGTTTCGGGTTCGGGAAAATCATCCTTGCTTTTTGATACAATTTATACGGAAGCGCAAAGGCAATTGATAGAGACATTTTCTACATTTGCCCGCACCCGAATGCCTAAATTGTCGCGTCCCGACGTGGATGATATCCTCAATTTATCGACGGCCATCGTGATCAACCAGAATAGAATGGGCAACAACCTCCGGAGTACGGTGGGAACGGCAACAGAAGTGAACACCTACCTGCGACTGCTTTATTCACGTGTGGGCAAACCTTTTATCGGCCCTTCGTTTTATTTTTCTTTTAACCACCCGGAGGGCATGTGCCCGCATTGCAAGGGTCTGGGAAAACAAATAAAAATTGATCTTGATTTGTTCCTCGACAGGGAGAAATCGATTCGCCAGGGTGCGATCTCGCATCCTCATTACAAAGTCGGTGGCTTCCTTTGGAAAGAGCTGATGAGTCTGGATGTGGTAGATTCAGATAAGCCGATAAAGGAGTTTACGGATGATGAGTTGAATTTGTTGTTGTTCTCTGAACCTTTTCAGATAAAGAATGCAAAAGATAAACTAACCTATAATCGGAACTTTGAAGGGATAGCCCGTAAACTGGAAAAAGCGGTCGCCGCAAGGGCCGATGATGAAACAGCGGAAGAGGAGAAGAATGCTTATACCAAGTATTTCAATTATCAACCTTGTGAACAATGTGGCGGCACCCGATTAAATGAACGGGCAAGGAATGTGAGGCTAAACGGACTGACCATTGCCGAGGTCTGCCACATGGAACTGGTTGATTTACTGCCATTTCTACTGGATATTGATGACGAGATATCGAAGCCTATCTTGCGGAAAGCTCAGTTTTTGCTTCAGCAGCTGATTGAAATCGGCGTGGGCTATCTGTCGCTCGAACGCGCAGTAGGGACACTCTCGGGGGGTGAATCGCAACGGGTGAAGATGAGCAAGCAAATGGACTGCAACCTGGTGGACATGCTTTATGTGCTCGATGAGCCTTCGATCGGCCTACACCCGAGAGATACGGAGAATCTGATGAATATCCTGTTTCGGTTGAAGGATAAAGGGAATTCTGTTTTTGTGGTAGAACACGACCCTGATATCATCCGGGCTGCTGAATGGATTATCGACATCGGGCCCAAAGCGGGTAAGTACGGTGGACAGGTGGTGTATAACGGGGAACCCGAAGGTTTACATCGTGTGGAGAGCATCACAGGGGATTATCTGCTGAAAAAAGGCAAACCGACTTATCAGCGAAAGCTGGGGACATCATTTTTTGAAATCAAATACGCGAACTCGAACAACCTTAAAAATGTCTCCTGCAGAATTCCAAGGGGTGTGTTGACCTGTATTACCGGAGTGGCCGGAAGTGGAAAAAGCAGCCTGATCCACGAGTGCTTTGCAAAACAACATCCCGACGCAATTGTCATTGACCAGTCCTCCATTGGGAAATCATCCAGAGCAAATGCAGCGACTTATATCGGTGTTTTTGACTTGATCAGGAAAGAATTTGCTGCTGCGACCCATGCTGATGCTTCCTTGTTTAGCTTCAATTCAAAAGGAGCATGCCCCAAATGTAACGGACAGGGTGTGCTGACTTTTGAGCTTCATTTTCTGGATTCGGTCAAAACGACCTGTGATGAATGCGAAGGAAAACGGTATCATTCGGAGGTGTTGGAACTGAAATTCAAAGACAAAAACATTGCCGATGTACTGGATATGACGGTTACACAGGCAGCTGAATTCTTCGAGTCCTCAAAAATAAAAAAGCACTTGTTGCTTCTCCAGGAAGTGGGTTTAGGGTACTTAAAATTGGGACAGTCTCTGAGCACTTTGTCTGGCGGCGAATCGCAACGATTAAAGATTGCTACTGAATTGAAAAAGGAAGGCAATATTTACATCATGGACGAGCCCACAACAGGACTACACATGTCAGATATCGATAATTTCTACAGGATCGTAAAGACACTGGTTAAAAACGACAACACCGTGATTATTATCGAGCACAATCTGGATATTATTAAATTTGCCGACTGGATAATCGACCTGGGTCCCGAAGGTGGAAAAAAAGGTGGCGAAGTAATCTTCCAAGGATTACCGGAGGATCTGGTGAATTGCGAGCAGTCGATGACTGGGAAATATTTGAAAAAGGTAATATAGACAGAAATCAATCCATAACAAACTCACCATGGAGATAAGAAAATACAACAAGAGCACCGATGAACGCCAATTGATGGAGATGATTGATCAGGAAGAGGGATGGAATTATGCCCAAGAAACACTGGCGGAGAAATATAAGGCAGCTTTGGAGACATCCATAACGTATGTGGCCTATGAGGGGGATGTTTTATGTGGGTATTCGCGTTCTCTCAATGATTTTGACACCTATATCTATGTGTGTGACCTGCTGGTCATGCCTGCTTACAGGGGAAAAGAGATTGGCAAGAAGTTAATGGAATGCATTTATCACGATTATCCCGGGCAGCTTGTGTATGTGATGTCTGATGTAGATGAATATTATGAAAAGGTGAACTATAAACGAATAGGTTCGATTTTTGAAGTATCTTACAGAGAATGAATTTAATAAAATGGCACGAAGAACTTAAACGGATCGTAGGATTATGACAATATGGAAACACAATTGTTGAGAGACCCGCAAATATTCCCAACGGAGGATGTATTGAAAAATGCACTTGAGCCTGATGCTTATGAAGTATTCGCATCTTTTATGAATGTAATAACAAGCGCAGAATACGGATTGACTTACGAATGGCGGTATTACAACGATGGAAAATCGTGGCTATGCAAGATATTACATAAAAAGAAAACAGTGATGTGGTTGTCTGTCTGGAATGGTTTTCTCAAGATCAGTTTCTTTTTTACCGAAAAGCATCTGGAAGGAATCGCCGCATTGGATATCGCTGAAAATATCAAGGAGGACTTTTGTAAAGCAAAACCGATCGGCCGCTTGATACCGATGCTGTTCAACATCAACAACAAAAAAGAACTTTCAGATGTTTTGACAGTAGCGGCATTTAAAAAGAGTTTGAAATGAGCGATACAAAATGCCCTAAAAAAAAATGCCTGCAGATATTAGAGCCTTGAAGATGAGGAATTAAATGGTTGTGACAAAGACAAATAAAATATTATACTTCGAAAATCGGGAAGACTGGAGAAAATGGCTGATGGACAACTTTGACACAGCCAATGAAATATGGTTTGTATTTCCCCGTAAGTCTTCAGGAAAAAAAAGTGTGCTGTATAATGATGCGGTTGAAGAGGCCCTTTGTTTTGATTGGATTGACAGCATTGCAAAGTCACTTGACAATGAACATAGGATTCAGCGCTTCACACCCAGAAACCCCAAAAGCACCTATTCTCAAGCCAACAAAGAAAGACTAAGATGGCTCCTGGAAAATAAAATGATCCATCCAACACTCGAGGATAAAATAAAAAATGTTTTAGCGGAACCTTTCGTTTTTCCCAGTGACATCATGGACAAATTGAAAGAAGATAAAATAGTATGGAGTAACTATCAACAATTTCCCGACTCCTACAAGCGAATTCGAATTGCGTACATTGAAGCCTCGAGAACACGTACCGAGGAATTTGAGAAGCGACTAAACCATTTCATGAGCAAAACGAAAGAAAATAAAACAATTACAGGATTTGGCGGAATAGGAAAATATTACAGCAACCCGGAGAAATTTTAAGATCATGAAAGTCGATCAGCGAGCTCTGCCTCCGGAGCATATGCCAATCCTTAACAGGCCATAAAACTGATCAGCACATTCGCACGCTAGCAATATGAATAACGTTCAATACAACATACTTACAGGATTATTTGTCTTATCACTCTCTATTTTGAGATTAAATGCCCAGAATCCGGAAGGTTATCCTGCCAATTATGCCAAAGAACCACGGTTTAAGGCATTGGTTTTCTACAGCGAGCAGGCTGAAGAAGCACATGTGGAATTCGCCCAACAAGCGGTCGATTTTTTTAAACGGTTGAATTACGGAAATGGATATACCCTTGAGACAACGACTGATTTCTCAGGCTATCATTATGACAAACTGAAAGAATACGACATCGTTGTCATGCTGAACGGGTATCCAAATAATAAATCGGAACGGGACGCATTTGAAAAGTATATGGAAAACGGTGGGGGATGGATGGGATTTCATGCCGCAGCATATAATGATAAGAATACAAACTGGCTCTGGTTTTTGGAATTTATCGGAGGAGGTGTGTTTTATTGTAACAACTGGCCACCACAACCGATATTGGTTGAAGTAGACAATAAAGACCATGCTGTTACAAAAAATCTGCCCACATCTTTTGTCGTTCCCGAAAGCGAATGGTATCAGTGGAATCCGAGTCCTCGAGAGAACAACGACATAGAAGTGCTTCTCTCTATATCACCGAAGAATTACCCATTCGGGATAAAAGACATCGTGAATTTTGGCGATTTTCCAATCGTCTGGACCAATAAGAAATATCGTATGATTTATCTCAATATGGGACATGGAGACGATGAATTCACAGATGCGACGCAGAAACTATTGTTTATAAATGCATTTCGTTGGGTGTTAAGCCAGAATAAGAACGGAGATCCTTTTAAGAAGTAATTGGAATACAGTAACCTCACAATCACTCCCCGGCGTATAATCAATGATATACAAATATAAATAGTATACACTAATTTCAAACTGATACTTGTGCACATGAAAACATTCAAAGTAATGCTAATCTTTATTGTAGCCCTACTGAGCACATATTGCATTGGCAAAACGGGTAATAATGACTCAAAAAGACTTTCTTTAAATGAAAGGACTTCTCTTGAAACTGCAGGTAAGATAATTGTGGCCTATGTTACTTCCTGGAGTGAGGTTATGCCGGATCCAAACTATATGACACATATCAACTACGCATTTGGTCACGTGAATGAAACCTTCAATGGCATAGAAATAGCCAATGAAGAACGTCTTCGGAGTATTGTAACCATGCTTGAAGATAAAAAATCGGAAACCAAAATACTCCTCTCCATTGGTGGCTGGGGAAGCGGCCGGTTCAGCGAAATGGCAGCGAATACCAAAAACCGGAAATCCTTTGCGGAAGATTGTAAGCGGGTTGTTGACAAGTACGGACTCGATGGAATAGATATTGATTGGGAATACCCGACAAGTACCCTGGCGGGTATTTCTGCGTAACCGGATGACACGAAGAACTTTACGCTGATGATGAAGGATATCCGCGATGCCATTGGCCAAGATAAACTTCTGACACTTGCTACAGCAGCCAGTGCAGAATATATTGATTTCAAGGGAATAGATCCCTACATTGACTTTGTAAACATCATGTCATACGACATGGCGAATGCCCCCAAGCATCATTCTGCTTTGTATCCATCTGAAAATTCGGGATCACTTACAGGAGATTTGGCAGTTAAAGCGCACATGGCCGCAGGTGTTTCGGCAAACAAACTGACCTTGGGATTGCCTTTCTACGGCCGTGGAGGGGCATACTTTCAAGACTTCATGGATTACGGGAAAATGGAAAACCTGGATGAATATACAGAGAAATGGGATGATGCAGCCAAAGTGCCTTTTCTTGTAAATAAAGACGGCATTTTCGTATTCGGATACGAGAATCCGAGATCATTAAAAATAAAATGCCAATATATTTTGGACAATGGATTGCTGGGTGGCATGTATTGGGACTATGCCGGTGACAATGAATCGGGGGACTTGAGACGTACGGTCTACGAGTGCTTGCGGGGGGAGCGCTAGCGTGTACTGAAAAGATGTGAAAAAAATGATTTCAATCATAGAGGAAAATAAAATCAAATATCTCTATACAGGGCATCATAACGAAAATAACATGGAAACTGTACATAAAATCAAAGATATGCTGGCTTCAAGCAAAAATGTTTTGTCTGGTAACACAAAAGGGGACGATAATCCGGGTGATACATTTGGGTTGAAGCTTGCCGTAGAGGGCAACGGGTATCGTATAATTTACTCAAGTTTCGCATGTTTATAAATTGGTGTATATACAGCTAAAGATGAGACCTATAAATGTTTTGTGGGGACCCATTGACCTCGAGGAACGTAAAAAGAGCAGCTGTTTGAAGCGTAGCAAGTTCTGCTCTTTTAGTGGAACGAGGACAAATATGGGTCACAAAGCATTGTCAGTCGAGAATTTAGCTGTATACATACCATGCGAAACTTAAATAATTTATAATGAGTCGGCAATTAAATGACAATTAAAATAAGGTTTTCTGATGGCGTTCAGATTCATCCCCACGAGAAAACATTTTTATAAATTCAATGAAATGGACAAGCTCAATATTTTATGGACAACAGACAATGTAAAAGCCGGAGAAAAAATATTGACGATTTAAAGCAAAAACAAATGAGGATAAGTGCGTTCGATTTGAGAAAAGTGGCGATAATTACCGCCTTACTTATATGTACAACGACAGCTGCTTTCGGTCAGCGTCGTGAATGCCCGCTTGCGAAGTACGACGGCAACTGGGCCTTTGGAACAACAGTAACTTTTTATGTGGGTGATCCTTTTGATGGGATCGGCCAGGTTGAAGTGATGCGACCGGGAAAAGGTTCGCAAATGCATGAAAAAAACAGGAAATGGACGTTGGATGGCGTACAGATTAAACCTGGAGAAGTGTTTACAAGAGAAGGAAAATTTATCATGACCATAGAATCGAACGGCTTTAAAACGGCTTATAACGTGGAGGTTTTACCTGCAAAGGGACCTAAAAGACCGGTTGCAACCGTAGTCTCCTACCCTATTCAGACGGAATATAAGGTGGGCAACCGCTTCTACGTGGACGGCATCAAGGTGGTGTGCCATGATGAATATGGCAATGAGCTTCCCGTCGAAAACAAAGACATCACCTTCTTTACCTCCATCTCAAACACGCTGGTAGGTGCCGGCTCACAGTGCGGCGGAGGGTATCAGTTCTCAACCCCCGGAAAGAAGGTGATTGAAGTGCGTTATCAATATATAACCATTGGGGAGTACACAATCAACGTGGAAGGGAAGAAATCGCATGCAGAAGCAAAAGAGAGGAAGCCCACAACAACGAATGCGAGGCCTGCAACTAAAAATGAAGAAACCGTGAAAGCAAAGACCATGGCAAACGGATGGTACAACCTACGAGCCATGTATAACTATCTGAACGTCGATGCGAATGGTTCGGCAGAGCTGCGAAAGAAATCTGTAAATCAGGCTTTTTATGTAGAAAACAAGGGAAATAACCAGGTTACATTGAAAATGGCCAACGGAAAATACCTGGGCATAGCCGACAACATACAAAATGGTGTACGGGTAAAAACAGTCAACACCCCCTATCTCTGGAACACATACACTGAAAACAACGCAGATATATACAGTATGCGTCCCTCAACGGACACCGACATGGTACTCAATGCCTCAGAGGAGAAAAACATTGACGGGACTCACATTATTTTGTGGAAATACAGCAATCTAAACGCTCCCAACAATGCAGAATTCCGGTTCATCCCCACAAGACAACCGTGAACACTCCATGATACCAGATATATTCTCTCTTACAAATAACAAGGAACTGATAAAGCCTGGACTGTTAAGATCATAAAAATTATTGAGTGTAAAGTGTTTGGATTAAACATTTTACATGACATCAACGTTCATATCTGAAGATAAAGAAGTAGCGCGCAATTCTTTACTTCTCAGATATAAAACCGTTTATGGTCAATTGTAATGAAAAAGATAATTTTAATTTTTAGCTTCGCTCTTTTATCCCTGCAGATATATTGCAACAAAAATCAAACAGAGACTAAGATAATGACAGCAGAAACGACAGACAAGCCGACTTTCTTCAGCGGATATTCTGAAGTGAACGGACTGAAAATGTATTACGAAATTTACCTGCCTACCGGAGAGGAAGATGGACAAGGCAACCCGCTTGTCTTAATTCACGGTGGAGGTTCTACAATTCAATCCAACTTTGAAAAAGTTATTCCGCTGTTCGCTAAGAAAAGAAAAATAATCGCTGTGGAACTACAAGCACACGGACGAACAAATGACAGAAATACAGATTTGACGTTTGAACAAGATGCAGACGACATTGCAACGCTGCTTAAAAACCTGAACATATTCAAAGCGGACTTTTTTGGTTTCAGCAATGGCGGAACAACGACCTTGCAAATCGCTATTCGTCATCCTGAAATGGTTGACAAAATAATTTTAGGCTCTGCTCTTGCCAAACGCAACGGTGTTCCAAATTGGTTTTGGGACATTATGAAACAATCTAAATTAGAAAATATGCCCGAACAACTAAAAACGGCATATAAGGAAGTTGCACCCGATAGCAATGGTTTGCAAATAATGCACGACAGGGATGCCAAGAGAATGATTAACTTCAAAGATATTCCGGATGAGCAAATAAAATCAATTAAAGCGTCCACTTTAATCATTATTGGCGACAAAGACATGATTACGCCAGAACACGCCATTGAATTGCACAGACAAATTTCAAAGTCTGAATTAGCAATAATTCCAGGTGGACATGGAGAATATATAGGGGAAATCACGACAATAAAACCCGACACAAAAGAAAGTGAATTTATTGTGCCGATAATGGAGAAATTTCTGGACAAGAGAACCGAGTAAAAAACAAACTGCCAGTTTTTCAATAAGTTCACTCAAGCTATGCCATAGGGTGCAAATAATTATTTGATCTTGCTCTAATTATCTGAGAATGAAAACATTAAACTGACATATACCAGCAAATATCAATCTGCGTGAATTTATTTGTAACCAAATAAAACACATTCGTGTCATATGATCGTATAAAATATAAAAATATGATGACGCGAAAATTTCTCTTTTCAATTTTATTATGCGGCTTGATCATGCCGCTCACTGCTCAGATTAAAGGAACGGTAACCGATGCCAACAACAACCCAATTGAATTTGCCAATGTGGCAATCTACTCCCTACCCGACTCGGCTTTGCTTTCCGGAACAACTACAGATGAACTGGGTGTTTTTTTGTTGTCAATGGATGACAGTGCCAACAAACTCCTGAGAATTTCTTTTATCGGATATGAAACGCAAACCTTGCCAGCGAAACCGGAACTCCAGATCATGCTGCAGTCCGATACAACCATGCTTAGTGAGCTGGTTGTAAACGGTAATTTACCGCAGATAAGACTGCGCAACGACGCGGTGGTGGCAACAGTCCAAAATACAGTCTTAAGCAAAGCGGGTACCGCCAACGACCTCCTGAAACGGTTGCCGGCAATTACCGGTGATAATGGCGACTTCTCCATCTTCGGAAAAGGTAAAGCCAAAATTTACATCAACAACCGCGAGATGCGGGATCCTTCGGAACTGGATATGATTGCCTCATCCGATATCCGGGAGGTGGAGATCGTCCACAACCCCGGAGCAAAATACGACGCATCGGTGAAGGCAATCATCCGCATACATACCATACGAAAAGTGGGTGATGGATTCAGTTTCGATGTCCGGTCGACTTACCTGCAAGCAAACAACGTAGATCTCAGACAACAACTGAACCTGAACTACCGATATCGCGGTTGGGATATTTTCGCCTCGGTGAAATATGAACGATATGCTTACATCCAGGATAGCAAGATGAAACAGACCGCTTTTGTGGATACTCTCTGGAGACAAGACAACGAGCTTTATGTGGAGGGCCTCAGCAATCCGTTGACTACCATAGCCGGTATTAATTATGAAATTAATTCCAAACATTATTTGGGCGCAAAATACAGGATGACCACCTACTCTGGTAAAAACACAGAAAAGATAAACACAATCAGCGATGTTTTTGCCAACAACAACTACTTCGACAGTTGGGAAAGTGAAAGCATGCAGCATAATCATTATGATCCCCAACATCGACTGAACCTCTATTACAATGGCAGTTTCGGCGACCTGAAGGTGGATTTCAACAGCGATTTTTACAAAGCGAGTCAGTTTTCCGAAACCAACGTCACAGAGACAAGTCAGGAGTATGAAGACAGAAATATCAAATCGACAAATTATATCGAGAACCAACTCTTCGCGACAAAACTTGTTTTATCGTATCCCCTGATGGGTGGCCAGTTAACGGCAGGAAATGAATTTACCCGTACACGAAGAATAGATGATTACAGAACCGATATGGATTTGGTTCCATCGACCAATACCTCCATTCATGACCACAACAATAGCTTCTTTGCTGAATATGCAAGAGCAATGCCAATCGGAAAATTTACCGCAGGTGTTCGGTATGAAAATGTCTATTTCGATTATTTTAATGACGATGTAAGGATTGAGGAGCAGAGCAGGAAATACGACCATTGGTTTCCCAATATCTCGTACTCCAGTTCATTGGGAAATATGCAACTACAATTGAGTTACAATGTGAAGACCGTACGCCCTTCATACTGGCAACTGGGAAGCAACACACTCTACGGAAACAGATTTACCTTGCAAACTGGCAATCCCTTCCTCAGGCCATCCATCATTCACGATGCATCACTCTCTGGCTCTTGGAAATTTATGCAGCTAATGGTCAGCTACAAGCAGGAGAAAGATGTAATCATCCAATGGGCTGAACAGCTTGAAGACAATCCTGCGGTAACGTTGCTTTCAACAAAAAATATCGACAATATCCCCAGTCTCTCTCTTTTCCTGTCGGCAGCACCAAAGTTTGGCATATGGTCGCCCCAGGCAAGCGTGGGTTTTATAAAGCAATGGCTGAAAATCACCAGCAACAACAGCGAGATTACATTGAACAACCCCATACCCATCGTTTCACTAAACAACTCTTTCTCATTGCCACATGATTTTCTGGTAACATTCGATGCAAACTTCCAGGGCAAAGGATCGACTCAAAATGTTGAATTAGTCAGGAACCAATTCATCCTTAATCTGGGTGTGACAAAATCATTCCTCAATGATCGGCTTTCGATATCACTGAAAGGGCATGACTTGCTGTATGACAACAAAAACAACATTCTGCTCTATAACAACAAGCTGCTTCTCTCCCAGTTCTCCAAATGGGGTACCCGTGAACTGGAAATAACAGTAAGATACAAATTTAACACCAACGGTAGTCGCTATAAGGGTACCGGAGCCGGCGAGAGCGAATTCAAACGGCTATAGCAGACAAGTTTTACCAAACTTCAAATAAAGCAATTGCAGCAATGCAGTTGCTTTATCCTTTTATTTTGGTAATCCATAAAATATTGACATAGAAAAAGTTCAACATAAGAAAAGATTTGTATCGTTGAAAACATTGAGTAAATTTGTTTAATGTATGCGTGAAATTGTGCGATATATATTGGATGAAAAACAATTATCTGTTACTCACAGGTCTGATTTTATTGATTACAACCTGTAACAACAACGCATAAAAGTCAGAAAGCCCTCAAAGTTTTAATTTTCAACCCAATTTAACTGAACTGGGAATAGAGAATGAACAAATCGACAAAGTGGATTCCCTGTTGCAATCGTTCGTGGATACCAAAAAGCTCAACTGTGTCACCGCTTTCGTGGCCAAAGGAGGTGATGTGATCTATCACAAGGCCTTCGGATGGAAGGATATGGAAACCCAGACTCCGACCACGGTAGACGATTATTACGTGATATTTTCACAAACCAAGGCCATTACCTCTGCTGCTTTTATGACGCTCGTAGAGAAAGGCTTGGTTGCCGTAGATGACCCAGTTTCGAAATACTTTCCCGAAATTCCCGAAAGTGTAGTCATTGCAGTCAACGAGGATGGTACTTACGAGACGCGACCTGCAAATAATGAAATGACATTTGCCCATCTCATGTCTCACTCTTCGGGATTGGGTGCAGGCCTGGTTGGAGAAATCCTTCGTGCCGAATTAGAAAAGAAAAAGAGTGCCGATGCTGAAGTTGCGTCTCCCCTGCCCGAGACAAAACCTGTGGGTCAAAGAACCTTTAGTGGAAATATGGAATCGGCATATCTGAAGGAGGAGATGGAAGCACTGACAAAATACCCCTTGGGATTTGATCCTGGCTCCGATTGGAACTACCACATCAGCACCAATATGTTGACATACATGATTGAACGGATCTCTGGTAAATCGCTACGTGAATATGTCAAAGAGAGCATTTTGGAGCCTCTGGACATGGAGGATACCGACTGGTACTATGAACCGGAGATGCTGAGTCGCTTCGTGAAACCTTATCAGTATGTCGACGGCAAGCTTGAAAAAGGCAGCACCTTATTTATCGAAGGGGCACTCAGCGACCAACAGACCTATTGTGAAGGAGCACTCGGGTTGAACGGCCCCATTGGCGATTACGCGAAGTTCTGCCAGATGTTGCTCAACAAGGGTACATTTAACGGCCAACAAATACTGAAACCGGAAACAGTGGCGTTGATGACTACTGTGAACCAGTTGCCGGAGAAAAATTCAGGAGGCAAAGGTTTTCAATTCGGACTGGGGTTTGAGGTCTACAACGAACTGAAAAAGCCGGTTCCCGCAGTCTCAAACACAGTCTATGCATGGGGTGGAATGCTGGGTACGGAGTATATCATAGATCCTGAAAATGATCTGATTGTACTGTTTTACATCAACATGTTTCAACGCGATGCGCTCTATCCCCTCTTCCTCGCAAAAGCATATGAATTACTGCCCGGTTAGTTAAAAAAAACGCTTTCGGCAGGATCTCTTATAGATCGCGCCGAAAGCGTAATATGTGAACAGTTAACCTGAGACGGTTATTCGTCCATTAACACATGCATGATGTCGCAGGCCGATTTGGCAACGGAGCTTCCCGGTCCAAAAATGGCGGCTACACCTGCGCGGTAAAGGAAGTCATAGTCCTGTGCCGGTATCACACCGCCGGCAATCACCACGATGTCGGGACGTCCCAGTTTTTTCAGTTCTTCGATTACCTGAGGTATCAGGGTCTTATGACCTGCTGCCAGTGAGGATACACCCAGCACATGCACATCGTTCTCCACTGCCTGACGGGCAGCCTCGGCCGGTGTCTGGAACAAAGGTCCCATGTCTACGTCGAACCCACAGTCGGCATAGCCGGTGGCGACAACTTTCGCACCGCGGTCGTGTCCGTCCTGGCCCATCTTGGCGACCATGATTCTGGGCCGGCGACCTTCTTTCCGGGCAAACTGATCGGTGAGTGCACGCGCTTCCTCGAGCGTTGCATCTGATTTTGATTCTGCTGAATACACGCCTGATATTGTTCTGATGATTGCGTTATATCTTCCCACTACTTTCTCACATGCGTCGGAGATTTCACCCAACGTGGCACGTACACGGGCTGCTTCGATGGAGAGTTCCAGAAGATTTCCTTCTTGTGTCTCCACACAGCGGGTGATGGCATCAAGAGCCTTTTGTACCGCAGCATTGTCACGACCGCCACGCAGTTGTGCCAAACGTTCAACCTGTTGTTTGCGCACTTCGGTATTGTCGATATCGAGGATGTCGATGGGATCTTCCTGCTCCAGCCTGTAACGGTTTACGCCGATGATGGCCTGTACGCCGTAGTCGATACGTGCCTGTGTACGGGCAGCAGCCTCCTCGATGCGCATCTTGGGAATGCCGGTCTCGATGGCTTTGGCCATGCCGCCCAGCTTCTCTACCTCTTCAATCAGCGCCCATGCCTTGTCCACCAGCTCCTGCGTGAGTGATTCCACATAGTAGGAACCGGCCCATGGATCCACTTGACGGGTGATCTGGGTCTCTTCCTGGATGTAGATCTGGGTGTTGCGGGCAATGCGTGCCGAGAAGTCGGTCGGCAGGGCAATAGCCTCATCCAGCGCGTTGGTGTGCAGCGACTGGGTGTGACCCAGAGCAGCGGCCATCGCTTCTACGCAGGTACGTCCCACGTTGTTGAAGGGATCCTGTTCGGTGAGCGACCATCCAGAAGTCTGTGAGTGGGTACGCAAAGCCATCGACTTGGGATTCTTTGCACCAAAGCTCTTCACAATTTTAGCCCAAAGCAGACGTGCTGCACGCATTTTGGCTATCTCCATGAAATGGTTCACGCCGATAGCCCAGAAGAAAGAGAGACGGGGTGCAAAAGCATCTACATCAATACCAGCATTGATACCGGCACGCAGGTACTCGATGCCGTCGGCCAGCGTATAAGCCAGCTCAATGTCGGCAGTAGCACCTGCTTCCTGCATGTGGTAACCGGAAATGGAGATGGAGTTAAACTTGGGCATCTTCTGCGAAGTATACTCGAAGATGTCGGCGATGATCTTCATTGAGAACCCGGGAGGATATATGTAGGTATTGCGTACCATAAACTCCTTCAGAATATCGTTCTGAATGGTTCCTGCCATCTCTTCCAGCTTGGCTCCCTGTTCCTGTGCGGCCACAATATAGAATGCCAGAATGGGCAATACAGCACCGTTCATGGTCATGGACACTGACATCTTGTTCAAGGGGATGCCGTCGAAGAGAATCTTCATATCTTCCACAGAGCAGATGGAGACACCTGCTTTTCCCACATCGCCTACCACACGTTCGTTGTCGGCATCGTAGCCACGGTGTGTGGGAAGGTCGAATGCCACAGAAAGGCCTTTTTGTCCCGATGCCAGGTTGCGGCGGTAGAAGGCGTTGGACTCTTCAGCGGTAGAGAATCCGGCATACTGACGAATGGTCCAGGGACGCATCACGTACATGGTGGAATAAGGTCCCCGCAGATAGGGTGCTATCCCGGCAGCATAGTTCAGATGCTCCATGCCTTCGAGATCGTCTTTGGTGTAGACCGGTTTCACCGGTATCTGTTCCGGTGTGAGCCAATCGGCTTTGATCTCATTCTTTTGTGTCCACTCCTCCACGTTCGCGGCCACGAAACCATCCGATTGAATATCTATTTCTTTGAAATTAGGTTTCATATGTTTTTTGTCAGTTTTCAGCTGTCAGCTATTTGTTTTCTAATTATTTATTGCTTTGACTCTTGGTATTGAATCTACAATAACTTACTGTTAAACATTTGCAGTGTTTCCAGCACGTTGCTGCGAACGTGGATGAAATGTTCAATACCGGCAGCCTTGAGTTCCTCCATGCAGGCAGGAGCGCCGGCTACCACAAAGAGTTCTTTTCCACCCTTGAGCAAATTGAATGCTTCAGGTGCATAGTTGACATACTCGTCGTCGCTGGAGCAAAGTACCACCACGTCGGCACCTTTTTCACGGGCTGCCTGCACTCCTTCCTCTACGGTGTTGAAGCCCAGATTGTCGATCAGCTCATAACCAGCCGACGCAAAGAAGTTGCTCGAGAACTGAGAGCGTGCTAGGCGCATGGCCAGATTGCCGATGGTGAGCATAAACACCTTGGGCGTTTTACTGCTTTCCTCGGTTGCCAGACGCAATACATTGAAAGCATCGGCAAGGCGTCTTGAGTTGAGCTTCTTCAGCGGTGTAGGGGTGTCACTTCCGCCACAGCCACAACCATGTGCTTCTTTTTCTTCGATTTTCGCAGCCATAGTTTCCTTGAAATTGGGATACTGATTGGTGCCAAGCAAGATCTCCTTGCGGTTGGCCACAGCCTTGAAGCGAGCGTCGGCCGAAGCATTGATGGCGTCTTGCACAGTGCCGGCTTTCAATGCATTGTAGAAGCCTGTCTCCTCCGTTTCGAGGAAGAGCTTCCATGCCTGTTGTGCCAGAGAAACAGTGAGTGTTTCAATATAATAAGAACCCGCAGAGGGATCTGTAATCTTATCAAAATGGGATTCTTCCTTCAACAAGAGCTGTTGGTTCACTGCAATTCGCTCAGCGAAAGCCGAGGGTGTTTCAAATGCTTCATCGAAGGGACGTACCATCAACGAATCCACGACACCAATGGTAGCCGACATGGCCTCGGTCTGCGTACGCAACAGATTCACATAGGGATCATAGAGCGATTGATTGAATTGAGAGGTCGTGGCATGGATGTTCATCTTTGCTGCACAGCGGCAGGTGCCATCGGCAGCTTTGTTGTCGCAGTCGTGCGGACAGGGAGGCTTATAGGCATCTACAATCTCGGCCCACAACCAGCGGGCTGCTCTGAACTTGGCTATCTCCATGAAATAGTTGGAACCTACACCAAACTCAAATTTAATTTTTTTGGCTGCCATCGACGGGGCGATACCATTCTCAATCAGCACCGATAGGAGCTGGTTGCCGTAAGCCAAGCTGTAACCCAGTTCCTGAAAGCTGTAAGCGCCAGCATCGTTCATTCTGTTGCCGGTCACGGTGAGAGCACGGTAACGGGGAAGAGAAGCAGTAATCTGTACCATCTCCACTGCTTTTTCTATCCAGTTAGGCTCATCAACTCCCTTTTTCAGAATCTTCCGGAAAGGATCAAACTCAATGGAACCGAAGCATTCCATCACGTTCAGATTACGACCTGTGATGTAGGCGACCACCAGTCGGGCCAGGTCGGCCGTGCGTGAGATGCAAGTGCGGAAGTTCAGTTCAACTTTGTCGGGTGCGATTCCTTGAAGAAGGATTTCCAAGTTTTCGGCCGAAAGTGCATTCTTCGGCAAATGGAAACCCAGGGAGGTAATGCCTCTTTCCAGAAGTGCCAGTGCCTTTTTATTGGCTTCGGCAAAATCCTGCACGTCGATCTCCTGACGTACGTACCACACGTTCTCCTTTTTTGTACCACGCACGTAGGGAAACTGTCCCGGCAGGTTCTCCAATGTGGGAAGACCTTCCACATTCTCCGCACGATAAAATGGATTCAACTGAAACCCTTCATTTGTTTTCCATACCAGCCTTTTTTGAAAATCGGCTCCCTTAAGGTCTTTGGTAACAACTTCCATCCACTCTCCGGTGGTAACGGGAGGAAAATCATTGAAAAGCTTTTCTCTCTGTTTACTCATATCAACTACTATTATTATTTTGATGTTCTTCTGCTTTGTTTTGCCTTTTCTACACACGAAAACCGGGCAAATGAAAAAACAGACAAAATTAGGATAATTTGCGCGCTTTCAAAAGTATTCCACGGCTATTTATTGTTCTTCGGCAGCATTTTCCTATGGAGCTTCATTCAGCCCAAGCAGCAGTTCACTTATTTTATCGATCACTGCCTGAACATAACGTGCTCCCTTGTCAGCCGTCGATTTTTTGGGATTGCCAATGCCAGTATCCACAGAAACCTCGTCCCAGTTACGCGGCATCCAGGCAATCTTTTGGTCAATGGCCCTAATCTGCGAAGGAGAGACCTTTCCATCTCCTGCCCGGTTCATCTCGACCAGTTCAGGATGGTAGTGAAGCATCACAGACGTTTCCTGCTCGCCGGCATGATCATCGGGTTTCTCTTCAAAATAGTTGTTCGTGGAGACAATCGCCCACCAGTCGGCCACCACAATGCGGAAATCGGGGAAAGTCATCCCCAGATCACGAACGTAGGGTTTGAAACTGTTTCCACCATGTCCGTTGACAATGACCAGCTTCCGGAAACCCTGTCCATGGAGGGAGGTGACGATATCGGTAAGAATAGCTTTCTGTGTCTCACTGCGTGTATGCACACAAAAAGGCTTATTCCACTGACCCGCATTCTGTGAGCCAAACCAGACCGGTGGCAGCACCATACAGGTTACCCCCCGATCGTAAACCTGATCGGCACAATCGCAGGCAATCTCGTATGATAAAATGCAATCGGTCAGATAGGGAAGATGACGGTTGTGCGGTTCAAAGGCTCCCCAGGGGAGGAGGGCCAGATCATATTTATGCTCGGCTACCTCGCCGTAATTGGTAAGCGGGCCACGAAGAAAACTATTTTCTGACATATTGGTTGTGCATAATAACGTTACATTGATATCAAGCCTTTGCGGATACAATAGAAAGTGAGTCCCGAAACGGTTTTGATACCTGTTTTAGCAATGATATTTTTGCGGTGCGTAAGCACCGTATTGTGACTGATATTCAGTTCTTCGGCGATCTCTTTGTTAAGGTAACCCTTTACAATAAGTCGCAGTATCTCGGTTTCACGATTGGTAAGTTGATGATCAGACTCCTCCTTTTGATGATCGTGTTCGCTCGAAATGGTATCCTGCAGTTGCTGTATCCCATAAGAGTCCAGTTCGCTAAGTTTAGGCTGCAGAACTCTATTGCGCAGCCGGTTGTGTGCAGCCAGGTCTTTTCCAAAGGAGTGCAGCGAAAAGATCACGGCATAACTCAGGTTCTGGTTGTGTTCAACCGAGAGATGCTTGATGAGAATGTTCTTCAAATCGTGCAGCAGGTCGTCTGGGAAATCATCGCTGTATTCTGCATTTTTCTGCAGATAGTTGATCATCCGCTCCTTGAACTTCAAAAATAGCACCCGAAGCATACCTAGTTCTTTGTTATCGGGACCGGCCGTAGCAATCAGGGCATTGAGGTGGACCTCGATATTGGGCACCAGTGCATGAAGATAGTTCTCTACGGTATGACGAAAGTAATCGGCAATAGGCTCGGCGTCGAACAAGGTGAGTGACGACTCGGGCTGGAAGGTCTCATCGAGGTAGACGTTGAGCACGGTGAGAATAAGATCGGTATTCAGCTGATGCTCGGCACATATGTCCTCCACGCTCTTGTCTCCCACGCCAATTCTGATACCAAAACGGTTCAGCACGGGAATCAGCTCGTTGTGCTCAGCAAGCACATCAGCCATCACACTATGGGGAGTAAGTAAAGGCAATTATTCTGTTTTTTGAGTCGCTTTGGTTTTTGTCGCAAAATGACGGTCACGTTGTCGCTCCTTGTGAAAATGCTTCACGGTCTCAATGGGGTGCAGGAACAACATGCGCGGCCCTGCCATGCGCATCACCTCTTTTATTTTCTGCCGCATAGCAGGCTTGTAACAATGAACAGGACAGGAGGCGCAGGTGGGTTTTTCTTCCCCATAGAGGCAATGTTCCAATCGCTGATGCGCGTAAGTCAGCAGCTCGTTGCAGTCTTCGCATAATGTTGCTTTTGTACCATGTGCCGATCGGCAGTAGATGGCGATCATTGTGGCGACAACTTTTTTCTCTCCTGCGTTCATTCACTTAGTTTCTAACGGAGCGTAAAATTAGCGATTTTCTTTCTCCTTGCCAAATCTAATCTTCTGTTTCTTACGGTTACACCGCTCCTTTTGAGGTTAATCTTCCTGCAAACGCACGTTTCTCATCTGACGCAAAATATGAGCCTGCCTTCTTTGCATGTAAGCCGAGGGCTTTTGAGAATTGTAAACACGGGGGTTAGGCAGCGTGGCAGCAATCAACGCCGACTGGGATGCCGAAAGTTTTCTGGCAGTGGTATTAAAATGAAGACGTGCTACCGCTTGCGCCCCATAGATACCCTTTCCGGTTTCCATGCTGTTGAGATATACCTCGAGGATTCGCTCTTTGGGCCACATCAACTCAATGAGCAGGGTAAAATAAACCTCCAATCCTTTTCTAAACCAGGAAGAGCGAGGCCAGAGAAAGAGATTCTTGGCTGTTTGCTGGGAGATGGTGCTTGCACCGCGTGCCTTCCGGCGGGTTTTATTCTCTTTCAGCGCTTTCTCTATCTCCACGCGGTCGAACCCATGGTGAAGGTAGAAACGCTGATCTTCTGACGCTATTACCGCACGTTTCAGGTTATCGGAGATCTGGTCGTAGGGCACCCACTTATGATGATGGCGTGGCGACTCACCCTGCACGAGTGACTGTACGATGCGGATGCCCATGAGTGGCGTGAAATATACCGGTACAAACCGAAATAACAATACTCCTCCAATGGAGAGGATCAAAAACCAGAGAATCAGTTTCCAGAAAAAACGCACCAATTTTCTCATGTTACAACACCACTAATACAATAAAGCCACAAATGTACACAAAAAAATTATTTTTTACGTGACAGCATATAATCACCTGTAATGGTCTTCTCAATGAAAAAACCCTCATTGAGTACAATATTCCAACCCTCTCCAATAACCCTGTCCCCCTCAATTTTAAGCGGTTCGGCGACGATCACCCAGCGCCAGTCAGATCGTAGCAAAGCACCGCCTCCATCCACGGTAAGTATTCCCCATTGATCACTGATTTGCAAGGTAAAGTAAACCATCCCTTCATCCTCATCGAGGGGAACCACATTTAGAAAATCAAACGAAATACTGATCTCCCCCAGTCGGATTTCAAGATGCGGGTCTTCCAAAAACTTTTCCCGATACAGGTCGAGGCGCGCATTGTTAGATATATCCCGTTTCTGCTCTTCATCCACAATGGCCCGGCCGTTATATTCATCGGCCACCTGCTTGACATACCTCTGCAGGATGATGCGCATATCCATTCCGAAAGCATCTGCAAAGAAAGTGGTAAGATCACTCTCCATGTCGATCTCCTTGTTCCAGTGATTATCTTTCTGATAGAGAAAGAAACCATATACAGGGACTGTTTCATAGGCGAAGGCACGAACATAGGAGGGAAAATTTTCGAAAGCCACGATACGGGTAATGAGATAATTCCTCAGCTCCCACTTGTCGCGACCACTCATCATCTGACCGGTATAGGTAGCCAGCCCCTCCAACAGCTCAAGGCTGTTTTCCGATATTTCTGAACCTCGAAAGAGCAATTGCCTGTACCTGCGGAATATAAGGGCATTGCGCAAATGTTCCTCGGCTTGGGCCAAACGGCGGGCAAGCAGTGCCTCTTTGAGGGCGGCCATTTCGAGGCGCAGATAGATGCGCCCCTCTTTGTCGTCGAGATGGATGTTATCTTCCCGTTGTAACTCAAACCCCAGTGAGGGTTGTGCAACGTGAAACAATTCGTGTGTAATAAGGTCTATCCGGTCCTGCTTGAGCGGGGGCAATGGCAGTTTTATCATGGCCCAGTGAGTACCGCTCCAGTGCGCGTCGGTATTGGAAATGGTAATCTCTTTGGGTAACATACCCCGGTAGATACCCTCGCTGAGATAAAGCACTCCTCCCTCATCGGCCATGTTTGCATACACCTCCCTCGTTTCGGGATCAACCATCAGAATGGGTCCGTAAATATCTCTGTTCCATAACGTGGCATGTTCTTTTGTGACTTCCTGCACCTCCCTGAAATAGACAGAAAAACTATCCACAGAAATCTGTGTTGCCTGAGCAGCCCCTGCATTCAAAAACAGGCTCGCCAGCCATATGCCTATGAGAGGCTTCATTTCTTTTTCACTTCGACCACGGTTAATTCATCCCCATCCACAATAAACTGGATATCCATGCCGGCAAATTTAATCCCATAGACCCTTTCGGGATCATCCTGATAGGAAGGGCGCGGGTCGTTGGCCAAAATCTCCTTCAAAGGAGTGCGCAACGCGTAGGGTATGTCGGACAACACCACTTCGGGCAGCACCACCTGCAGTCTCTCCTCTTCGATGGGTTCGGTGAAGCCGTTCACAGCAGCGGGGTGACTGTCAGCGTATGTGAGATAGGGCTTGATATCGAAGATGGGGGTCCCGTTCATCATATCGGCACCCAGTACATGCAACACAGGACCCTGCGGCGTCTGCCACTCAATTCGCTCCAGTCGTACCGATGAGAGTCCTATGGGGTTTGGCCTGAAAGGAGAACGGGTGGCGAAGACACCCAACCGTTTGTTTCCACCCAAGCGGGGAGGACGTACCAGGGGCGACCATCCGTCGCGTTTGGTTTCGGAGAACTCCCAAATAAGCCAGATATGGGAAAAACCCTCCAGTCCACGCAACGCCTCGATGTTGCGGTAGGGCGGCTCGAAAACAATTTGTCCTTTCAACGAATCCACCAGGCCACTTTGCCTGGGAATACCAAACTTGGTGGTGAAATCGGTATGAATATATGCAATTGTTTTCATCGTCGGGACTTATTGTCGCATGATCTTTGCAGAAAGACAGGTCACCCACTTTCTAGGTAAAAAACGAATAGCAAAAGGTGCCAGCTTGTTCATGGCACCGTGAATAACGACGGCTCTACCTTGCATCATCGCCCTGTATCCCAGCGCAGCCACCTTCTTTGCATCGGCAATCGGCACGTTTTTCACCAACTGAGAAGCGCTCATTTTCGAGACTTCTCCAAAATGGGTGCTCGTGGGGCCTGGACAAAGTGCGGTGATGGTGATATGATCTTTTTTCAATTCTTCTCCCAATGCCTCCGAAAGATGGAGCACGAACGACTTTGTAGCAAAGTAAACCGCCATCATAGGGCCTGGCTGAAAAGCGGCTGTGGATGAGACATTGAGTATCCTCCCGGGTTTGCGGCCACGCCAGTCACACACAAAAAGATGGGTCAGGTGGGTGAGCGTGGTCACATTGAGTGCAATCATCCGCTCGTAACAGTCCCATTCGGTATCGGAAAAGGCACCGTAGTCGCCGAAGCCGGCGTTATTCACCAAATAATCAATGTCGCCGACCTTCTCCTTCACCTCATTGAACACTGCCTGTGCCGCAGAGGCACCACAGAGATCGACCACCATGGTATGTACAGAAACGGGACAGGTTTCTTCGATTTCTACTTTTATCTTTTCCAGCACTTCCGCACTACGGGCAACCAAAACCAAATTGTGCTCCTTCTCTGCAAATAGAAAAGCCAGTTCCTTGCCAATTCCTTTCGATGCACCGGTAATCAATGCCGTTTTGCTCATTATCAATCAATTTAGCACAAAATTAAACTATTTTCCTTCATGCCTGTCAAATATACAGATATTTTTGAGGAAAGAGGATGAATACAGGATGGAGAAAAAGGTCTATACAATAAAGGCATTGCAGGAGCTGGGAAACCATCTGTTGGCTTTCCATACCTAATTATCCTGCAATATGTAATTAAATTGGGTTCTAATTGATCGGGCGTGCGCTGATTGTGATAATTGGCGTGCGTCCATTATTATTTAGGCAGTCTCAGTTCCGCTTGCGCGATTTATCGATCCGTAGAAAAATAAAAAGCAGAATGGTAAATCCCCACAACGACGAACCTCCATAGCTGAAGAAAGGCAGAGGGATACCAATCACCGGCATGATGCCAATCACCATCCCGATGTTGACGATCAGGTGAAAGATAAAGACGCTCACTACCCCATACCCGTATACCCGCCCAAAGATCGTAGTCTGTCGTTCGGCCAGGCTCACCAGCCGCAATATAAATGCCATAAACAGTATCATGATTATGGCTGAACCAATAAAACCGTGCTCTTCACCAATGGTGCAGAAGATAAAGTCGGTATCCTGCTCGGGCACATATTTCAGTTTGGTCTGGGTACCATTGAGAAAACCTTTTCCAGTAAGCCCTCCAGATCCGATGGCAATCTTCGACTGTCCCACGTGATACCCTGCCCCACTCAAATCCTGTTCCATGCCCAGAGTCACCTTGATGCGCATCTGTTGATGAGGCTGCAGGACATCGTAAAAGACATACTCCACCGATTCAATAAAAACAAAGGAGCCCATCACGAAAAAGAGAATAAACAAATAGCTTTTTTTACGGTACCTGAAAAAGAGTACAAGCAAGTAGAGAGCCACCAATGAAACAGCTATCAAGGCAGTGACACCCCAATCTACCGATACCGAAAAGAAAGAAAGCAGGTAGGACACAAGGAAGACAGATGCCGACATCAGAAGAATCGTGAATACCACGCGTTGCCGCTTGAGGTAATTCCATACCATCGCTGCTGCAAAAATTATAATCAGGAGAAGGGTAATCAGTTCCCCTTTCGAAAAAAAACCGATTTGTACATCTGAGAACTTTATGCCCAGCACGAAGTATACCACCGCCGCTATTCCCATGAAGAGCACACCGCCGGGGAGTCCTTCGCGGTATAGCACCAAAAGGAAAGCGAGGTATACCAACGCCGTACCTGTTTCACTCTGGGCAATGACCAGCAACACCGGTAACAAGATGATGATGCTCACGATCAGCAGGTTTTTGCGCTCCATCAAACGAAAATTATAACCATTGCAGACCCTTGCGAGTGCTAGGGCAATGGTGAACTTCATAAATTCGGCGGGCTGTAATCTGACAGGACCAATGATCAGCCATGAGCGGGAACCGTTAATTTCCTGCGCAACAAGCAAGGTTAGAAGCAGTAAAGCGATTCCAGCCAGGTAAAAAGCAATTGAATAGGTTTCATAGAAGCCCACTTCGATTTTCAGTAAGGAAAAAGCCAGTAGTAGCGAAGTGCCAATCCAGACAAGTTGCATTCCTGCCCTGCCCGACAGATCGAACAGACTGGTCGCATGCTCCAGATCAAAACTGGCTGCATAAATATTGAGCCAGCCTAATAGCACAAAGAGCAGATAAAAACCTACAGTCACCCAGTCGGTATTCCCTTTCTCCACGATCTCCTTGCTTCCCTGATAAACCATGATTACGCTGTCTGTTGATGAACACTAATTGATTTGCTTTGCCGGCAAATTGCGGGTATACGCATAGGGCAATATCTCCCGGTTGATGATGGATTCTTCCAACCATTTATCACTCTCGGGGATCTCTCCCGTGAAAAACTTCTGCAACATAAGGCGGGCAATGGGAACGGCATTGGTGGCACCAAACCGCCCATTTTCGACCACCACGGCAATGGCTATCTTCGGATCATCTTTCGGAGCAAAACCCATAAAGAGGGAGTGGTCATCACCGTGTGGATTTTCCGATGTACCCGTTTTTCCACATACTTCCACCAGTGGAGCAAGGTTGATACCACGACAGGTACCTATGGTAACCGCGTCGGCCATGCCAGCGACAGTCACTTCATAATGCTCCTTGTTGACACCTGTTTCACGTCGTGAGGTAAATGTCGTTTCCAGGGCAGCACCCTTTCGTTCTCGCACCACATGCGGAGTATAAAAATATCCCCTATTGGCGATGGTCGCTGCCAGATTGGCAATCTGCAGTGGCGTGACCAGTATCTCTCCCTGTCCGATGGCAATGGAGATGATGTTGTGCGCCACCCAACGATCGGTTTTAAAGACATTGGAGTAAAACTTGCTGTTGGGTATAAAGCCTCTTTTCTCGGAAGGGAGATCTACCCCCAGCGGGTAGCCAAAACCCATGGCGACCATGTAATCGCGCCATACATTAAACGCGTCGGTGGTACTTGCATATTTGCTTCTGTTTGACAACATACCGTTGAGTCCGTAACAAAAGAATGAGTTGCAGGAGGTGGAAAGAGCATACTGCAGAGCAAGCGGTGAACCGTGTGCGTGACAACCGGGGCGACCTCCCAGCGGAGGATAGCCACCAAAACAGGAATACCTTGTTTCGGGGGTGATGATCCCTTCCTGAAGAAACACAAGCCCCTGCGTAGGTTTAAAGGTTGATCCCGGAGGATAGGTGCCGGATATAGATCTATTTATCAGCGGCTTGTACGGGTTATTCTCCAACTGCAAGTAGTTCGTGATAAACGTTTTTCCGGTGAGGAGTGCCGGGTCGTAGGTCGGAGCCGATACCATGCTGAGTATTTCACCCGTTTTGGGTTCGATCATCACAATGCTGCCTACTTTATTTTGCATGAGCAGTTCGCCGTACGCCTGCAAATCAATGTCGATGCTCAGGGTAAGATCTTTTCCTGATTGAGGTGCTCTGTCCTGTTTTCCTTCATCGTAACGGCCCTGTATTCTTCCGTGTGCATCACGGAGTAAAATTTCCACTCCTTTTTCGCCCCGCAGATCCTCTTCGTGGGAGAGTTCGATACCCGACTTACCCACGTAGTCGCCCCGCACATAATAGGGATCTGCAGCCATTTTGTTTTTATCCACTTCGGCTATGTAGCCCAGAATAAGGCCCATATTTGGGTAATTATACTGACGTTCGGTTCTGTTCTGAATGTAGATACCGGGAAATTTGTACAGTTTCTCCTGCAGCAGGCCATATTCTTCCACATCAAGCTGTGTCATAAACAACTGTGGTGTATATGAGGAGTAGCCAGGGTTCTTGCGCCGGTCTCTCATATCGGTATTCAGCGTATGAAAACGCTCCATACTGATATTCAGTGTGTGGCAGAAATCGAGGGTATCAAACTGTTTCATCTCTCTCACCACCATCATCACATCGTAAGTGGGCCGATTGTAGACCAACAGGTTCCCTTTCCGGTCGTAAATAGCTCCCCTGGCCGGATAAAGCGGTCTTCTCAGGAAAGCGTTGCTATCGGCATAATCGCGGTACTGTGGACTCAGTATCTGCAGATTAAAAAGTTGAATAAGGTAGACAATGCCAATGATCACCACCGCGGCAGCAATCACATATTTTCTTTTGGCCAGAGCATCATACCTGTTCACCGCGTTTTCTCCTAAAAATGAATCCATCCAACGCAAAAATCAGCAGGATGGAAATGAATGACGAGGCGGCAATACGCAGCAGAGTGCCCGGTAGATTGAACAATGTGAACGACTCGATAAAAAAAAGCAGTGTGAGATGCGTCAACACCATCAGAATGGTAAACCGAATAAATGGGCCACTAGCAGTGTTGATGCCAGGCACAAACGCATCATACTCCTCTTTTTCAAAGAAAAGACTCATAAACGGTTTTCTACATGCAGCGACGATAGTTGTGGCGGCAGCATTCATACCGGGCGTATTCAAAAAGATGTCGATAATCAGTCCCAGCAGGAAACCGGATATGATCACGTAAAAAAGATTTCTGCCCATGGGCAGCTTCAACAAAAAAAAGAGATAGAGTACCGGCGTAGCAATCCCAAAGAGACTGATCCTGTTCAGCAGTAACACTTGCAGCAGGATCAGCATCACAAAAAGGACGATTTCATAAAGGTAACTCAGTTTCATTGTTGCAAAGTTTCTTCAAGGGCTTGCTGTTCGTCGTAAAACATATCTTTGATTACCAGCACATCCTGGAGTGTGTAGAAATTTGTTGCCAGCTGCACATTGAATGTATTGAAGTTGTCGTCACGTGACTTCCCCATGTCACTCACAATGCCAATAATGGTATTCTTTGGAAAAATACGGGAGAAACTGGTCAGCACGGTGTCTCCCTCATGGAAGATCTCATGCTTGGGCAAATCCTGTAATTGTGCCTTCCGGATGTTGCTTCCATCCCATGAGACAGAACCATAATTTTCGGAGTTTTTCAACTTGGCGCTCATCCTGAACTTCGGGTTGATGATGGGAATCACGACCGAAAAATTGGGAGACACGTTGGCCACAACGCCCACCACACCTTGTTGCGATATTACCCCCATGTCGCGTTTGACGCCGTGTGACGAGCCTCTGTTGAGTGTGATGAAGTTGTTGACGCCCGAAAAGCTCAGGTTGACGACACCTGCCGGGATAAAATCAAACTTGGGCGTAGCAATGGAATCGGCTACAAAGGCTTTCACCTCCAGGGAGTCGGTGGTGGTAAGTTTCTCCATCAAAGACTGCAGTCCATAATATCTCTTCTCCAGCTCAGCATTGCGCGCCAACAACAGTTCGTTATTCTTCTTCAATAGAAAAAATGAACTGACATTGTTGGTTGTTGTATAAAACCAGCCCGTGACCCTGTTGGCCGAGGTAAGATACACACTCTGCTGGTATGAATTGTTTGCAAAAATGAGATAGAAGCTGAAAGCAATCAGTAATATTGCTACCAGCCAGTGACTGTTCCGGAGGATGAAGTTGAAAAGATTTCGCATGCAAGCCTTCCATTGTCTGTAATTGAAGCCAATAGCCCAGAGCTAAAAGCCTACAACAATTATCGCATCAAAAAGGAAAACTTGTCGATGTTCCGCAGTGCGATACTGGTCCCTTTAGCCACCATGTGCAACGGATCGTCTACCACCCTGAACTGAATACCAATCTTTTCGGTCAATCTCTTATCGAGGCCACGCAAGAGGGCTCCTCCGCCAGTAAGGTAAATGCCGTTTCGTACAATATCTGCATAAAGCTCGGGAGGGGTTTGCTCCAGTGCACTCAACACAGCCGAATCTACTTTCGTAACAGACTTCTCAATGCAGTGTGCCACTTCCTGATAGGAGACGGGTACGTCCATCGGCAGCGAGGTCATTCGATTGGGTCCGTGAACTACAAAATCTTCCGGTGGATTGTCGAGCTCGGTGAGTACCGATCCTACCATGATCTTTATTTGCTCTGCTGTGCGGTCACCCACTTTGATATTGTGCTGCCGTCCCATATAGTCCTGAATATCTTCGGTGAAATCATCTCCGGCAATCTTGATCGATTTATTAGAAACAATACCACCCAGTGAGATAACGGCTATTTCTGTGGTGCCACCGCCTATATCAACGATCATGTTTCCTTCGGGCGCTTCCACATCAAGTCCTATACCCAGTGCGGCGGCCATGGGTTCGAAGATCATGTATACATCGCGTCCGCCGGCATGTTCTGCCGAGTCACGTACGGCACGTATTTCCACCTCTGTACTCCCCGAGGGAATACAGATAACCACCCGCAATGACGGTGAAAACAATCCTCCTTTATTCTTATTGGCCATTTTGATCATCCCGCGAATCATCTGTTCAGCGGCATTAAAATCAGCAATAACTCCATCTCTCAATGGCCTTACCGTGCGTATATTCTCATGTGTTTTCCCATGCATCTGCCTTGCTTTCTCTCCCAAAGCAATCATTTTATCGGTTTTGCGATCCAATGCCACAATGGAGGGTTCATCGAGTAATATCTTCCCCGCATTGTTCACAATCACTGAATTGGCTGTACCAAGGTCCATTGCCAGCTCCTGCGTAAATGAAAATAAGCCCATAAAATATGTAAATTATCAGCTTTCAGCTCTCCGCTTCCAGCCTTTAGGTTTTTAATGTTTAAAGTGTCTCACGCCGGTTGTAACCATAGCCATACCATGCTGGTTGCAAAAAGCGACCGATTCGGCATCGCGAATGGAGCCACCGGGCTGTATCACAGCAGTGATACCTGCCTGATGCGCTATTTCCACGCAATCGGGGAAAGGAAAGAATGCATCGCTGGCCATGACAGCCCCGCTGAGGTCGAAATGAAAGGCAGCTGCTTTTTCTATTGCCTGCTTTAGGGCATCCACACGAGATGTCTGTCCGGTACCGCTAGCGAGCAGTTGTTTGTTCTTAGCCAAAACAATGGCGTTCGACTTGGTATGCTTCACCAGGATGTTGGCAAAAAGCAGATCTTCGATCTCCTTACTGCCGGGATTTGTTTCGGTCACCACCTGTAAGTTCTCGGCAGCCTGCAGGCTGTCGTTTTTATCCTGTACCAGCACACCGTTTAAAATAGAACGGTACTGTTGAGGTTGTGTAGCTTTCTCCGGTGATTTCAGCACCAATATTATACGATTTTTCTTTTGAAATAAAATATCGAGAGCCTCTTTATCGTAAGCAGGGGCAATAATTACTTCAAAAAATATCTCATGGATAGCAGCTGCTGCCTCCTTGTCCACCGGTCTATTGGTCACCACGATGCCACCGAAAGCCGAAACCGGGTCGGCTGCCAATGCTGCATCCCATGCCTCTTTCACCGTGGGGCGACAAGCCATGCCACAGGCATTGTTGTGTTTGAGAATAGCCAGCGCCGTCTCCTTAAAATCGCCTATCAGGGAGATGGCTGCATCAATATCAAGAAGGTTGTTGTAAGAAATTTCCTTGCCATGCAGTTGCTCAAAGATCTCTCCGAAGTTACCGTAAAATGTTCCCCTCTGATGAGGATTCTCCCCGTAGCGGAGTCCTTTACCCTGGTCTACGCCTAGACGGAATGCTGAAAACTCCCCACGGTCGAAATAATTAAATATGGCAGAATCATAACCCGATGACACCTTAAAAGCTTCCTTCGCAAACCAGCGGCGATCATCCAAAGTGGTCACACCCTGCTTTTCTCTTAGAAGGTTGAGCAACGGTTTATACTGCTCTTTGGAAGCAACAATAAGTACATCCTTGTGGTTTTTTGCGGCTCCACGGATAAGAGAGATACCGCCTATATCAATCTTTTCTATGATCTCTTCCTCGCTCCCCCCCGCAGCTACGGTCTCCTCGAATGGATACAAATCGACAATCACCAGGTCGATGGAAGGGATATCATATGATTTTATCTGCTTTTTATCCGATTCGTTATCCCTGCGGTAAAGGATTCCTCCGAAAATCTTGGGATGAAGTGTTTTCACCCGCCCCCCTAAGATGGAAGGATAACCACTCACTTCCTCCACGGCTTCGCACTCGTAACCCAATGACTGGATAAATTCCTTTGTTCCGCCCGTGGAAATAAATTTGATTCTTAGGCTGTTTAGTTCCTGTAGTATCTCTTCTAATCCCTCTTTGTGATACACCGAAATGAGGGCTGTTTGAATTTTTTGTGACATCTCCTGCCTTTTTGACATGTTATTTTTAAAGGATTACAAAGGTATGAAATCTATCGGTCAAATGCGAGATTTACGCCATTAGTTTTGTGAAATTTTGAGAAAATAAGACTAGCTGAAATGAAGTTATGGCAAAAACAAAAAAGAGAGGCGAGAATACCGACAACGATATCCCCGCCTCTATAAACAGGTCTCTGACTGCAACAAAGTGCGTTCTGTTATTTTACTTCCCAACCGAGTGCGCTGGCACCCAATACGGCAGCGTCGCTCTCTTTAAGTTCGGAGAACATCAGTTTTACCTTGTTTTTGAAAATATTTAGCAGATTCTTCTCCATTGTCTCCTTGATGGGATCCATGATGAGGTCACCGGCCTTGGCCAATCCGCCAAAGAGGATGATTGCTTCCGGGCTGGAAAACGCCACAAAATCGGCA
>ENA-UOOR01000887-UOOR01000887.1-fermentation-metagenome-genome-assembly--contig:-NODE-887-length-38506-cov-7.395386_pt1 | contig 38506 bp, 23 predicted proteins | sample MGYA00245780_ERZ724029 | MGnify/ENA primary metagenome ERZ724029 (study PRJEB28704, sample SAMN03018315) | fermentation metagenome | biome: anthropogenic terrestrial biome; feature: soil; material... | reverse complement strand
GTAGTGGAAATGTGACAGATGAAATAATAAGGGAATATATCAAAAATCAGGACATGGAAGAAAAAACGAAGTCCGATAACTTTGATACTGGACAATTTTAGCTACTTCAGTAGTAAAAAGAACCCACCAGCTTTAGTAGGCAATGATTCGGATTTAGATGAATTTGGAATCAATGGTGAAAATATATTAATGGAGACTATTTTAAGTGAATTCAATATATTCGATAAAATCTAACATAGATAGATTCTTTTATCATAATACAACCTTATGCTAAATATGAAGAATTAGTTTATTAATGTAAGCAGCTTTGCCTCACAACATAAATTCAACTTAGAAAGTGTTGTCTGGACCTCCGTAATGACTCACAATAAAGTAAATTAGGATAATGCAGTATATATTCGTAATTTTGCGTCATCCGGCTGAGAAGGCTGTTTATGTCCGACTAGAGACTCAGTGGCACGCATCGCCCTCTGCGATGTGGGTCACACGCTTTGAGGCTCTACCAAGGACATGCCGCACGAGGGTAACAGATGCAAAGCATCTGCGGTAGCAAAATCAATCATATGCACCACCTTATCCTGTAAAGCATAAATTGAGTCATTACAAAAACCCAATTAGCACTTTCTGAGTTCTCAACACCCTTCAGGCAAAGCGTCCTGTTTAATGCGATAACTTTTTAATAAGCTAACTTTTTCTTTAGTGAACCAGAAATATATGATATAATATTTTTACTTAAAAGATTAACCCAATTCATAACTTAAATTAAATATATAGAAAAGAGGATTATCATGAAACAAATTGCTAGTTTTACTATTGATCATATGAAATTATTAAGGGGTATTTACGTATCCAGAAAGGATAAAGTAGGTGCAGAGGTGTTAACTACCTTTGATATCCGCATGACAAGACCTAATTTTGAACCAGTCATGAATACCGCTGAAATTCATACTATAGAGCATCTGGCTGCCACTTTTTTAAGAAATCACCCAGATTATGCAGATAAAACTATATACTTTGGGCCAATGGGTTGTAGAACCGGATTTTATTTAATTTTAGCAGGTGATTATCAATCCAAAGATATTGTACCTCTTCTAATAGAAATATTTGAGTTCATCAAAGATTTTGAAGGTGAAGTTCCCGGTGCTTCTACGGAAGGCTGTGGCAATTATTTAGATATGAATTTAAATATGGCAAAATACCTGGCTAAACGATTTTTAAATGAAATACTGTATATAATAACTGAGGATAATTTAATTTATCCTAATTAGGTATAACAGTACCCATGTTTCGTCATATAATATTTTATAGGTAGAATTATTACATCTGGTTTAATCCAATGAAACGAGTTGTAATAAATTCTATCCGAATGAATATAGTATAATGATAAAGAAGAAATGGAGAAGTCATGGATACCACCTATAATTTAACGGATAAAAACAATGAAGCCTCTAGAAAAAGTGGGATTTCTCATGTAGTGGACATATTAAAAGCAGCATTTCCATATCTTGATAGCGATTCCCAACAATCCGTTGATCTTTTTGTAAAGACAGGTGAATTAATTACAACGGTAACAGAGTTAAACCATAGTCATCCCGTTGCTTCCTTAAGTGTGCGTAAACAGTCTATCGATTTAGAAGCACTGTTGACTAGCGTTAGAGAAGTTTGTTATCCCCGTGAAAGGGAATTTATAGATACCATTCTTAATATGTTCAAAGCAAAAAACTTATACCAAACTTATGTAACTTTAAGTCAGGTAATGGCTTCTCAATCACAGGAAACAGAAAACTTTGAAGGTTCCGAAAACGGCTCAGGTACTGATTATTCCAGTAATTTAGGTAACATGTTTGGTATGAATGGAAATCCTGCTATGATGGATATGTTGGCATCCATGTTAACGCCAGAACAAAAGGATACATTTGATAATCTTAGTATGATTTTAAATAGCATGCCAACATAAACACCTATCTTAATTTAATTATTAGTGATTATAACATCTTTTCGCGCATATATTTATAGAAATGATATGAGAAAAGGGGGAGTTATGAAAGATTTATCTTGGATGAACCATCCTGCTATAAAAAATATTGACCCTAGAAAGTTAGCATTTATTACACAATTTGTCAATGAAACAGAAGGAAAACCAGTAGAGAAAGCCTTACCAGTTCTTATGGCTACCAATGCCAAAATGAAAGCAATGGGATTGACCTTTACCCAGCAGGAATCTGATTTAATGACAGATATTTTAACAAGAGATTTATCGGAAGCAGATAAAAAGAAAATTGAAATGGTTAAAATGATGATGGCAAATAGAAAGTAACATGGTGCCAATAACTTGGTGCCTAACTTGGTGCCTGGCACCATAACAAAACGGTGCCTGACACCAAACTGGTAATGTTTCTTCAAAAATGACAACTGGTAAAAAACTATGAAAGAACAGAATAAAAAATAAAACGGTGCCTGAGCCACAAGAAATTGTAGATTCAGGCACCGTTTTAGTGGTACCAAATTGTAGTACCAAGCATCATTTTTGGTGCCAGGCACCGTTTTACCTTTTGGGTGTCAGGCACCGTTTTATCAAGAAATTATGGTATCAGGCACCGTTTTAGGCACCGTTTTATCATTGTGGTGCCAGGCACCATTTTGTTATTTCATAACAATATTTACAATCTTTCCTGGCACATAGATTTCTTTTATAATGTTTCCAGTTAATTTATCAGCTATTGCTTCTTTTGCTTTGGTAATTGCTGCATCTTTTGCTTCATCAACATGAATCATGACTACTTCTTTTGTCTTTCCATTAATCTGAACGGCTATTTCTATTTCAGAATCTTTCATCTTTTCTTCGTCATGTTCTGGCCATTTTTCTTTGAATACGCTTTCAGTATGGCCTAATTGTGACCACAATTCTTCTGCTACGTGAGGGATAAATGGAGCCAGCAGGATGACTGCTGTTTCAAGAGTTTCTTTGTCAATTCCACCCTGAGACTTTACTATATCATGGAATTTATTATTGTATTCCATAAATCCGCTGACAACAGTATTTAAGCTAAAAGACTCTAAACGGGACGTAATGTCATAAATCATCTTATGTCTGGTTTTAATCATTTCATCTGTTGCTTTGATACCTTTATCCTTGTTATCAAGTACCAGGTTCCAGAAACGGTTAATAAAACGGTATACCCCATCAATTCCTCTGTCATCCCACTCTGAATCTAATTCTGGCGGTCCTACAAATAATTCATAAAGTCTTAAAGAATCACAGCCATAATTTCTTACTAAATCATCTGGCGAAACTACATTTCCCTTTGATTTACTCATCTTAGCACCATTTTTACCAATCATACCTTGATTAAATAATTTGGTAAATGGCTCATCAAAGTCTATAACACCAATGTCATTTAAGAACTTCGTGTAGAATCTGGAGTAAAGTAAGTGTAATACAGCATGTTCTACACCGCCAATATACATATCTACCGGTAAATATTTTTCTGCCTTTTCTTTGGATACTAATTCTTCTTTATTCTTACTATCTACATATCTTAAGAAATACCAGGAAGATCCAGCCCATTGTGGCATAGTGTTAGTTTCCCTCTTAGCAGGAGCACCACAAACAGGACAAGTTGTATTTACCCATTCATGAATATCAGCAAGTGGTGATTCGCCTGTTCCAGTTGGCTGATAACGATCTACTTCTGGTAATAACAATGGTAATTCTTCCTCTGGTACAGGAACTGCTCCACAGTGTTCACAATGTACAATAGGAATCGGTTCTCCCCAATAACGTTGTCTGGAGAATACCCAGTCACGTAATTTATAGTTAGTTGTCTTTTTACCAATACCCCTTGATTCCAATATGCCAGGAATATCACGTTTTGCATCATCAGATTTCATTCCATTAAATTCACCGGAATTAATCATTACGCCAGGTTCCGTATACGCTTCTGTTAAATTTGGATTTTCTACTCCATCTTTTGCAATTACTTGAATAATAGGAATATTAAACTTCGTTGCAAAATCAAAGTCTCTGTCATCATGGGCAGGTACGCACATGATTGCTCCGGTGCCATAATCCGCTAATACATAATCTGAAATCCAGATTGGAACTTTTGCCTGATTTAAAGGATTGATTGCGTATCTTCCTGTAAATACACCAGTTTTATCTTTATCCTGCAAACGGTCTACAGATGACTTCATGGAGGATTTAAAGATGTACTCCTCTACTGCAGCTTTTTGGTCTGGAGTAGCTAATTTTGCAGCCAATTCATGTTCCGGTGCTAATACCATAAAGGTTGCCCCATATAAAGTATCTGGTCTGGTTGTATAAACCTTCACCTTTTCATCGGTACCATCTACTGCAAAATCAATCTCAGCTCCGTAACTCTTGCCAATCCAGCCAGACTGCATCTTCTTAACTTTTTCTGGCCAGTCTAATTTGTCCAAATCATCTAATAAACGGTCAGCGTAAGCAGTTATTTTTAACATCCATTGCTTTAGGTTTTTCTTTGTTACTGTTTCACCACAACGTTCACAACAGCCATTTACAACTTCTTCATTTGCTAAACCTGTTTTACAGGAAGGGCACCAGTTAATTGGCATTTTCTTTTCATATGCAAGGCCTGCTTTAAACATCTTAACAAAAATCCATTGTGTCCATTTATAGAATTCAGGGTCCGTTGTGTTTACTTCCATATCCCAGTCATAAATTGCTGAGATTTCGTTAATTTGTCTCTTAATATTTGCAACATTTTCTGCTGTTGATTTTTTAGGGTGAACACCCATCTTAATTGCATAGTTTTCTGCTGGTAAGCCAAATGCATCCCAACCCATTGGATGAATAATGTAAAAGCCTTTCAAAATCTTATATCTGCTCCAAACATCACTGATTACATAACCTCTCCAATGCCCAACATGAAGGCCGCTTCCCGATGGATATGGGAACATATCCAAGCAGTAATATTTTGGTCTTTTCCCATCGTTTACATTAACCGGGTTTGATTCCCAGTTCTTGCGCCACTTTTTTTCAATTTCTTTGTGATTATATGGTGTAGCCATAATGTAATCCTCCTATTTCATATTAAATAAAGTAAGAGTCTGACTTTTCAGACTCTGGCGCTGGCGCGCCGTAACTTTGGTGACATCTCTTTCCTATTGCATAGGATTCTTCGCCCTTGGGCTCAGAATGACAATTGGGATTCTTCGCCTTTGGGCTCAGAATGACAGTCAAGATTTTTCACCTCTTGGGCTCAGAATGACAGTCAAGATTCTTCACCTCTTGGCTCAGAATGACAGTTTAGATTCTTCGCCTTTGGGCTCAGAATGACAACAAAAAACCTTTTCGCCTCTAAAAATAGAGACGAAAAGGTTCGATTCCGTGGTACCACTCTAATTCGTTTTAAATAATTAAAACGCTCTCGTAATTTCTATAACGGGAATTCCCGCCCCAATCTACTCATAGTATAAATGAATACTTTGTAATACCTAATTACTAATTAATACTTTATAATATCTGATTATTAATTAATAGAATGCCACAGGCTGAACTGTAACAATAGGATAAATACTATTTCAATTAAGGAACTCCAAGGCGAGTTGGGAGATATTCACCACTGTCTTACACCAACCGACAGCTCTCTTTAGATGCATTTTCTCTTAATACTCCTTTTCACAGTTGCTATCTATTCGATTACGATTTATTGTATCTCAAATGGTTTGCTTTTGTCAAGGGATTATATTTTTTATCATTTTTTTGTTTTATCTCAGTCAGAAAGCTGAACTGTAACTTTTTATATTTTTTTTGGATTTCAATAAAATAATAATATCATAATATTATTTACCTTCCATTATTAAGATTATCTATTTCTCTGTAAAGTACGAAATAACACTTATATAACCGCCATCTGTATTAGGAACCAAATATGTTACTTTGCACTTTCCATTTGCCATATCACCAATCTGAATTTCAACTTGGCTGGTACAATCTCCATCATTATTTGATGCGGTGATTCCATCCATGGCTAATTCATTGGTTATCTCAGTTCCTAGAGGCACTTCCTTATTTGTAACACCTTCTATTCTAGCGTCACTAAAATAAGTAAATTGTACCGTAATACTTGTTTTATTTCCTGCTTTGTCTTTTACATGGTAAGAAACATAATAACCATAGTCAATGTTTGTTCTTACATTAATTACAACATCTTCAACGGACAACTTAGTTAAATTATCACTTACGGATAGATTTTTTGCTGCTAATTCCTTGATACCATTTACACCTGAATGAAGCTCTTTTAAAGTAATTTCTTTGTGGTCGATTCCACTTATTACAGGTGCTTCATCATCTATATAAACGGTAGCTGTCTCTGTAGTAGTGCAATCATTCTTTGTTACGGAATATACAATTGTATAAGTCTTTTTCGTATCCTTTATGATTTCAACTTCAATATCATTAAGTGGTATTTGCTTTTTCCTGACAGAAGCGCTTACACCTTGCAAAGCAAAATTTCGATTTATTACCATATCACTTGTTACATAGCGGTCTGTAATACCTTCTAATACAGGCTCAAAAGATCCCTCTTTCACCGTAATAGTAACTTTTTTCTTCTGCATTCTTCCAATGGCATCTGTAACATAATAAATAATATTATATTTACCTGCTTTATGGTTATCAACCTTACCCTTTACTTTTAACTTAGAAGTTATATCGGTGCCAGTTGTAGAGGTAGCAGTCACACCTTTTAATAAATTAATTTCGGCACCCCATTCTATGGTTTGATTCTTTGCACCCTTAATATCTGGTGCTTTTTTATGAAATGGATTATCTTTATTAGGATCTGTTGGATCCCATCCAGTTCCAGCCGGCAGCTTAATTGTTTCTGGTTTACCTAAAGGTCCTGGATTTTTATCATTATATATCTCTACTGTGGTTCCAACAGGACAATTATCATATATCCATTTGACATCCTCAACAGTTAATCGGATACATCCATGAGAAGCTGTAGTTCCTAATTTATTGTATTGTGTTGAGGATAAGGTAGAAGGATCCATCTTATAATACCAAACAGAATGGAACAGAATTCCTTTCACAATTCGTGTTGAATATTGTCCCCACACATCGCCCATTAGCAGCTTCCATCTGTATTTTTCTAAGGTATTATATGTACCTAAGGGAGTTGCCCAACCGGCAGAACAGACCATGGCTTTCACTGGAACCGTATATTTTCCATTCTTATCTTTTTCATAAATAGTAATACAGTTTTGTTGCTTATTCACTTTTATATAATAGGGACTATTATTTTGGGCTGATACAGTTGTGACTTTCATAACAGATAAGCCAAAAATAAGAAATCCAAACATAAGCAGCATCATTGGTATATGTTTCTTTATTATTCTCTTAAACATCCACACTCTCCTTATTCCTTATTTAAGACAAATATAACTTGTCAAATCAGTGTATGAAATAAATACATGTAAAATACATTAAAAAAGTTTTGTGTTATTCCTGTGTCACTTTTATTTCAAAAGTGTTAAAGAACAATGAAGTAAATACTCGAAAATTGAGCCTGTACAGCTTCATATGAGTTGCAGTTCAGCCTGTGGCATCCCACAAGTTAAACTACAACTCATATCTCACTTAAAGTACTTACATTGGTTAAGCAGAAAACTGGCTATAATATAACTTATGGTAAAATCCCTTTTTCTTTAGTAACTCTTCATGATTACCCTGTTCTACTATGTTACCATTTTGAAGTACCAGAATCACATCTGCTCCTTTGATTGTAGAGAGCCTATGAGCTATTACAAAACTGGTTCTTCCCTCCATCATTTTATGGAAGGCTTTCTGGATATTAATTTCGGTACGAGTATCAATGCTGCTGGTAGCTTCATCAAGGACTAACATAGGTGGATCCATTATCATAACTCTGGCGATAGTAAGAAGCTGCTTTTGTCCCTGAGAAAGGTTACCCCCCTCTTCATCTATAAGAGTGTCATAACCATCCGGTAATTTTTTTATAAAACTATGTGCCCAGGAAGCTTTGGCTGCTTCAATAATTTCATCTCTGGTAGCATCCGGTTTTCCATAGGCTATGTTTTCTGCTATTGTTCCGGAGAACAGCCAGCTGTCTTGTAATACCATACCGATGAGTTTTCTCAAATTATCACGTTTCATATAGTATATGTTCTTTCCATCAACTAAAATCTCGCCGGAATTCACCTGATAAAAATTCATAAGTAAGTTAACTATTGTAGTTTTACCAGCGCCGGTTGGTCCAACTATTGCTATGGTCTGGCCCTTTTTAACCTGTAGGTTAAAATTTCGAATTAATGGGACCTCAGGAGAATATGAGAAATTCACATTATTAAACGTAACTGTACCTTCACAATTTTCAAGGTTTTCTTCTGGTTTTAAAGCTTCTGATTCTGGCTCCTGATCCAGTAATACAAATACTCTTTCGGCAGAAGCTATGGCTGACTGAATCTGTGAAGTAATAGAAGTAATTTCATTGATTGGCTTTGCAAATTGATTGGAATAAGTTAAAAAGCTTGCAATATTTCCAACAGATAGTCTGCCTGCCAGTGCCATAAATCCACCAAGTACAGTTACCGAAACATACGCTATATTATTGACCAAACGTGTGGTAGGGTTAGTCAAAGAGGAATACCATTGTGCCTTTTGACCAACTTTATACAATCTACTATTTATTTCTTTAAAATGCTCTAAGGTATTCTGTTCAAACCCGAATGCCTTAACCACATTATTGTTGCCAATGATTTCTTCTATATATCCATTCAACTCTCCCACTGTTTTAGACTGGTCGGCATACATCTTTTTTGAGTGTTTCGCTATAAATGAAGCAATAAAAAAGCAAAGGGGCGTAATCAATACAACCACCAAGGTAATAATAGGGCTGATTGTTAACATAAAGATAAAGCATCCAATTATAATTACCACAGCCGATATAATTTGTGTTATTCCTTGAAATAATCCATCGGAAATAGCTTCAATATCATTAGTTAATCTGCTGATTATATCACCATGGGATCTACTGTCAAAATAATTCAGTGGCAAAGTGTTTAATTTATCAAAAGCTTCATTACGTATATCATGAATGGTGTTATTTGCTGCAACATTACTAATTACTGACATAAGCCATTGAAATAAACTGCTTATTATATAAATTACAATCAAAATTCCTAAGATTCCAATTAGACCTTGAAAGTCAACCTGATTGACTCCTATGATATAATCAATTGCCTTTCCGGTTAACAAGGGGCTTAAAATAAATAGCGTATTACCAAGTATGGCGCAGATGACAACAGCAATCAGATGCACTTTGTATTTTCCTACATAACTAAAGATTCGTTTTATAGTTGAATTTTTCATAGTGCCTCCTTATTAGTTTCTGTTGTATTCATTTCCTGGGACTGGCAGATTTCTCTGTAAACATCACAAGTATTCAGTAATTCTTCGTGTATGCCAATTCCAGCAATTTCGCCATCATTTAACACGATAATCTGGTCTGCTGATTTAATAGTGCTGGCCCTTTGGGTAACCAGGAAAGTTGTCATTTTATTCATATGAAGTTTTAAGGCTTTTCTAAGTGCAGCATCGGTTACGTAATCTAGGGCATTAAAACTGTCGTCTAAGATTAAAATATCTGGTTTGCGAACTAAAGCCCTTGCAATGGTAAGTCTTTGCCGCTGACCTCCTGACACATTAGTCCCACCTCGGTAAATCATACTGTCATACCCTTGTGGCATACGATTTATAAATTCGGATGCCTGTGCAATATCTGCAGCCATTTTAATTTCTTCCATAGTCGCATCTTCTTTACCCCAGCGTAGATTCTCAGCTATGGTACCGGTAAATAGTACGGACTTTTGTGGAACGAAACCTATTTTTTTTCTTAATTCCTGCATGTTATAGTTTCTTACATCTTTACCGGCTACCATAACGGCACCTTTTTGAACATCATAAAATCTTAGAATAAGGTTTACCACTGTTGACTTACCGGAACCGGTGCCCCCAATGATTCCTATGGTGTCACCACGTTTTACCTTGAAGGAAATATTATCTATATTATAATTATCACTTTTATCATAGGACATGGCAACATCTTGGAATTCTACCATGTAATCTTCTGTGTAATTTTCTGTGTAATTTTCTGTAGTTTCATTTTTTTGATTGTTTACTGAAGAATTTGTCACAATATTACTTATTTCATTTGTTAATTCCATATTATCAGTTATAGTAGGTTGGGTTTCAAACACTTCCGAAACCCTGGCAGCTGATGCAAATGCTTTTGTAAATATAACAACTAAGTTTGATATGACGATCAACGCTGCTAATATCTGAGTAACATACCCAATGAAAGCAATCACTTCACCGGTAGTCATCCTTCCATTGCTTACACGAACTCCACCAAACCATAAAATTGCTGCTATTGCAATGTTTAAGCTTAAGTTTGTCAGTGGATTTAATAAAGCAGAGATTCTGCCTACTTTTATGGCATGATCTGCATATTCTTTATTCCTGTCTGCAAATCGTTTTTTTTCATAATCTGTCCTTGCAAATGCACGAATGACACGAATTCCGCTAAGATTTTCCCGCAGTACCAGTCCGATACGGTCGATGCTCTTTTGTACCGATTTATAAAGAGGAACTGTCTTTTTCATAGTAATAAAAAGGATAAGGATAAATATTGGAAGGACAATAATTAAAATAATTGATAGTTTAAAGTCAATGATAAATGCCATGACCAAACCTCCAATACAAAGAAATGGAGCACGAATTACAAGACGAATTAACATTGCAACAGCAAGTTGTACTTGATTCACATCTCCTGTTATTCTATTAATAAAAGAAGAAGTACCAAATTCATCCATTTCACCATTGGAAAAGGTTCCAATGTGTTCAAACATTGCATTACGGATATCCGTACCAACTCCTTGTGAAACTAAGGAGGCACTATATTGGCAGATTAAGGCACAACCGATACCCACAATAGCAGTTAATAACATAATACCGCCCATAGTAAGAATGTACTTTTTATCTCCCCTTGCAACTCCTATATCAATAACCTTAGACATAAAATAAGGTAATAGCAATTCTAATATTGCTTCAAATAACTTAAACATAGGCCCAATAACCAACAGTTTGGTATAAGGCTTTAAAAAGCATAATAATTTTCTCATGTGGTAAACTCCTATCCTTATACTTTTTGTAATATTCCTTGGTGAAAAATTATTCCAATGTATGTAGCAATTTTCTAACATGTATTCACATTAATATATTTATCATAATATTTTATTTCATTGATAGACACCAAGTCTAATAGATTATAACATCCTTTCTTGCATTTGTTAATATAATTCTAAGTTAATTCCAATTCTAAGGAATTTCAGACGTTATAGTTCTGCCTGTGACAAAGTCAGAGACGTAAGTCCCAGTTTCTGTAACATAAAGAGTCAAAAAGTTAGTATTAATAAATACTAACTTTTTGACTCTTTTTTGATATAATAAATATATTTAAAACTAAACAAAACGCCATTAGAAAACGATTTGTCTACAGTCTGATAGGGCTGTTGCAAAATAGCTTAATATACACTATTGATAGGATTTAGTTTATCTTTTTACTATCGCACTTTTTATTAAATGTGGATATGTAGGGAGTGTATTCACTATATCTGTGATATATACTTCTCTTAAAATAGAATTCAGTTAATTCTTCTTCCGTACCAATAATTTTTAGGATATTCTATATCAAAAATATCCTCACCATAGGGGATATCCAAAGTATGTGACTCACTCAAAATATATTCCTTTCCACTAACCTTAAAAACATCTCCCGGAGCATAATTTGAAAGTAAATGAAAAGTTGAAGTTAAAGCTTCATATTGTTCATCATACCTTTCTTTAGATTGAACAATAGCGTCATTCTTACTGGCAGAATAAAATTGTGTTGCTTCCATACCACCCATTTTCATCGTAAAAAAGCCTTGTTTTATGCCAGCTTCATTAAGATATGCTTTTATTTCTTGATTGGTAAAATCTAAATTCATATACACTGGGTCCTTACTCATCATATATTTCCAGAAGGAAGCATACCGCTGCAATGTTTTATCATAAGGCACCCCCCTAAAATCTTCAGAGAGAATTGAACCAATACCATTTTTTTTAGAGGAATAAAGTAGATGCTCTTTACCATCTGCTGAAATGTATTTAAAATAATTATTTGAACCAAAATCCATAACATTGTTTTTTGCTCTTATCTCTTTTAGATTGGTTCCATCAATTTGAGGGATTTGATCCACGGTAAATCGATTTCCATTACACTCAACAACATTACCATTCTGTATCATGTATTTACCTGAGTTCATATCTATTAATATATCCTGCGAAATGTAATTACGTTTTATCGAAGGGGTATATGTTTCTGAAGATACTACGCTGCTCCTAATAAAGGAATCCCTTTTATTATCAGCAGTCATATTGTCTTTTCTAAGCTGTGCCTCTAAAAGTGATTTGTTACTGTTACTTTTCTGAATTAATTGCTTGAATAATTGATTTTGTCTGAAACGTGTACCATTGATATTCATTGTAATACCTCCCAACTTACTACCATACTTGTCATTAAGTGTGAAAAGGAAAGGTGTGTATTTGCTACTTGTTGCTGAATACACATCTTTCCCTGAAATAGTACCTACTTAATAAGTCATGTCCACAGAAATAGGTCTATTCTAAAAATATTGTTCCTAACCTAAAGAGATATTGTTATCTCCTGTGCATTCTCTGATGTTACCGGATAAACATAATCTAGACTGAACTTTGGTGTGATAGTTGTATTTTTATTGTATTTAAAAGTAACATCCCAAGCACTCTTAAGAGGTAAATTTAGTGAAACTAATCCATCCTTTTTCCATGAAAATGCAGCTAAGTTAACTGTACTTCCTGTAGTTCTATTTTTTACTGTAATACCAGCCACAGCAGTACTTTTCACATCACTCATTGACATAGTATATATGACTGCACCAGTAGGTAGATTAGGATTCAGACTTAAATCAAATGGAACTACAACGTTAGACCCACTCATAGTAATACTTTTCATAGAAACATAGCAGGTTTGTACCATATAAGTTGGACCTCCCACTAATAAAATGTAACTGCTGGAAGAAGACGTAACTCCTTGTACCTTTACATAATAATAGCCTGCAGATGAGACCTGAAATGGATATGCTTTCACACCAAAACCTGTCTTTGTATATGATTTTGAAATAATGAGATTATTGTTCGAATCATAAACTTGAAAGTTAAATGAATTGTCATTACAAGTGGCATACTGCGTTCCGGCAGTCAAATATACCTTAAACCAGTCCTCATCCGCTGTACTGGTATAACCTTTCACCACATATTGACTTGGTCTGTTAGCACTTACCGCTTGCGCTGCGGTTTCATAATTAGCCTGAATTAGTTGAGCTGTTTCCATTGTGTCATTCGGTTCTACTTCATTTACCGTCTGTGCATTGACCTTCATTCCAGATATCAATAATGCACAGCAAATCGCTAATCCCATTATTAGTGTTTTAAAGTATCTCTTTCCCTTTACCATAAAAAATTTCTCCTTTTCATATTCATCTTAATATCTGTGATGATTACATAATAGGTTGAATCAAAATACATTCATAAGGCATACCCTCTTTCTTTTGTTATATTTGAGGTTCAATCCATCCCCTCTACTATATAAACGCCTGAAGGTATGATTTTGTAACACTTTTTGTAAACTTTCTAATTTTTCCTAATTATTTTTTTAAGCTTTCTCCAATGAGTTTTAATTCATCGCTGCTTATCTTCGGAGTTAATTCAAAAACAATACCTTTTGATTGCCAAATGAGAGTATTGGAATCCTCCTCAGTCTGGGCTTTGAATAAATGCGCTTTTTCACCTGATATTTCTGTTTCCATATAGTTTGTATTTTCATTATCCACTAAAGATACCCCTTTGTTGTAACCCCATTGACTAAATAATATTTCTTTTCCATCCTTATTCGAATATGTCACTATGACAGTATTTCCAAACTTTTTTACTTGCACTTTCACGAAATCCTTTGGGCAGATAAGCTGTTGGTATGTCGCCGATGTTGCTGACCCTACAAATTTAGCTTCCGCATATTTCTTTTGCAATTGTATGACCGCATTGAGTATGGCATTTCTCGTTGCACATACGCTTAATAAGACAACGGATGACATGGTAAACAGAATACATATGAAAGCAGCTATTTTCCTCAACTTCTTTGAAAACCACTTTATTTTAAATCTTCTACAGCCTTTACTAATTATGGAATTGATTCTTTTGTCAAGTGCCTGAGATGGCTCGTATTCCTGATTTAATCCTTCTATTGACGGAAGTGAAGATATTTCCTTTTCAAGCGCTTCTGATACGGATAGTTTAATCAGTGTATCAAAAAGGATCTCTTTTTTCCTATCGTCAGTCATATTAACCTTCCTCCTTCAGAAGCTTTTGCTTTAAGGCTCTTCGCGCCCTGCTCAAACGCATCTTGGCATTTTCTTCGCTTATTCCTAGTATTTTGGAGATTTCCTTATTTGAATATTCAAACTCCATTTTAAGATAAAGTATGTCGGAATAATTTTTATTCAGTTTAGTTATTGCATCCGTTATTCTGGAACAAGCTTCCTTCGTTGTAATATTATCTAATACTGGTTCTTCATCTGATAAATAGTCGAGGTTATCATCAATGGATACTGTTTTACTGCGATTTTGATGTCTTAAAAAATCAAATGCAATATTCCTAACTATAATAACAACGAATCCCCTTGTTTGATAACAGTTAATTGTTTTTATTTTATTAAGATTATCTATTATTCGTATAAAAGCTTGGATTACTGCATCCTCCGCAAGATAGTGGTCATGCAAAATGCTTTTAGCTATGTAAAGCATGGTACTGCTGTATAATCTATAAAGCTCCGCAGCTTTTTCTCGGTCATCATCATTTTCTATTGCCATTATTATTGCAAACAAACTAATTACCCCTTGTATAATTCAACATCTGATATGTATACGCTCCATGTTATGCAAAATCATAATTTAGGATTGCTTCCCAAAATTTCTATTCTCTATATGTATTTTTTATTAACTAACCAGCCCTTCAAACCATCTCTAATTATTTTACCTTCCCCATCTAACTATTTCTGTTCATATACCATGCCATTACACTAGGCACATCTCTTGACAATAGCACCACATAGCAGCATCTGTTACTTTATATACTTCTATCGGCCTAATATCCATTTTAATTAATTCCTCTGCCAACCCCATTGTCACATCTGGCATCTTTTTTAATTATTGAGAAAATTCAAACCTCATACTCTTTTTACTCGAAATCATTGAATAGAATCTTGTAAAATAAATTGCAATGTTTTATATTGAATTTATCAGATGTGGTGAAGCTCTGCGGAATAACAATCTTTTCAGAATCTTCATGTAGGGGTAGTACAGGGTTCTTCCCACATATGTAGAGCTGCTCTTGCCACTACCAGTTCTTCAGCAACTCTACAGTGCTCAACTTATTACAAGAAATCAAAAATGAAATAAAAACCCTGCAACTTTATTAATCACATTCTAAATGTTTTGAAATAGAAAGATAGAAATACTTTTCTATAGGTGATTTTATGAGCTATTTTACAAATCTTATATTTAAACATGGACTTGTTGCAATGTTTTTTATCATTCTCATTGAATACGCATGTTTTCCTATATCTAGTGAAATTGTCCTGCCCTTTTCAGGTGCAATTGCATCCATGCAACATATAAATTACTTTGTTATTCTTCCTGTAAGCGTAATTGCCGGTTTACTGGGCACCAGCTTTTGTTATACAGTAGGCAGAATTGGAGGAGGTGCTTTAATTGAGAAACTGGTAATTAGGTTTCCCAAAGCAGGAAATGGGATACAATCTTCCGGGGAAAACTTTGCAAAATATGGTGGATTTGCTGTTTGTATTGGTCGCCTCATACCTATTTGCCGCACCTATATCGCATTTATAGCAGGTGCTGCAAAGCAAAATCCAGTTACCTTCCTGGTATGCTCTTTTCTGGGAATTACCCTATGGAATTCAATTTTAATAGGATTGGGATTTGTCTTATGCGATAAATGGAGTTTAGTTAGTACATATTATGACAGATATAAAGATGTGATTCTTCCCCTACTGGTTTTAATCACATTAATGACTATTTCCAGGGCTAGAAAAAAGAAAAATGAAGAGCTAAAAAATAAATAAGGGCTATTGTAAAACTGTCATTCCTATGAAAGCATGTCATTCTGAGCGTAGCGAAGAATCTCATTTTTAGTGTGAGATTCTTCGAGCATATTCAGTAAGCTGAATTTGCTCTCAGAATGACAGCTTTTATTTGCTCTCAGAATGACAGTTTTTATTTTGCTCTCAGAATGACATTTTTATTTTACAACAGCTTCTTCCCCAATAAGATTAAGTTATGTATCTTTATTTTTTATTCTTTACTAAGACTGTGGTTTTAGATGTATAAGTCTTTCCGCCTCCATAAACTTTCGTAGTAATGGTTGCCTTACCGTCTTTTTTAGCAGTAATCTTACCTGTTTTACTTACTGTTGCAATGGATTTTTTATTTGAGCTATATGTTACTTTATATCCTGGCAGATTGTTGGTAACCTTTAATTGGTAAGAGCTATTCTTGTATAATGTCTTTTCAGTTATTACTTTTGGTGGCTGGATATTTTCCAAAGTAAGTAAATGTTTAGACCCACGGTTTAAACCTAATTGAACCACTCCGTCTTTACCTACTTTAGTATACTTACAAGGTTCTAATTTTTTTGTTTCTTCATTGTAATAATATAAGTATACATATTTATCTTTATACTCTTTACCTGCCTTTAATTGAAGTTCTGCCTCAAATGGGAATACTCCTTTATGTGCTGGTTCAAATTGTATAATCTGTGTAACTTTTGTCAACTTATTTGATTTTTTCAACTGATTTACTGCTTTGTTAATAGAATTAACTTGTTCTTTACTATCTAATTTTGCAACCATTAAATCAAAACCTTTTATTGATTTGCTAATATCCTTTATTGTTTTACCATGGATGGTCCAGCTATAACCTTCCATTTCAAGTAATAAATCAATATTACTTCCTTTTAATGCTTTTAGTGTTTCTGCTGGAAGAGTTGTATTTTGGTTCATATTAATAGCAATCTTAACAGGTTTTGACTTTTTATCCGATTCTTTTAGGGTAGCTTTTATTTCTTCATTCACAGCTTTCCATCCGGTAGCACCATCTTTTCCTATTATTTCCGGTTCTTTTATTGGAATTACTGGTGTTGGCGTTGGAGTTGGCTGTTGAGTTATGTCAGGTTCTTCAGGTGCAGATGTCGGTGTCGGCGTTGGTGTCGACGTTGGTGTTGGTGTCGGCGTTGATGTCGGTGTCGGCGTTGGTGTTGGTGTCGGTGTCGGCGTTGGTGTCGGTGTAACAGCTTTTTCACGTGTAATCTGAAGCACTGTTGTTGCTGACATTTGACTATCAATTCTTCCTAAATCAGTTAACCAAGGCATCTTCCTCGTTTCTTCTGTAGGTTCAATGTGAATCTCAAAGGTATTAAGACCTAGTTTCAAAGGTATATTATCCAGTCTTACATTACCATATTGATCCAGTGCACCGGACTTTATTGTATTAATATCAACTCCATTTATTTTAAATACTCCACCCAATGGAACACTTGCCTGAAGATTAAAACTTGTATCAGTTGTTGTATACGTTATAGTTTCATCATGATAGGATTTTCTTGGTACGGTAATCATTAACGGCATATCTACCCAACGAAGAACCGTATCTTCAACAAGCATTTTATTACCGCCTTCATTGACAATTCTAACTTTATAATTGGTATCTACTGAACTGTATGCATAATGACCTGGATTGCTATAATTCTCAGGGTTGGAACTGGATAAAGCTTCTGTACTCCAATTTCCTCTTGTATATTTGTATTCGATATACTTGCCGGATAACATTTTAAAGGTATATTCAACTACGTTACTATCTGTGGTTCCACTTGGCTTTTTCATCTGCCAGCCTGAAGCATTCCATCCATTTACATTACTGGCAACGTATATTGTATCCGTAGAGGAGGTAAATACTTTCTCCGGAATATATAATCGCATAGTAACATCTATCATAGTAAGCTGTGGAGTAATCATCATTGGCAAAGAGTAGGAACGATTATATGCCATATCATAAGCTGCTATGCGGTAAATATAGGTTGTGTCATTACTTACCATATAATCTACAAAACTTATTATTGTAGAATCTACCTTTGCTAATTTCACTTCTATTCCATCTGCACCGGCTCTATAGATTTCATAACCGTACACATCTCCAATGGAAGACGAAGGCTCCCAGTTTAGTGTAACTCGATTGGATTCGGTTAAAGATTGTGACAAAACTGGTGGTTGCGGTGGTTCCGTATCAGATGCAGATGGAAGAGCCTCCATTTGCGCGGATGGTGAAGAAGTGTAAGTATATCCGTTATTCACCGTAGCCTTGCCAAAATAGGTGTAGGTTCCTGGTTCTGTCGGCTCAAATGTTGCTGAATATATTTTAGCCTTTATAGCACCTCCACTTACTGTGGATATATCATTTACAGCATTTACATCTTTTACATTATTTAAATCATTTACATCATTTACATCTTTTAAATAACGAAGCTTTGCTTCTTGGAATTTTAGCTCATTTCCATTATAATATACCAGATTAAAATCCAAACCTGGAACTTCTTTGTTCAAATAATTAGGATTATCGGTAAGTCCTGGTATTTCTATACCTATATAAATATCTGAAGTTTTACTACCAATCCCTAAATTTACTGGGGAAATTCCAGTTGGAGCACTGATACTTTTGATTTCAAAACTTGGTAAAGCAGTAGCACTTTCACTGTAACCACTTTTAACCGTATTCACTATAGTTTTCACATAGTAATAATATCTGGTTGAATGAATGACTGATGAATCGGTATAGGTTGTATCTGCAGAAGGTAATTCTGCTAATTTTACTTTTTCAGAACCTTCTAATAAACTACGATATACTTCATAGCCAGTAGCACCTGGGACAGCTTCCCAAGTTAAAGTAACCGAAGGGTCAATTCCATTAGAGCCTTCTGCAGCTAAGTTAGAAGGTGCTGCTGGTTCTATATCTAAGTTGTTTGTAGACACCATCATAAGTCCTGTCATGGCTGGAATGGTAATCGTAACCTTTCCATTATCTACTGTTCCTTCTATATTAGAACCTAATTGATCTTTTAATATCAATCCATCTGGTAAGAAATCCGTAACATCAGCAAGTATAGTCACTGGTTCATTTCCTGTATTGATAACTGATAATCCACCTTTTTCTATGCCCTTTCTTCCATAAGCTATGACACTTCCTTCTGCATATGCAGTTTTTATGTCTCCGGTGGCAAATATATCTTTATAAGAATTTCTTACTTCTGCTGCTTTTACATAAGTTTGGAATAACTCGGCATATCTTCCATTACCTATATAAGTACCATCTGATTTCTCTGTTACTCTCTCCCATGGATAGGTTCTTCTTGAATCCGGATCTTTTGTTCCTGTTAAACCAACTTCATCACCATAGTAAATGGTTGGAGCACCCGGATAGCTCATCTGAAAGATTGCAGTTAAAGCTTGTAATTTTAAAGCACGGTCACTTGCTTCTGCTGCGTTCTTTGTATTTTCTTCCTCCCAGCTTGGATTGTCAATCTTAGTGATATTTCGTACTGTGTCGTGGGAGCCTACCAGGTTTAACATGGCAAGCCATGCTTCCTTAGGATAATTTTCACGAATAGCTTCTAAATTATAATCTAAAGCAGCCGCATCTGTACCATTTACAATAAATTTTTGAAGGGCAGCCCTAAATTGATAATTCATAACAGAGTCGAAAGTATCTCCTAATAAATAATGAGTTGCAACGTTCCATTCTTCACCTAATATAATTGGTTTATCAATCACATTGCCATTGGCATCCAGCCTTCCTTCGGCAGATTTTACTGCTGTTCTAAATTGCCTCCAGGTATCAATGGATACATCTGGTGCTACATCCAGTCTCCAGCCACTGGAACCCATCCATAACCATCTCTGAGAGTTGGCTTTTTCCATGGCAGCATTTGCTTCTTCCTGGGTTTTACCAGTCAAATCATAACCAATTACATTTTCTCTATAATCTACATTGTTGTATTCATGTTTTCCAGCTATGGTTGAATTTTCATCACCAGTTATGTTCGTAGTATCTGCAGAAACAGATGCAACTGCGGGTAAAGAATCATAACCCCACCAGCCTTCGTAATCATAACGAAGAAATTTTCCAGCTGGATCATATACTTTACCTGGACCTATTTCAAACCAGTTAATATAATTAAAATCTTTCTCCGTATAATTCTTACCTGTTCTAGTATCTATCTTAGATTTATAATAATTCTTTACCGTAACCTCTGCTGTTGCTTTTGCTGATTGAAAAGCAATATCATATTCCGCCTCATTCTTATAAACCTCTTTTGCTTCCTCATAACTTAAAGGTATGGTTTTTTCAACTTCATTCCACACTCTGCTCCAATACTCATAAGCACCGATTTCAGGAAACTTCTCATAACGGTCAAAGTAAATAGAATCATCGCCTACATGGTTAAAAACACCATCGGAGATTAATTTGATTCCCAAGTCCTTACATGTATCAGCAAATGCTTGATAAACTTTGTCTGATTCTGCTCTTGTTGCTTCATAATTTAGTCCGGAACTTGGATTATCTTTTACATTATATATAGCTTTTCCAAACATAGGATCCAGATGTTTATAGTCCGTTGCGTCATATTTATGATTGGAAGCTGCCCAGGATACTGGATTTAAATATATAATGGAAACTCCTAAGGTTTGCAGATAGGACAATTTCTCTCGAATACCTTCTATATCCCCACCATAGAATTCGTTGGTCCATTGCCCATCTGTTTTCGCATGAGGAAAATATGGCTTATTGGCTTCTTCCGATTGCCTTGGATTCTCCGGATAATCAGACCAAATTCCTTCTGCTCCTTCTAAGCCATCAAAATATTGATAAGGATAATAAGATATGCTTCCATCCGAATTGTTATATCCCCGATATCCATCTGCTGTCTTTGCACGATTATTAGATGTATCCCCATCAAAGAAACGGTCAGGGAATATCTGGTATACAATACCTTCCTTCATCCAATCAGGAGTTTCAAAATCAGGAATATATACGGTTAGATTATAAGGTGTCTGACCTTCTTCCGAATATGCTCCGCTGCCTCCGCTTATTCCATCATCTCCATACTCTACTTTAGTACCTCCATCAATTACGATGAATTTATATCCCCAGATTCCTATGGAGTGAAAATCTGCTGCGGGAACGGTTACCTCCCAGTAATCCATACCCTCTAATACGGTTGCAACTTTCATATCATAGGATTTGGATATTCCATTTCCATCAATCAGCTCCAATTTTACTATACTGGCGTCTTTTGACTTAGTTCGGAAACGGAATGTAACATCCTCCACACCTTGCTTAATTGCACCAAAAGGCTTTTTATATGTAATCTCTCTGCTGTTAAAATATAAGCTGTCTGTATCAATGATTCCATCATAAATGGAGTCTTGCGGTTTGTAATTATGTGTCAATAACTTTTGTGGTGATTTGCTATCTGTTGTAAAAACTACATCAGCAATATTATCTACGATAAAGCACTTTAGATTATTTCCTCCATCGCCATATTCGGTTCCGTTCCAGCTGTCACCAAATACAATTTTACATTCATAATTTCCCTTTGGCAGGGTTCTTTGCAGCTTATAAACTGTATCATTAAAATAATAGTCAACAAACATTGATTTGGCATCTGCTGGAGACCAATCTGAGGTATCACCAAGAATCTTCTGTAAATCTCCTACCAACCTTGGCTGGCTGCCTTGTGATAGAGCAGGAATATATTGTTTAATACCTTGCTCTCCTAAAGAAGGTAAACTAGTTCTAAATTTATCGTAAAAGTCCCCATCGTTTCCCATATCATCGTTAATATAAAAATTAACTTTTGTAATTTCCGTTAGCTTAAATGAAAAATTATTTCCATCCGTTTTTTTACCTACTGCATTATCCCAGGAACCATTTCGAGTTAATTTAAACTCATAATCTCCAGCAGGCAGTACCATGGAAATAGCATAAAATTCACCTACTAAGTGGGACAATTTGGTATTATCATTTGCTGCATCCCATACTCCTAACTCACCAAAGGTCCCGGTAACTCTCCAGATTGTTTTTCCGCCAGGCTGTTCTAAGAAAACATCTGGTTCTATGGCATTATTAACGGTAATGGCACTGCCAGTCACAACATCCGGTCCACCCTGAGCAGTCCCCTCTGCCCGAGTTTTCAGACCATGTGGCAGTACCGAAATTAGCATGGCAAATACCAGTAACCAGCTAATCCACTTTTGCTTCTTACAAAGTCCTTTCATTATATCTTCTCCTTTAATATTAGTAGCAGAATAATAGGTATATCTTTCCTGCTCTAACATTATCATAACACAAGATTACCTTATAATCATTAACTTTTTCGAATAATTTCGAAAGTTATATCTCCATAATTCGACATAAAAAATACTTCCTTATAAGTAAACAAGTTTTGTAATTTTACTTGTCTACTCATAAGGAAGCATATCAAATTGTATAGATGCAAAGCCTTTTTTTATTAGTCAAAGCAGATGTTTCGCTTACCGTTAGGCAAGTTCTGCTCACAGGAAAGTTTATCCACTTACGCTACTTGCTCATAACCTCATTGCCACTATGAGGCATAGGTTAAATTCAAATGATTAGTGCGTCAAGGTGCTGGCTATTACTGTTTTATCTTTCCACTTACCGGAAAAATATCGAATACATCCAACAATAGAGGTCAAAAACCAGGTTAATCCTGTTGCCCACCATATACCATGATATCCAAACTGTAAAGATAATAGATTGGCAAATATCACTCTACACACTACTTCAGTAAAGCCCATAAACATTGGAATCTTTACATCACCAGCTCCACTTAACAAGTTTCTGGTGATAAAAATCAATCCTACAAAGCTATAGAAGAAGCAAGGGACCCTAAGAGCTTCTACTCCGATTCGTATTACTTCCTTGTCTTCCGCTTTGATAAATAAGTCCATAATAGTACCTCCTCCAAAATAAATTACAGGAAGCATAAATAAACTAAATCCAACAATTAACCTTACAGCAGAATTAAATCCTTTCTTAACTCTGTCAATTTTTCCTGCTCCTATGTTCTGCCCGGTAAAGGTGGCAACTGCCATCCCTAAAGATGCTCCAGGTTGAATAATCAGTTGTTCAATTCTGGTAGCCGCAGTAGCTGCAGCCATAACAGTATCACCATAACTATTTATAATCCCTTGCAGTGCCATAATGGATAAAGATACAAAGGAGTTTTGTAAAGCGACAGGAATACCAAATGATAAACATTTCTTTACAATTTTATTATCAGGGCGAAACTTTTTCAAAGGTATACGCAGTAATTTCACCTTCATTAAGGCATACACAATACAACCAATGGCGGCTATCATTTGTGAAATAATAGTAGCCCAGGCTACTCCTGCAACCCCCATATGTAAAACGATAACAAACAATAAATCTAAAAATATATTTAAAATACAGGTAACAATTAAGAATATTAATGGAGTTATGGAATCACCTAATGCTCTTAATATAGTAGCTATCCAGTTATAGGCTCCAATTCCTATGATACCAATACTACATATTTTTAAATATATAACCGCCTGATCAATGATATTGTCTGGTGTGTTTAATAATTCCAATATTGGTCTGCTGGCGAAAAAGCCTATAATGCCCATGATAACGGATGAAATTATAACTACATAAGCCCCAGTTGCAAAACTCTTTTTAATATTTTCCTCATCCTTTGCTCCAAAATACTGGGAAGTAATTATAGATATACCCGATGCTAATCCCAAAGCCAAAGAAAATATAAGGAAATTAATAGAGCCTGTTGTTCCTACTGCTGCTAAAGCTTCTTTTCCTTCATAATTACCAACTACAATTGCATCTACCATGTTATATAATTGTTGAAATACATTACCAATTAACAAAGGAACGGAGAACTGAAGCAGGTGTTTTATAGGACTGCCCATTGTCATATCTGTTGTTAAATCTTTTTTCATCTGAATAATACCTTTCATTTTTTTATTACTATGAATTGAGTGTCAAAAGTCTAAATATAGTTTATCCAATGAATAGTACTGCATATATATGCAGTACTATTCATAATTTAATTATTGGAAGACTTTTGACGCTGAACTCATACCATTTTTTCAATATATAATTATACAGTCTTTATCTATTATATAGAAAACCATAGGAAAGTAAATCATATTAATAGATAAATTTTTTCTTTTTTATAGGAAATAGATAAATTACGCTTTAAGTATTATTTCTTGTCTTAACAATACAAGTAGAAATGTATTGTTTAGCAACTTGCCTCATATAATTATTTAGACATACTTGAATAAAGATTAGGTGAGAAAAGAGGTTAAATATGATGAATTGGCACTGTATCACCAAGGAAGAGGCAGAAAAGGTATTGCAGAGTTCTATAGAAAAAGGTTTAACCAAAAAAGAGGTAATAAAAAGGCAAAAAAAATATGGTCAAAATATATTGGCATCTAAAAAAAGCAAAAATATTATTGTGAAATTCTTTAATCAGTTTGCTGACTTTATGATCATTACTTTAATCTGCGCGGCTTTGATATCTTTCTTAGTTTCATTATTACATGGAGAATTAGATTTTATAGATCCGATTATCATTCTGCTTATTATCACGTTGAATGCCATATTAGGTGTGCTACAAGAGACCAAAGCAGAAAAATCCTTAGAAGCGCTTCAGAAAATGTCTGCTCCTACAGCTTCGGTTTTACGTGAAGGAATCATTTCTACAGTAGATGCCAAAGAATTGGTACCAGGCGATATTATATACCTGGAAACCGGACATTTTGTACCTGCTGATGGAAGGTTAATTACTTCAGTAAACTTAAAAGTGGATGAAGCTTCCCTTACCGGTGAATCACATCCGGTGGAAAAAGATGCAGATGTTATATTAAAAGAGGATGCTTTACTTGCAGACCGCCATAATATGGTCATTGCAACAGGTATTGTTACATATGGCAGAGGTACTGCAATTGTTACAGGAACCGGCATGCATACGGAAGTAGGCCACATTGCAAAGTTAATAATGGAAGACGAAACTCCTATGACACCTTTGCAGAAAAGATTGGCAGATACGGGTAAAGCCCTTGGTATTGCTGCTTTATTAATATGTATTGTAATATTCATAATCGGCATATTAAAAGACCGCCCCATATTTGATATGTTTATGACTTCTGTTAGTCTTGCTGTTGCTGCCATTCCTGAAGGACTTCCAGCCATAGTAACTATTATGCTTTCACTTGGTGTACAGCGTATGGCAAAAAAAAATGCAGTTATCCGAAAACTTCCCGCAGTAGAGACTCTTGGAAGTGCTACCGTAATTTGTTCTGATAAAACAGGTACTTTAACCCAGAATAAAATGACCGTTACAGAAATTGCTTCCGTTCAAGGAAAGGAAAGACCAGACAGTTCCTGTAGTCAACTACTGTTGACCTTGTCCTCCCTATGTAACGATTCTATTCTGCAAATAACCGGCAAAGGAAAGAATTCTCTCGTGTCTGCAACAGGGGAACCTACCGAAAAGGCATTTATATTAGCTGCTTATCATGTTGGAATCTTAAAACCTCAATTGGACTTAAATAATCCAAGAATTCATGAAATTCCTTTTGATTCAGCAAGAAAATTAATGACTACCGTTCATCGAGAAGCCCGTGGTAATATCCGTTGTATTACCAAAGGTGCTCCTGATATTTTATTTTCAAAATGCACCCATATTTACCAGAATGGTAAAGAGCTTCTGCTTACTCAAACCCATCTGAAATTTATGGAAAAGCAGAATCAAAACATGGCAGAACGTGCTCTAAGAGTCATTGCTGTTGCTTATAAAAATATCTCTGCTTCTGATATCATAAATTATAATTCATCAAAAAGAAATATATCCAATCTGGAATTTAAAAAGCCTTTAGAGTCCGGATTAACTTTAGTTGGTCTAATTGGAATGATTGACCCACCAAGGGAAGAAGTAGCTGAAGCAGTACTAACCTGCCAGATGGCAGGAATCAAACCAGTTATGATTACAGGGGATCATGTATCCACAGCCTGTGCAATTGCAAAACAATTAGGTATTATGGGTTCTAACGACCTTGCCCTGACAGGAGCAGAACTTGCTAAGATTGATAATGATACTTTAGTAGAACAGATTCCCCATTATTCTGTATTCGCCAGAGTTTCACCAGAACATAAAGTACGTATCGTAAAGGCTTTCCAGGCACGTGGAGAAGTAGTAGCCATGACCGGTGATGGTGTAAATGACGCACCTGCCCTAAAGGCTGCTGACATTGGCTGTGCCATGGGCATAACCGGTACTGATGTTGCTAAGAATGCTGCTGACATGATATTAACGGATGATAATTTCGCTACTATCGTATCTGCAGTAAAAGAAGGTAGAGGTATCTATGATAATATAAAGAAAGCCATTCATTTTCTTTTATCCTGTAATATAGGAGAAATCATTACTATATTTGTTGCAATTCTCCTAGGATTACCTTCCCCTCTTCTTGCAGTACAACTGTTATGGGTAAACCTTGTAACCGATTCCTTACCGGCTATATCCCTAGGTGTAGAACCTACTGCTAAGGATATCATGAAGAAAAAGCCCATTCCTCCGAATAAAGGAATGTTTGCAGATGGACTTGTATTTAAGATTATATTCGAAGGAATTATGATAGGTTTCCTATCCTTATTAGCATTTATAATTGGAATTCGGGTATACGACAGTCAAGGAATTACAGATTCCCTCCTTAAAAATAGCTCCACCGTATCCTTATCAGCAGTAATTGCTCCAAACATAGGTAGAACTATGGCTTTCGCAGTACTAAGCCTTTCCCAGCTATTTCATTCTTTTAATATGAGAAGTGAACATTCATTATCTAAGATTGGCTTGTTCTCTAATATAAAGCTGTTACTTTCCTTTATCCTATGCGGATTTCTACAGGTTGTAGTTATTTCTGTAAAACCATTGGCAAATATCTTTAAAGTAGTACCTTTAAACGCCGCTCAGTGGTCAGTTGTATTAGTTTTATCCTTTTTACCTATTGTACTGGTTGAAATACAAAAATCTATGAATCAGAAGTAGGATTATAGAAGGACGCTTTGCCCTGGAGTTTATGAAAACTCAGAAAGTGGTAATTGAGCTTCATAATGACTCAATTTATGTATTCAAGGATAACACGGTGCATAGGATTAATTTTGCTACCTTACCCTCGTGCGGCATGTCCTTGGTAGAGCCTCAAGGCATATGACCCACATCGCAGGGGGCGATGCGTGTCATTGAGTCTCTAGTCGGACATAAACGGCCTTCTCGGCCGGATTACGCAAAATTAATCCTATGCACCGTGTTATCCTAATTTAGTTTATTGAAAGTCATTATGAAGCCCAATTACCACTTTCTGAGTTCAATGTATGTAGTGGGGCAAAGCTGTTTTCATATGAAAAATCACGTACTTATATTAGACTAATGTATATTGGAACTGTTACGCAATCTTTTATTATATTAAAAAGGCTCATGCCAGTTATAGAGTGGATTCTAAGTGAATCGCTTACCAATACTAGGCAAAGAGCCATAAATAAATTGTGCATAATTTATATCCTGTTTTTATAAACTAATGCCCTACTAAATTAATCTTTTCAAAATAGCATTAGTCATTATATTAAAGTTAGCTAAATCCATATAAAACACAGCTTTGCCCTCAATAACCTAAATTGACCTTCATGAGCAGGTGATGTGTTTGATGTGACTTTGGTAAATTTGTTATGGTTCTTATGCTATAGGAATCGCGCCAATATTAAAAAATAGAGCTGTTTGAGTCGGGGTGTAACCCCGGCGAGTTCTCTATTTTTTAATATGTTTTAAGCGATTACTATAGCATTAGAACCATCAAATTTTCCAACGGAACATCAAACACATCACCTGCTCATGAAGGTCTAAACAACCTTACCTAGGCAAAGCGTCCTACCAACATTATTCCTTAACAGATGCAAACTTAAAGAATTTAAATCCTAAAGGAGAAGTAAAGAATCCCTCTAATTTATCTGATTTCAAGTAAAGATCTGTATAGAAGTATAACGGAATAATAGGCATATCCTTAGCTAAAACATCTTCTGCCTGATGCATTAGATCAATTCTTTCTTTTCTATCAGAAGAAGCTTTTATTTTAGCAACTAATGCATCATATTCTGGATTAGAATATTTTGCATCATTATTACCGCCATTGGTTACCCACATATCCAAGAAAGAAATAGGATCATTGTAATCTGCTAACCAGCCATGGCGGGCAATCTGATAATCTCCTCTTCTTCTTGTGTCTGTAAATACTGCCCAGTCTTGAGAAGATACCGTTGCGTTGATTCCTAATTCTTGCTGCCACATATAGATAACAGCTTCTGCAATGGATTCATGACCTGGATTAATCATTATTTCTATAGATGGGAAACCTTTTCCATCTGGATATCCAGCATCAGCTAATAGTTTTTTCGCTTCTTTCACATTCGCTTCATAATCAGCAGGGTCTACACTGTACCACTTTTTCGCTACGTCATGGAATTGTGTTGTTTTTTCAATATCGTATAAACCAGTAGGTACGAATGTATCTGCAGGTCGTTGTCCACCTTTTGCAACAGAGTTAACAATATAATTTCTGTCAATAGCAAGGGATAAGGCTTTTCTTACATTAGCATCTTTTAGTGCATCATTTTGAACATTTATGCATAGGAAATAAGTACCTAATTGATCCTCAATGTACAAACCTTTGTCTTTCATTCTATCAATTTCTTCACTTGGTAAGTCATCACCAAATAAGATTTCACCATTTTCATAGGAAGCAAGAATTGTATTTTTATCCTCCATTAAGTGGAAATTAATCGTATCTGGACCTAATTTATCTACATCATAGTAGTTAGGATTTTTCTTCATAGTAATCATAGACTGATGTTCCCAGCCTTCTAATATATATGGTCCATTACCTATATAAGTAGAAGCATCTTGTGTCCAGGTATCAGGATTTGCGGATACAATATCTTCTCTTAATGGAAATGTAGATGGAAATGCACAGATTTCTAAGAAATAAGGCGTTGCTACTGCTAAAGTAATTTCAACAGTTTTTTCATCTAATGCTTTGATTCCTAATTTAGATTTGTCCATTTTACCTGCCATAATTTCTTTGGCATTCTTAACCATATCAATAATATAGTTGTATTGTGAAGCAGTTGCAGGATCAACTAATCTTTGCCAGGAGTATACGAAAGCATCAGCAGTTAAAGGAGTACCATCTGACCATTTTGCATTATCACGGAGTTTAAATGTATAGACTAAATTATCGTCACTTACTTTATAGCTTTCTGCCATACCTTCTACGAAGCTGCCATTTGGATCTAATTTCATCAGGCCTTCGAATACATGGTTAATATAAGTTGCGCCATCAATTGTTGCATTGATAGATGGATCAATTGTTTCTGGTTCAGGTCCAACATGTACATCAATTGTTAAACCTTTTGCTGTATCTGTTGTATTACCTTGTTTTCCAGTATTATTTTTTTCTTTTTTCCCACAACCTGTTAAAGCCGTAGTACTCACCATAGTTAATACTATAAGCATAACTAATGATTTTTTCATTACTTTTTTCATAAAATTCCTCCTTATATGCCAGCATAATAGAGTAATTTTACTTCCCTCTTCACCTTATTAATCTGTAAACTTATTATTGCTGCATGGTTTGTTTATAGAAAGGAGCTGTTGCAAAACTATCATTGCCATGAAAGAGCCATAGCAATGACAATTAATTGTTTAAACAGCCTCATTACTATCTTTTTCAAAGTAGATATGTTTCATCTGCTGTAATAGTATTTCAAATATCTCTTAAGATTATAAGTTTTTTATTTAATATTATGACAAGCTGCAAAATGACCAGCTTCATACTCTTTTAATTCTGGTCTTTCTTTTGCACATTGCTCCGTAGCATAAGGGCACCTTGTTCTAAAAGGACATCCGCTAGGTGGATTTAAAGGACTTGGAATATCTCCCTCTAAGATAATTCTCTTCTTGCTTCTGCTTGTTTTCGGATCTGCAATAGGAATAGCGGACAAAAGTGTTTGCGTATATGGATGCATTGGATTCTTATACAGCTCTCTGCTTTCTGCCAATTCCACTAAATGTCCCAAGTACATAACACCGATACGGTCACTAATGTGTTTTACGATAGATAAATCATGAGCAATGAAAAGATAAGTAAACCCTTTTTCTTCCTGTAAATCTTCTAACATATTTACAATCTGTGCCTGAATGGATACGTCTAATGCAGATACCGGTTCATCACATACGATAAATTCGGGATCTACTGCTAATGCTCTCGCAATTCCGATTCTTTGTCTTTGTCCACCGGAGAATTCATGAGGGAAACGGTTTGCATGCTCTCTATTCAGACCAACTGTTTCCAGTAAAGAATATATTTTTTCTTGTCTGTCCTTATTATTTTGAAACATTTTGTGTATATCTAATGGTTCTCCAACGATATCACCAACAGTCATTCTGGGATCTAAGGATGCATAAGGATCCTGGAATATAATCTGCATTTTTCTTCTAAAGGGATGCATATTCGCTTTTGTGATATCCGTTCCATTATACAATATCTGTCCGCTGGAAGGCTCATGTAGCCTTAATATGGTTCTGCCTAGTGTAGTTTTTCCACAGCCGCTTTCTCCTACAAGACCTAATGTTTCACCTTTTTTTATATATAAACTGACATCATCTACAGCTTTAACATAGGAGGTTTTAAATCCTGATTTTACGGGAAAATACTTTTTTAGATTTTTAATTTCAATTAAATTTTCATTATTCTGATTTCCCATTGTTTTTTACCTCCCTTTCATATTCATCTTTTATAGGTAACCAACAAAGGATATCATGACCTTCTGATATATTATAAGCAGGTGGCTTCTTCTCTAAACATATCTTCATGCAATGCTTACATCTTGGTGCAAAAGCACAACCCTTTGGCGGATTAATTAAGTCTACCGGATTACCTTCAATTGGAATTAAACGTTCATGCTCTTCTGCATTTAATTTAGGCATAGATTTTAATAATCCCCAGGTATATGGGTGTTTCGGTTCATAGAATATTTCATCTATGCTTCCTGTTTCAATAATATTTCCAGCATACATAACAGCTACTTTGTCACAGATATCTGCAATAACACCTAAATCATGGGTAATAAAGATGATGCCCATATTGATTTTGCTTTTTAAATCTTTTAATAATTCAATGATTTGTGACTGAATTGTAACGTCAAGAGCAGTAGTTGGCTCATCGGCAATTAATAATTTGGGATTGCAGGCAAGTGCCATGGCAATCATAACACGTTGTCTCATACCACCGGAAAATTCATGAGGATACTGATTTATTCGCTTTTCAGGCTGATTAATACCAACCAATCGAAATAGTTCAATAATTCTGGCTTTTCTCTGCTCTTTATTTAAATCAGTATGTTTTTTCAGGGATTCATTAATTTGATTTCCAACTGTAAAAACTGGATTCAAAGAAGTCATTGGATCCTGAAAAATCATACCAATGTCTTTTCCTCTCATTTTTAATCTTTCTTTTTCTTTTAAATTAGTAATATCTTTACCATCAAATATAATATTTCCACCGATTACCTTACCAGGTTCCGGAATAATTCCCATTAATGCATAGGAGGAAACTGACTTACCACTACCAGATTCTCCTACGATACCCATAACTTCACCAGGTTTTAATTCATAAGAAATACCTCTTACTGCTTTCACTTCTCCTGCATATGTGAAGAAGGATACTTCCAAATCCTTCACTTCCAATAGATTTTTATTATTGTTCTCAGCCATGTTCCCACCTCCTACTTTTTCATTTTTGGATCTAGTGCGTCACGAAGACCATCACCAAATAAGTTAAATGCTAATATGATAATACTAATAGCAAGTGCCGGGAATAATAAACGATAAGGATAAGACTGAACACCATTTAATGCTTCTGATGCTAAACTTCCCAAACTTGCCATAGGAGCAGATACACCTAAACCTAAGAAACTTAGGAAGGCTTCTGTAAAGATTGCAGATGGAATCTGAAGCATCGTTGTAATAATTAATGTGCCAATACAGTTTGGTAATAAATGCTTTAAAATCAATCGTTTATTATTAGCTCCTAATGCTGTAGCCGCATTGATATATTCCATTTGTTTTAATTGTAATACTTGTCCTCTGACGATTCTTGCCATACCTACCCAGTATAATAAGCCGTATACGATAAAGATAGCTACGATACCAGGACCAAGTTTTTGAAGTCCACCGAATAAAGCTCCTGAGTCAAATGCCTTTTGAAGTGGATCTTTAATAACAATTTGTAAAAGGATAATAACTAGTATATCCGGTACAGAATAGATAATTTCAACAATACGCATCATAATATTATCTGTCATACCGCCTAATAAACCGGCTATGGAACCATACAAAGAACCGATAACCAATACAATTAATGCAGAACCTACACCAATGATTAATGATATTCTAGATCCTACCATTACACGAACTAACAAATCACGTCCCAATTGGTCTGTTCCAAAGAGATGTTTTAGACATGGTCTCATGTTTTCGTCACCTCTTACCTGCTGGTCATAAGTGTAAGGTGAAAAAGTTGGTCCAACAAAGGCAAATAATATAAATAAAATAATTACAATTAAAGAAATCATGGCTATTTTATTTTGTTTTAGCCTTCTCCAAGCATCTTTCCAGTAACTTGTATTTGCCGTTAATTTATTTAAATCTTCTTGTTCTGACTTAGTAGCAGGCTCAAAATCTTCCGGAGATAATTTCATCTGCAAACTTAATAAAGTATTTTTTTGTAGCTTCATTATTCTTTCTCCTCCTATTATTCTTCACCAAGCTTAATTCTTGGGTCTACAATCTTATATAGCAAATCACAAACAAGGTTCATTAAAATAATTAAAGTTGCTAAAAATATTGTTGTACCCATAATAACCATATAATCTCTGCCATTTAAAGCTTTTACGAAATATCTGCCTAAACCAGGAATGTTGAAAACTTGTTCTACTACAAAACCACCGGTTAATACGCCGGCAATCATTGGCCCCAAGTACGTAATAACAGGAATCAAGGAGTTTCTTAATGCATGTTTAAATGTTATAATAAAATTACTCATACCTTTTGCTTTTGCAGTTCTGATATAGTCTTGACTAAGTGATTCTAACATGCTGGAGCGCATTAATCTTGCAATATAACACATTGGATAGAAACCTAATGTAAACACAGGCAGAATGTAACTAGAAGGTCCATTTAAACCGGAAGTCGGCAGCCACTTTAAATTAACTGTAAATATAATCATGGTGGTTGTAGCTACTACGAACCCTGGAATAGAAATTCCAAGTGTAGATAATACACGAATTACATTATCCACCCATTTATTTCTCTTTAATGCTGCAATACAGCCAAGGGGTATACCAAATGTCACAGCAAAAAGAATGGCATATGCTCCTAATTTTGCTGAAGTTGGGAAGGATTCTTTTATAATATCAACGATTTGTCTGTTCTTTTGCAGTTTATAACTTACTCCAAAATCACCTTTTAATAAGTTCACCATATAATTCTTGTATTGAACAATCAAAGGTTTATCTAACCCATACTTCACTTCCAAAGCTTTTTTCACTTCTTCACTCGGTGCTTTATCACTCATAAATGGATCACCTGGAACCAGATTCATGATAAAAAATGTTATTGTCGCTGCAATAAAGATTGTAAATAATGCAGCTCCAACTCGCTTAACAATATACTTACCCATATTTTCAACCTACCTTTTATTATTTTTGTGTACAACTACGTGAAGGATAGCTTTTATCCAATAATTTTTTTGGACCACATGTTACCTGCATTTACCTTATTCGACATAATTCGACATTATGAGTTTAAAAAAATACATGTATACACACGTTCAATAAAAATATATTGCTTTTATTACAAAGCAACAGGTATCTTTAGTAGCTCTATCAAAAAATTAATCCAATACATAAACATGTATTGCATAAATAATTATACTTATGAGTATAAATAATAACTTTTTCAAAACAGAAAGTCAATAGAAAATACCAAAAAATCATCAATTGCTAGACATTACCAAAAAAATTTATATAAATATTACAATTAATGGTTTTTATTTTTTTGCAATTATGCAAATATTATGGTACAATTTAAAATAAGTAAAATAATTATTGTAAATATGTTTGTATAAACATATTTGCACCATCTTCTATCAAAATAACTAATACTAAAAGCGCAGATGAATGCATAGTAAGATTGGGGGATTTAAATGACAAAAGAAGAACTTAGAAAATTAAAAGATAAAGGACCTTATGACGCATCTTTAGAGGATTTATTTATTATGTACGATAAGATTCCATATGTAAAAGACATTTCTTTATGCAATAAAGATTCAATTAGATTATATAGCGGTAATGTTATTAAATCTTCTACATATAAGCTTGGGGAACCAAAGAAAATTTAATAGTAAAAGATATGTTACTGTTGCAAAACTGTCATTCTGAGCAGGTTTTGTCATTCCGAACAGGTTTTGTCATTCTGAGCCCAAAGGGCGAAGAATCCCATTTTAAGGTGAGATTCTTCGCCCTTTGGGCTCAGAATTATAATACTAAATAGCATCACCATGAACGAAAGGGATTCTTCGCAAATTCAACTTCGTTGAATTTTGCTCAGAATGACATGCTTTTATAGCAATGACAAAATTAGCTTGGAGTGACAAAATTAGCTCCGCATGGCATTTTTATTTAAATGCTTTTTTACCCAGGTATTCAGCAACTCCACCAAGCTGATGCTCTATACGAAGTAAACGATTGTATTTTGCTACACGGTCGCTTCTGGATGGAGCACCTGTTTTTATCTGGCCTGCATTAGTTGCTACTGCAATATCTGCTAAGGTTACATCTTCTGTTTCACCTGACCTGTGAGATACAATAGCTGTCCAGCCATTATTCTTAGCCATTTCGATAGCCTCTAAGGTTTCAGTTAAAGTTCCAATCTGATTAAATTTAATTAATACGGAATTGGAGATTCCCATTTCAATACCTTTTGAGATTCTCTTTGTATTCGTAACAAATAAATCGTCACCTACTAACTGAATTCTGTTTCCTAATCTGTCAGTTAGTTTCTTCCAACCCTCAAAATCTTCTTCTGCTAATCCATCCTCTATGGATCTGATTGGATAACGATTACATAAATCTTCTAAATAGTCAATCATTGTATCTACTGTTTTAAATTCACCAGATTTCCAGAATAAATACTCTCCTTCTCTTCCGGCTTTTTTGGCTTCATCATACATTTCAGTAGAAGCAACGTCCATTGCTATATAAAAATCATCACCAGGTTTATATCCGGCAGCTTCAATTGCTTTCACAATATATGCCAGTGCTTCTTCATCACTGCCAAACTTTGGTGCAAATCCACCTTCATCACCTACTGCAGTTACATATCCATCAGATTTTAGCAATTTCTTTAATGTATGGAAAACGGTAGTACTCCATTCCAAACCTTCTCCAAATGTAGGAGCTCCTACTGGCATAATCATAAATTCCTGTATGTTTAAACTAGAGTCTGCATGCTTGCCGCCATTAATAATATTCATCATAGGAACCGGCAGAATTTTTGCATTTACACCGCCAATATATTGATATAAAGGTAACTGTACAGCTTCTGCTGCAGCTTTTGCAACAGCTAAAGATGCTCCTAATATTGCATTTGCTCCCAAACGTCCCTTGTTATGGGTTCCGTCTGCCTCTATCATTTTTCTATCTATTTCTACTTGGTTTAAAGCATTCATGCCAACTATGGTTTTTGCTATTATTGTATTTACATTTTCAACAGCTTTTAAAACACCATTTCCTAAATATCTATTTTTATCATTATCTCTTAATTCTACCGCTTCAAAGGCACCCGTAGATGCTCCTGATGGAACAGATGCTCTTCCAATGTTACCATCCGCTAAAACGACTTCTACTTCCACAGTAGGATTACCTCTGGAATCTAATATTTCTCTACCTACAACTTTTTCAATGGTTAAATTACGATTCATCATTATGTTCTCCTTCTTTCTTTAAATATTTCCATTCATTAACAGCTTCAATATACCCAACTCATATATAGTATAAACATGGAATGGAAACATATTCATACTATTTAATATGAAATATTTATAATTAAATTATTGGCTAGAGTCCAAAAGCCAAAGGAGGTTGCGAAACGAATGCGGATATATATTTGTCATTTATGATTTTGAGGCTTTTAACGCTTTAATCAACTATTACTTGCAAAATAATAGGATTTTAATATGTCAGACTGTTTTCTTATAATATATGTATAAACTTTCAAGTTTCATATTACTATGTTATGTAAGATTATGACTGTATTTCTTTTGGTAATAATATTATACCATTTCATATCTGAATTGTATAATTAAATTTTTATTAAATTATTATTTATTTGAATACAAACTTTTAGCTCTGTAATTTTCGCACAATTAATGCATTGCTATTATATATACCGGATGATATACTATCCACATAAAATTACCATAAAAGAGAAAGGACGATAATCATGAGTGAAACATATTCAAAACTAATGAAATACTTAGATAAATCTACTGCCTTAGAGACTGCCCTTGTATTATTTCAATGGGATTCTGAAACTTTAGCGCCTGAAAAATCCATGGAACTTACTGCAAAAAGTATTGGAATTCTTTCAAGTGAATATTATAACAGCTTAATTAATGAGGATGTAAAAAGCTTACTGGCTAAATTAGGTGAAGAAAAAGAGCAGGAACAATTAGATTTTAATCAAAAAGCCATCGTAAAAAAATTAAGGAAAACCTATGAAGAAATGGAACATATTCCGCCTGAGGAATACCAAGCCTATCAAGAATTGATTGCAAAGGCACCTGGTATATGGACAAAGGCAAAGCAGGAGCATAATTACCCTGTGTTTGCACCATACTTGGAAGAAATCATGGATTATAATAAAAAGTTTGCAGGCTATCGTGTAAAAGAGGGGCAAAATTTATACGATGTACTTTTAAATGATTACGAAGAAGGTTTTAATACCAAACAATTGGATGAATTCTTTGGCAAAGTTAAATCTGCTATTGTTCCACTTTTAAAAGAAGTCGTTAAGAAAAATGATAGGATAAAGAAGGAATTTAATTATCAGTCATTTGATACAGAAAAGCAGAAACAATTTTGCAGCTTTATAAGTCAATATGTTGGATTCGATTTATCAAAAGGTGTAATCGCAGAAAGTGCTCATCCATTTACAACTAAATTACATAATCAAGATGTGCGTATAACCAATCATTTTTTTGAAGACAATTTGGAAAGTGCCATATTTTCTGTGATACATGAAACTGGCCATGCTTTATATGAAATGAATGTGGATTCTGCCATAACATTATCACCGGTGGGAACGGGCGCTTCTATGGGTATGCATGAATCCCAATCCAGATTTTTTGAAAATATCGTAGGAAGAAGTAAATCTTTCTGGATTCCTATTTTTTCAAAATTAAAAGATACTTTCCCAGAACAATTAAAGGATATCACTTTAGATTCCTTCATTAAGGGTATCAATAAATCCGTTCCTAATCTAATTCGTACGGATGCAGATGAATTAACTTACTCCCTGCATATCATAATTCGATATGAAATTGAGAAAATGATATTTGCAGGTGAAGCAAAAATCACTGAACTGCCTGATATATGGAATCAAAAGTATAAAGAATATTTAGGCGTGGTGCCTCCTTCCGATTCAGAAGGTATTCTACAGGATATTCACTGGGCTTGTGGTAATATAGGATATTTCCCATCCTACGCCATCGGCAGCGCTATTGCCGCTCAAATATATTATCATATGGTATCCATTATGCCATTCTGTCAATATCTTGAAGAAGGTAATCTGGCTCCAATCCGAGAATATTTAAAAGAGCATATTCATAAATATGGAGCTACCAAGAATACCAATGAAATATTAATGGATATGATGAATGAACCTTTAAACCCTGATTACTATGTTAGATATTTAACTGAGAAATATACGAAGCTATATGAATTCTGCACAGTCAAAAGTTCTAAAAAAAAATAACCCTTTCAAGCCATTTTGTGGTA
>ENA-UOOR01000886-UOOR01000886.1-fermentation-metagenome-genome-assembly--contig:-NODE-886-length-38510-cov-6.259862_pt1 | contig 38510 bp, 28 predicted proteins | sample MGYA00245780_ERZ724029 | MGnify/ENA primary metagenome ERZ724029 (study PRJEB28704, sample SAMN03018315) | fermentation metagenome | biome: anthropogenic terrestrial biome; feature: soil; material... | reverse complement strand
GGGTTTTCACGAGCGGGGCGCGCGGGACAGGACGAGGGGAGCGAGGAAACCGCCCGGCCAGCCCGGGTGGGCATCGTGAATCGGCTGGCGCGCGGGACAGGACGGCGGTGAGCGGCTTGGGGCTGGGGTTCTTCGAGGGGTAGGACGGCCTGCTGGCAGGCTTCTCCGTGCATCGCGCCGCTGCGCGAAACGGTCAGGTGGCGCCGACGCGGGTGACGCTCGGGCCCGCCGACCCCGCGCGCCTCCTTGATCGTCGGGGCCCCGGCCTCGCGCAGGCAGGGCGGCCGGCCCGGAAGGCCTGCCGAGGCCACCGGAGCGCCGGCCCGGGGCACCGCGGAGGGCGGCGCGGCCAGAATCGTCGGCTCCTCACTCGGAATCGCTGCTTCCTGATCGAGAACTGCCGCTTCCTGACGGCGAGGCGCCGGCTCCTCGCCGAAAATCGCCGCTTACGGACTACGAACCGCCCCGTCCTGATTACAAAGCGCGCCCTCCTGGGCGAGAACCTTCTGATCCTGTGAGCGAATCGTTACGTCCCGGGCTGAAATCGTTACGTCCTGGGTAGGAATCGGCACGTCCTTACGGAAAGTCGCGGCCTCCTGAGCGCCCGTTCCCATCAAAGAGGGGGGGCAACGTGGCTCGCGAGGCGGGCGGCAGCCCTGCGGTACCACCGAGAGCCTCTCTGGACCCCGGCGGAATGGCTCAGGGCGGCGGGCGTCGGCTCTCAGGACCCCGGCGGAATGGCTCAGGGCGGCGGGCGTCGGCTCCCACGACCCCGGCAAAGTGGCTCAGGGCGGGGGCGTCGCCCGCGAAGACCCCGGCAGAATGGCTCAGGGCGGCGGCGTCGGCTCCCAGGATCCCGGCAGAATGGCTCAGGGCGGCGGCGTCGACTCCCAGGACCCCGGCAGAATGGCTCGGGGCGGCGGCGTCGGCCGCGAAGGCCCCCCGCGGAATCGCGTAAGTGGTCCTCGACAGGGTTTCCGAGCTCGGGGTCGTGTCTCGAGCCCCTGTCGAAGCGCACCAAGTGGCCGGGGGCGTGTCCGAACCAGGCATGCGGTAAGGAGTCCGCTGGCGCCGCTGCTACTTCGCTGGCCACCCTCCGTTCGGGCTGCCCCTCGCCCTTGCGGAATCACGCCGCTCGACTAACCTGCCGCGGCAAGAGCGCGTACTCGGAGGGCTTTTTCGGTTTTCCCGGCGCGTTCTTCGTCGCAGAGCGACGGTCGCCCACCGGCGGCCGAAGGCGGGGGAGGGACAGGAGCGAGCGGTTGTCATCTTCGCGGGAAACTGAGAGGCGTCGGACCGAGTTGATGGCGCCCGCCGGCGGGCCGGAGGCCGCGCTGGCCGCCCTGGAGTACGGCGCCGACGCCATCTACCTCGGGCTGCAGAAGTTCTCGGCGCGCGCCGACGCCGACAACTTCTCGCTCGAACAGCTCGACTCGGTCGTCGCCTACGCGCACAGCCTCACGCCGCGCCGGCGGGTCTACGTGGCGATCAACACGCTGGTCGCCGAGCGCGAGCTGTCCGGCCTCATCGACACCGTGGGCGCGGTCGCCGACATCGGCGCCGACGCGGTCATCGTCCAGGACCTCGGCGTCGCGCGCGTCGTGCGCCGGCACTTCCCGTCGCTGAGGCTGCACTCGAGCACCCAGCTCGCGGTCCACAACCGCGCCGGCGTCGAGACCCTGCAGAAGCTCGGCTTCGCCCGCGTCACGCTCGCGCGCGAGCTGACGCTCGAGGAGCTCGCCGACGTGGCCTCGGTCGAGGGCATCGAGACCGAATCCTTCGTCCACGGCGCGCTCTGCTACGCCTACAGCGGGCTGTGCCTCTTCTCCTCGCACCTCGTCGGCCGCAGCGGAAACCGCGGGCAGTGCGCCTATCCCTGCCGCGACGGCTGGATGGTCGAGGGCGCGCCGGCCGCGCTCGCCGACGGCCGCCCGACTCCGCGCAAGCCGACGCGCGGCTTCGCCTTCTCGATGAAGGACCTCGCCGCCGCCGACCTCGTCCCCGAGCTGCAGCGGACGGGCATCAGCTCGCTGAAGATCGAGGGGCGCAAGAAGAGCCCGCTCTACGTGGCGGCGGCGGTGGGCTACTACCGCAAGCTGCTCGACGGCGGCCTGAGCGCCGGCGAGCGCGAGGCCCGCGAGGCCGACATCAAGGCCATCTTCAGCCGGCCGTGGACCTCGCTCTACCTGCGCTCGCATCGCGACAAGGACGTGGCCGATCCCGAGGCGGTCGGGCATCGCGGCGTGCCGCTCGGCGCGGTCGAGGCGGTGGTGCGCTCGGGCAAGGACGTCTGGGTGCGCTTCACCACCTCGCGCGCGCTCGATTGCTACGACGGGCTGCGGATCGAGATCCCGGGCCTGGGCCGGGCCTTCGGCTTCCGCATCGAAGCGATGCGCCTGTCGACCCGCGGCGGCAAGCCGCGTCTCGTCGCGCGTGCCGAGGCCGACGATCTGGTCGAGGTGGCGCTGCCCGACGGCTATCCCACCATCCCCATCGGCGCGCCGGTCTTCTGCTCGTCGTCGCAGGAGGTGAAGACGCGCTACCGCACCGAGCCGTTCAACCTCGCGGCCTTCCGGACGCGCCTGCCGCTGCACGTGCGCGCTGAGCTGAGCCGGGAGCGGCTCGTCGTCGAGGCGATCGTTTCGCCGGCGTTCGGGGCCGCGGCTTCGCTCCCAACTGAGCTCCGGAGCGCCGGCCTTCGTGCCGGCGTCCTCCCCTCGACTTCGCTCGGTGTGAGCGGGCAGCCCGGCGCAGTCAACTCCGCCCGCGGGAGCCCCGAGGAAGCCCCCTCCCCGCGGAGCGGGAGAGGAGGTTTGGGGGTGGGGCGCACCGAGTCGAGCACAGAGCCCGGGCCAATCGCGGAGCCCACAGGGCAAGCGGGCCTGGCCGCGCGGCCCTCGACTTCGGCCTGTCCCGAGCCTGCCGAGGGGCTCGGGCTGAACGGCTATCGCTCTTCGGCACCTCAGTCGCTCGACGGCCCCTTCGAGCCCGCCAAAGACCCCTCGCGCACCGCCCAAGCCTTCCGCGGGGCGATGGAGAAGCTCGGCGACAGCCGCTTCGTCCTGGCCTCGTGCGAGCTCGCGAATCCCGACGGGCTCTTCGTACCGGTCTCCAGGCTCAACGAGCTGCGCCGCCAGCTCGTTTCCGAGCTCGAGCCGCTCGTCGCCGAGCAATCCCGCGCGATCGTGGAAGGCGCGCGCGACGAGCTGCTGGCCGACGAGCCGCCGCCCGCCCCATCCGCCGAGCCACTGTCGTGGTCGGTGAAGACCGACCGCCTCGCGCAGCTATCGGCGTTCTCCGCGGAGGACTGGTCTGGGGTGCGCGAGGTCGTCGTCGACCTCGGGCGCGAGCCGCTCGCCGAGCTCGAGACGGGGCTCGCCGCGCTCGCCGAGAGCGTCGGCCGCGACCGCATCCGCCTCGCGCTGCCGATGGTCACCCGGCGCTGGGAGGAGGCTTCGCTGCGCAAGAAGATCGCCCGGCTGCGCGAGCTCGGCTTCGGGCGCTGGGAGGCCTCGAACCTCTCGGCGTGGAGCCTGCTCGACCTCGACCCGCGGGAGCCGGCGCGCGCCGGGCTCGACCTCGCCGCAGGCTGGCCTCTCTACGTGACCAACCGCCTCTCGGCCCGGCATCTGCGCGAGCTGGGCGCGACGAGCGTGGTGCTCTCGCCCGAGGACGGGCGCGAGAACATGGCGGCGCTCCTCGGCAGGCTTGGCGAGCGCGCGACGGTGGTCGTCTTTCAAGACACGCCGCTCTTCCTCTCCGAGTCGTGCCCCTACGCGACCCTCTCCGGCGGCTGCCCCGGGCCCGCGAAGTGCCGGTTCGAGTCGATGGAGCTGCGCTCGAACAGCCACGGCACCGAGATCATCGCCATCAACGATCGCTGCCGGACGGTCACCATCAACCGAAGGCCGTTCTGCCTCGCGCGCAGGCGGCGAGAGCTCGAGCAGGCGGGCGCGCGCGTCTTACGGGCCGACTTCGTCTGGCGCCGCTACGAGCCGGCCGAGGTCCAGCGCCTCTGGCGGGCGCTGCGGACGGGCGAGGAGCTGCCTGACGGGCACGTCGGCAACTTCGACCGGGGCCTGGCCTAGAACCACGACGGCCGGGGTCGGGGCCGGCGGAATGGAGCCTCGAGCCAGCGGCTTTTCCAGAGCGGACGATGCGACGGATGGTGCTCGAGGGCAGGACCGGAACGTGTGAGATCGCCGTCGGCGATGGAGGGCGGAGCTCCAGCTCCGCCGACCGACGGAGCTGGAGCTCCATCCTCCATTCCAAGGGCAGCGCCGTCCTCCATTCGCTCGGCGCATCGAAGCTCGTCATCGTCACCGACGAGACCGTGCGCCGACTCCACGGCGCGCGCTTTCCCGACGCGCCGGTCGTCGAGATCGGGCAGGGCGAGGCGTCGAAGACGCTGACGACCGTCGCCTCGCTCTACGAGCGGTTCCTCGAGCTCGAGCTCGACCGCAGCTCCTTCGTCCTCGCCATCGGCGGCGGCATCGTCTGCGACGTCGCGGCGTTCGCGGCCTCGACCTGGATGCGCGGCATCCCCTTCGGCCTCGTCCCGACGACCCTCATCGCGCAGGCCGACGCGGGCATCGGCGGCAAGAACGGGGTCAACCTGCGCGAGTACAAGAACCTGGTCGGCGTCTTCCGGCAGCCCTCGTTCTGCCTCTGCGACAGCTCGTTCCTCGCGACGCTGCCGGACCGCGAGCTGCGCTGTGGGCTCGCCGAAGTGATCAAGCACGGAGCCATCGCCGAGCGGGCGCTCTTCGAGTTCGTCGAGGAGCAGGCGCCCGCGCTCCTCGGTCGGGACCGGGACGCGCTCGACCGCGTCGTCTCCGACTCGCTGCAGATCAAGACCGCCGTCGTCGCCGCCGACGAGACCGAGCAGGGCGAGCGGCGCAAGCTCAACTTCGGCCATACCCTTGGCCACGCCCTCGAGCGGATCGCCGGCCTGCCGCATGGCGAGGCGGTGAGCGTCGGGATGGTGCTCGCTGCGCGACTCTCGGTTCACCGCGGGATGCTCGAGTCGAAGGAGGCCGACCGGCTCGAGGCGCTGCTACGTCGGGTCGGTCTGCCCACCTCGGCGTCGCTCGACACCGCGGCGGTGATGGACGCGGTGCGCCGCGACAAGAAGCGCCAGGGCGAGCGGATTCACATGGCGCTGCTCGCGGAGCTTGGCCGGGCCGAGATCGTCGAGGTCGGCTTCGACGAGATCGAGAGGAGCCTCCGATGATCTGCGTCAGCGTCGGCGAGCGGTCCGCGGCCCGGTGCCTCGAGGTGCTCGACGGCCTTCGGTTCGCCGAGGTGCGGCTCGACCTGGTGCGTGACGCCGCGCAGCACGTCGAGGCGCTCTTCGCCGGGCCCGGCAAGCGGATCGCCACCTGTCGTCCCGGCAGACTGAGCGGCGCGGAGCGCGCCGAGCTGCTCGAGCGCGCCATCGCCGCCGGCGCCGACTTCGTGGACGTCGAGCTCGATGCGCCCCTCGCTCACCGCCGGCGCGTGCTTCGGGCGGCCCGGCGCGCGGGGTGCGAGGTCATCGTCTCGTTCCACGATTTCGAGGGCACGCCGGCGCGCGCCGGGCTCGAGCGGACCGTGCACCGCTGCTTCGCCGCGGGGGCGGATATCGCGAAGATCGCCTGCACCGTCTCCAATCCTGGAGACTCGGCGCGCCTGCTCGGCCTCCTCGAGGGCGGCCGCCCGATGGTCGTCGTCGGCATGGGACCGCGCGGCCGGCTCGTGCGTCTCGCCGCGCCGCTCCTCGGCAGCCTCTTCACCTACGCGGCGCCCGATAGCGGCCGGCCGACCGCGCCGGGGCAGCTTCGGGCTGCGGCGACCGCGGCGGCGCTCGAGCAGCTTCGCCTCCTCGGCAAGAGAGGGCGCCGATGACCACGCTCTTCGCGCTCGCGGGCCGGCCGGTGATGCACAGCCTCAGCCCGGCGATGCACAACGCGGCGTTCGCCAAGCTGGGCATCGACGCGCGCTACGTGCGCGTGCACGCCGAGGACTCGGCGGGCGCGCTCGAGCTGTGCCGGCAGATGAAGGTCGGCGGCTTCAACGTCACCGCGCCCTACAAGGAGGCGCTCTTTGGGCGCGTGCGCCCGCAGGGCGACGCCCGGCACATCGGCGCTGTGAACACCGTGCTGCTGCGCGGCGGGCGCGCGGTCGGGCTCAACACCGACGGGGTCGGCGCCCTGCGCGCGCTCGTCGAGAACGGCGTCGAGCTGAAGGGGCGAAGCGCGCTCGTGCTCGGCGCGGGCGGCGCGGGCAGGGCGGCGGTCTTTGCGCTCAAGGCGGCGGGCGCCCGCGTGACGGTCGCCAACCGGACGCGCAGTCGCGCCGAGGAGGTGGCGCGCAGGCTCGGCTGCGCCAGCGCCGGTCTCGAGCCGGCGAGGCTCGAGGCGATCGTCCGCGACTCCGAGATCGTCGTCAGCGCGCTGGGTGCTCCGGTGCGGGTGGTCGATTCGCGAGCGCTGCAGGCGAGGTCGGTGGTTCTCGACGCCGCGTATGGCTGGGAGTCGCCGCTGGTAGCCGGCGCGCGAAGGCGCGGCCTCAAGGTGGTCGACGGGCGCGAGTGGCTGCTCTACCAGGGGCTCGCCGCCTTCGAGGCCTTCACCGGCGAGCAGGCGCCGGTCGCGGTGATGCGCCGCGCGCTCTATGCCCCCGGCGAGCCGATTCGCGGGCAGAACCTCGCCCTGGTCGGCTTCATGGGCGCGGGCAAGTCGACCGTGGCGCGCGAGATAGCCCGGCGCACCGGGATGGCGCTCGTCGATATCGATGAACGCATCGAGAAGCGCGCCGGCGCGAGCGTCGCCGAGCTCTTCGCGACACGCGGCGAGGCGGCCTTTCGCCGGCTCGAGCGGGCCGAGCTGCGCCGGCTCGCCGCGCTCGAAGCGACGGTCGTCGCCTGCGGCGGTGGGGCGGTGCTCGGCCGCGCGAACGTGGCGGCGCTGCGCGATTGCATGGTCGCCTGGCTCTGGGTGGGCCCTCAGACCGCGGTTTCGCGGATTGAGCCGAGGAGCCGTCCGTTGTTGAAGGGAAAGAATCCAGTCGGAAGAGCGAAGCAGATCCTGGAGGCCCGGCTGCGCGCCTACGCGGCAGCCAGCCACGTGGTCATCGGCGGCGACGAGCGGCCGCCCGAGGCCATCGCGGGGCTTGTCCTCGAGTGCTTCGATGAGGTCTCCAAGCGTTGAGGACGATAAGCCCGTCGCCGGTTCGAGGAGAGGTGAGGGCGCCACCCTCGAAGAGCATGATGCAGCGCGCCCTGGTCGCCGCGCTGCTGGCCAGGGGCGAGTCGCGGCTCCTCAGCCCGGGCGCCGACTGCGACGACGTGCGCAACGCGACCCGCGCCATCGAGGTGCTCGGGGCGACCGTTCGGCGGGAGGGCGATCGCGTGGTGATCGTCGGCGGCGGCGAGCTGTGCGGGCGGGTGCTCGACTGCGGCGAGTCGGGGCTGTGCATGCGGATGCTGGCGCCGGTGGCCGCGCTCTTCGGCGAGGAGATCACGCTGAAGGGCTCGGGCTCGCTCGCGCGCCGGCCGATGGGGATGCTCTGCGCGCCGCTCGAGGCGCTCGGCGTCGAGTGCCGCACCGAGGGTGGCCACGCGCCGCTGGTGGTCCGGGGACCGATGAGCGGCGGCCGCGCCGAGGTCGACGGCTCGCTCACCTCGCAGGTGCTCACCGGCCTGCTGATGGCGCTGCCCGCCTGTCCGGTCGGCGCGTTCCTCTCCGTGCCGCTGCTCAAGAGCCGGCCGTACGTGCAGATGACCGTCGAGCTGCTGCGGTGCTTCGGCGTGCAGGTGCACCACGACGGCACCTGGCGACAGATCATCGTGCACGGCCAGCAGCGGTACACGCCGGCCGAGTACGCGGTCGAGGGCGACTGGTCGGGCGCAGCCTTCCTGCTCGTCGCCGGGGCGATGGCGGGCGAGGTGAGGGTCGAGGGGCTGAGGCCAGACTCGCTGCAGGCCGACCGCGCGGTGCTCTGGGCGCTGCGGCAGGCGGGCGCGACGGTGCGCCTCGACGAGACCGGGGCGACGGCGAAGGGCACGCGCCTGCGGGGCTTCGAGCTGGACGTGAGCGAGTCGCCCGACCTGCTGCCGCCGCTCGCGGCGCTCGCCGCGCACGCCGACGGCCGCTCGCGCATCACCGGCGTCTCGCGCACCAAGTACAAGGAGAGCGACCGCGCGCGGGTGCTCGTCGAAGAGCTCGGGAAACTTGGCGCCGACCTTCGGCTCGACGATGATGCGCTCGAAATCACGGGGAGACGGCTGCACGGCGGCAGGGTCGAGGCCCACGGCGACCATCGGATCGCGATGGCGTGCGCGGTCGCGGCGCTCAAAGCCGAGGGCGAGGTCGAGATCGACGGCGCCGAGTCCGTCTCCAAGTCGTACCCCGGCTTCTTCGAAGCCCTCGAATCGCTGGCAGCTCGATGAATTCGTTCGGTCGCATCCTCCGGGTCCAGCTCTTCGGCGAGTCGCACGGAGGGCGGCTCGGCGCGATCGTCGACGGCCTTCCCGCGGGGCTCGAGCTCGGGCCCGAGGACCTGATCCCGGCGCTCGAGCGGCGCCGCCCGGGCCGTGCGGGCACGAGCCGCAGGCGAGAGGCGGACGCGCCGGCCATCGTCAGCGGCCTCTTCGAGGGGCGCACCACCGGCGCGCCGGTCCTGATCCAATTCGAGAACCGCGACGCCGACCCGTCGGCCTACCGCGAGATCGCCCGCAAGCCGCGGCCCGGGCACGCCGACCTCGTCGCGCGGCAGAAGTTCGGCGGCTTCAACGACCCGCGTGGCGGCGGGCACTTCTCCGGGCGGCTCACCCTCGGCCTCGTCGCCGCGGGCGCCATCGCGCGCAAGCTGCTGCCCCAGGTGCGGATCGCGGCGCGGGCGACCGAAGCGGGCGGCAGGGCCGACGTCGAGGCCGCCGTGCGCGAGGCCGCTCGCGACGGAGACTCGATAGGCGGCATCGTCGAGTGCGTCGCCGAGGGGCTGCCCGCGGGCCTCGGCGAGCCGTTCTTCGACTCGGTCGAGGGCCTGTTGGCGCACGCGGTCTTCGCCATCCCGGGGATCAAGGGGGTCGAGTTCGGCGAGGGCTTTGGCTTCGGGCGCGCGCGCGGACAGGACGTGCGCGACGAGATCACCGGCGCTGACGGGCGGCTGCGGCGCAACCTCTCGGGCGGCGTCGACGGCGGTATCACCAGCGGCAACCCGCTCGTCTTTCGCGTGGCCGTCAAGCCGGCGGTCAGCTTCGGCGAGCTGAAGACGGTCGACCTCGAGACCGGCCGTCCGGCGCGCCTGCAGATGGAGGGGCGCCACGACCCGTGCATCGCGCTGCGGGTGCCCGTCGTGCTCGAGTCGGTGACGGCCCTGGTGCTGGCAGACCTGATGCTCCTCGAGGGGCGGCTGCCGCGTGTGCTGGGCGAGAAGAGGGGCGAGGCGAGGAGAACGAAGTGAGCGAGGAGAGGCTCGAGGGGCTACGCAGGCGCATCTCGGAGATCAACCGGCGCATCCTCGACGAGGTGAACGAGCGGCTCGAGCTGGTCAACCAGGTGCGGGAGCTGAAGCTGTCGCGCGGGGAGCCGATGTACGACCCGGCGCGCGAAGGGCGGATGTTCGAGGAGCTGGTCGCCGCGAACCCCGGCCCGCTCACCTCGGCGCAGGTGCGCGAGGTCTTCCGGCCCATCTTCGAGGCCTCGCTCTCGTACATGGAGCGCCGCGCGCGCGAGGGGCTGCGGGTCAATCGTGCTCCGGGCGAGCCTGACCGGCGCATCGAGGTGAGGGGCGCGGCCATCGGCGCCGGGGCGCCGGTGCTCATCGCCGGGCCGTGCTCGGTGGAGAGCCGCGAGCAGCTCGCGAGCGTCGCCGCGCGACTCAAGCTGCTCGGCTGCCGTTTCCTGCGCGGCGGGGCGTTCAAGCCGCGCACGAGCCCGTACACGTTCCAGGGCCTGGGTGATGAGGGCTGGAGGCTGCTGCGCGAGGTGGCCGACGAGCACGGGATGGCCGTCGTCAGCGAGGTCGTGGACACGCGGCACGTCGAGGCGATCGCCGAGCTCGTGGACGTGGTCCAGGTCGGCGCGCGCAACATGTACAACTACGAGCTGCTCAAGCTGCTCGGGCAGCTTCGCCGGCCGGTGCTGCTCAAGCGGGCCTTCTCCGCGACGCTCGAGGAGCTGCTGCTCGCCGCCGAGTACGTGGTTTCGGGCGGCAACGAGCAGGTGATCCTCTGCGAGCGTGGGATCCGCACCTTCGAGCGCGAGACGCGCAGCACGCTCGACATCTCGGCGGTGCCGCTGCTCAAGGCGGCGACCGCGCTGCCGGTCATCGTGGACGTCGCGCACGCGGCCGGGCGCCGGGATCTCCTCGCGCCGCTGGCCCGCGCGGCCCTGGCCGCCGGGGCCGACGGGGTCATGGTCGAGGTGCACCCGTTCCCCGCGTCGGCGGCGAGCGACGCCGGGCACCAGCTCGATCTCGAAGGCGTCGAGGCGTTCTATCGGGCGGTGTTCGGCTCGAAGCGGTGATGAGGCATCGCGAGGCGGCCTCGTTTCGATTCGGTCCGCGAGCGTCGCACCGAGCCTTTGCGCGGCGCTGCGTCTCGGCCGATCGGCTATCGCTCGAGAGGACTCCCCGGCGCATCGTGAGCGTCAGGTTTTTTCCGCCCGCCCGCGGCCCGCGGCGTGAGCGCCAGCTCGAGCGAGACGCTCTCGGTGCCGCTCAGCTCGCGCTCCAAGGTCTTGAAGCCGGCGAGCGAGACGGTGAGCTTCGCGGGGCGGGCGGGGACGAGCCGATGGCCGTGAATCGGCGTGCGGCCAATCTCCTCCCCATCGATCTGCACGAGCGCGCCCGGCGGGACGGTCGAGATCGCCAGGGTCGGATGGAAGGCCTGCGAGGTCGGCGGGGCTGTCGGGCGGAGGAGCTGCGAGAGTCCGATGGCGAGGCCGGCACCGGCGAGCGCGGCCAGCAGCGCGAGGGCGACGGCGCGTCGACGATGGGGCGATTTCGGGCCGCCGGGCAATCCCTCGGCCCGCTCCGTGATGGTGACCAGCGAGTCGGTACCAAGCGGCTCGAAGCGACGCCGCAGCGCGGGCATCGTCGGCGGGGTCGGGCGCCGCGGCACGACGGCCGTCGGCTCGGTCGGCAGGGTCGAGACCGCCGTATCGCCGAGATCGAGCAGGTCGGGGAACGTCAGGCGCAGGAAGGCGCCGAGATCGCGCGCGGCGGCCGTCGCCCCCTCGGCTGCGAGCCAGTCGCGAAGCGCGGCGCACAGCTCGCCCGCGGTTTGGAAGCGGCGTGCCGGATCGCGCTCGAGGGCCCGGAGGAGGATCTGTTCGAGCCGGGCGTCGACCTCGGGGTTGAGGCTCGAAGGCGGCGGGATGGGGGCTTCGAGCACCGCCTTGAGCGAGGCGACCTCGTTCTTGCGGCGGAACAGCCGCCCGGAGGTCGCCAGCTCGTAAAGCACGATCCCGAGCGAGAAGAGGTCCGAACGCTGGTCGACCTGCTCGCCGCGGGCTTGCTCGGGCGACATGTAGGCGGCCTTGCCCTTGAGCCGTCCGGTCGCCGTGCGCACCAGGCGGTTGGCGACCTTGGCGACCCCGAAGTCGATGAGCTTCACGCCCCCGTCGAAGCTGAGCATCAGGTTGGGAGGCGAGACGTCGCGGTGGATGAGCCGCAGCGGCCGCTGGTTCTCGTCGACGGCATGGTGCGCGTAGTCGAGCCCGGCGGCGACCTCCGCGGCGACGTAGGCGGAGAGCACGGTGGGGAGGTGGCGTCCGGAGGCGGCGAGGGTTCGCAGCAGGCTCGCGGCATCGACTCCGTGGACGTATTCGGCGGCGATGAAGAAGGTCCCGCCATCGCTGCCCAGGTCGAGGATTCGGGAGATGTTGGGATGGTTCAGGTGCGCGGTGATGCGCGCCTCGTCGAGGAACATCTGCAGCGCCTCGGGCTCCTCGACGAACTCCGAGAGCAGGACCTTGACGACGAGCGGGTCCAGAGAGCCGGCACGGTGGGCGAGGAAGACCTCGCCCATCCCCCCGACTCCGATGCGCTTGAGCAGTTCGTAGGGGCCGAGCAGCTTGGGCATCGTCGTCAGCATCCGTTGAGTCGAACGTCGATAGTGTCTCCCGACAAGTGAAGTCCGTCGAGATCCCGGACGGCCATCGAGTGCGGGGCCGCGCGCGTTCGCAGGCGGTGAAACCCGCGCCCGAAGCGCCGTCTTTTGCCGACGCCTGGGGCAAAGCAAGCGCGGCGTGCGGCCCCGGTTGGCTTTGCTGGGGAGATCGTCGCGAAATCTCCTCGAGCTCGGCCCGCCCCCCCGTCACCTCGAGCGCAGTCGAGCGGCCCTTCGACTCCGCACAGCCTGGCCTGACGCCCGGAACCCAAGCGATAGGTCGCAGGTTGGCGCACAGAGATGCGCCCGTCGAGGAATCGAGCAGAGGCGGGGCCGATTCGAGGGTTCTCGGCACGAAGGCCGGCCTTCCGAAAACCGTGCTGCCGCGCAGCGAATCTCAAGGTCGGTAGTTCAGGGCGAGCGGAACCGGACGGAGTCGAAGAAGGTTTTCTCGACGGAGCTTCAGGTGCGCTGGCGGCGCCTCTTGAGGGGAAGCAGCGCCACCAGCCCCAGCGCGAGGAGCGGTGTCCCGGTCGTCGAGCAGCCGCAGCCCTCGGCATCGGACGCGGTTGGAGGCGAGACGCCCGCGTCGCGCCTCGGGACTCCCGCGTCGGCGCCCGTGCAGACTCCGGGTGGATCGGTGATGCCGTCGCAGTCGTTGTCCAAGGCGTCGCACGAGATCTCCGGGCTCTCGTAGCCCGGGAGGTTGAGCGCGAAGAAAGCCGGGTCGCAGCCCATCATCTCGCCCGAGCGGCAGACCATTCGCGTGCCGGCGCAGACGCCCTCCTGGTTCTCACACAGCGCCAGGAGCCGGTCGGGCAGGTTGTCGACCGTGCCGTCGCAGTCGTTGTCGAGCCCGTCGCACAGCGTCTCTTCGGTTTCGTAGGCCGCGTTGTGGCTGGTGTAGTCGGTCTCGCTGCAGTCGCCCGGCTGGCTCCCGCCGCACAGCCGCAGCGAGCCCTCGCAGACGCCGAGCTGGTTGACGCACAGCTCCTGGCTTATCGAGAAGACGTTGTCCACGACCCCGTCGCAGTCGTTGTCGAGCCCGTCGCACAGCGTCTCGACGGGGAACTCGTAGGCCGGATTGTGGTGGGCGAAGTCGGTATCGCTGCATTCGACGAGAAAGCCGTTGCGGCAGCTCTTCATCGCGCCGGCGCAGACTCCGTACTGCCGTCCGCACGGCTCGAGCGCCGGGGCCTCGTCGACCTCGCCGTCGCAGTCGTTGTCCTGGCCGTCGCACCGGTCCTCGACCGGCTGGTAGAGCGGTCCGTAGCGCGAGTCGTCGCACGGCAGCCATTGCCCGTCGCTGCACAGCCGGGTGCTGTTCGCGCAGACGCCGGTCGTCTTCTCGCAGGGCTCGGCGCGCGAGACCGGGATGTCGTCGACCGCGCCGTTGCAGTCGTTGTCCAGGCCGTCGCAGCGGGTCTCGAAGCCCTCGTAGTCCGGGCCGTAGTCTTCCTCGACACACGGGCGCCAGCCGAGAGCGCCGTCGCACCGCTTGCGGGCCTCACCGCAGACGCCCCGATGCTCCTCGCACTGCGGCACCGCGCTCGGCGGGATGTCGTCGACCAGGCCGTTGCAGTCGTTGTCCAGGCCGTCGCAGTCCTCTTCGGCGCCCGGATGGACCGTGGCGGCGGAGTCGTCGCAATCTCCGGCCACCTCGACGAACCCGTCGGGCGCCGAGCAGCCGTTCCGCGATACGGCCGGGTCGCCGAAGCCATCGCCGTCGGCGTCGCGGTAATAGACGTGGTCGGCCGCGCAGGTCGCGAGGCGGAAGACCGCGTCCTCGTCGACGCGCTCGAGCGTCGAGATCCCTTGCTTGATGGTGACGTGGTGCTCTCCGCCCTGGAAGGTCGCGCGAGGGTAGAGCGCGCAGGGATTGGTGGAGTCGGTGGTCTTCGAGGTGACCCAGTCGGCGCGCACGCTGGAGAGCGGCGTGCTCAGCACGAGCCGGTAGGTCTGGTTGGCCGCGAGCGCGACCGCGGGCACCGACAGCGTGTACCAGGTCGCGGCCCCCTGCGGGCTGCCTGCCTGCAGCCGGCCGGAGGCGAGCACGTTGCCCGCGGAGGTCTGGAGGCTCACCTCGGGACGCCCGGCGACCGCCTCGAGCAGGACCTCGATGGACGAGACTTCGATGGCGCCGGGCGCGACGAAGGTCTGGGTGACGCGCGCCTCGTACCAGACGATGGCCTTCGAGCGGACCACGTAGGGGTTGCCCTCGATGCGCGGGTAGGTGCCGCCGCAGGTGGTCTCGGTCTGCTGATAGCGCAGGAAAAAGACCGGCTCGAGGCCGGCGATGACCGACCAGGTGCCGCTCGCCGAGCGCTCCCAAAGCGCGCGCGGGCTGTCGGCTTGAGAGCTGGGGACGCGGTCGGTCTCGGGCGTGGTCGCGGTCAGGCTCGCGATGCGGCCGGTGCCGGTGTTGGCGCTCTCGAGCATCAGGAAGTAGCTCTGGCCGGCGACCACGTCGGCCGAGATGGTCGCCTCCCACCAGCCGGCGGACTGGGCGCCGCGCGTCGCCTGCGCGCCCAGCCAGGCTCCGGGTTCGCCGCCCGCGGCGGGCGCGCGCAGGCCGATCTTGTAGGAGCGATCAGCGTCGCCTGCCGCGCCCACCTGCGCGAGGTGGAAGGAGGCGGCCGTGAGCCTGCCGGTGTGCTGCGCGGCGAACTCGACGGCTATCGCGCCGCGATTGGCGTCGACCGCGATGGGGCGGGGCTCGTCGACGAGAGACTGATTGCCGAGGACCGACGCGAAGGCGGCGGCCTCGAAGAGGAGAAGCGCAGGCAGACAGATGTACGCACGGCGCATCGTCGGCTCCTTCGAGGATGGAGAGGGCGAAAGCGTAGCATCCGCGGGCGTGCCGGCGGCGGGTCAACGTTGTCGGTCGGTCGGAAGGGGGCGGCAGGCGGGGAGGCCTGCACCGGAGCGCAAGAGCGGGGGAGCAGAGCACGGGCGTTGGTGCAGTCGGCCTCTGGGGGCGCAACACCTGTCGCAAGCAACCGGCCCTGCTCCCGTCTTCCTTCGCGAGCCGGGGGGCGGGAGCCGCCGGCTCGAAAAGAAGGCTTTAGACCATGGTCTTGAGGTTCTTGAGCGGGCGCACCTTGATGACGTTGCGCGCCGGCTTGGCCTTGAAGGTCATCGCCTCGCCGGTGAAGGGGTTGGTGCCCTTGCGCGCCTTGGTGGCGGGCTTGCGCACGACGGTGATCTTCAGCAGGCCAGGGACGGTGAAGACGCCCGGGCCCTTCTTCAGGTTCTTGGCGATGAGCTTGGAGAGCTCGTCGAAGACCTTCGCCACCTCCTTGCGAGACATCTCGGTCTCGGCGGCGATGGCGGTGAAGATCTCCGACTTCGTCATCGGCTTCTTGGGAGCTGCAGCGGCTTTGGCCATTTGGTTTCGTCTCCGTTGGGTGAGCGCGATCGCGCCGGGGGCGCGTTCGCCGAGGGCACTTATACCGCTTTCAGGCAAGCGCATGCTTGCATGGTCGAGTGGCAAGTGTGGGAGCGTGGACGTTTGTTCCGCTCATGGGTTTTTCCGCGCTCCCTTCCCTTTGGTTCGCTCGCGCGGGCGTCTTCGAGTCGCCTCGCGTTGTCGAGCGGACGTAAGGAATACCGCTTGCTTGGCAGGTCGTGTCAAGAGGAGGCGGGCATTTTGCCGCCTTTTTCCCTTCCGAACCGGCCTTGCTTGGGGTCGCGAGCGGGGGCGATTCGGGTCGCGGCGATTGTTCCCGTGGGATAAACAGGGCCTTTCCCGAGGCCAGAATGAACCTGCCCAACATGCCTACGACCCTCGCCGCCCACCTCCCGGCGCCCGGCAGCCAGCCGAGCGCGGACGAGCTGCTCTCGCGCTTTCTGACCGCGGTCAGCGAGCGCGGCCTGACGCTCTACCCGGCGCAGGAGGAGGCGATCCTCGAGCTGCTCGACGGCAAGCACGTCATCCTCGGCACGCCGACCGGCTCGGGAAAGTCGCTGGTCGCCGAGGCCCTGCACTTCAAGGGGATGGCCGAGGGCAAGACCTCCTACTACACCTGCCCGATCAAGGCCTTGGTGAATGAGAAGTTCTTCGCCCTCTGCGAGACCTTCGGGGCCGAGAACGTAGGGATGATGACCGGCGACGCGGCCGTCAACCGCGAGGCGCCGATCATCTGCTGCACCGCGGAGATCCTCGCCAACCTCGCGCTGCGCGAGGAGGGCGCGCAGGTCGACTACGTGGTGATGGACGAGTTCCACTACTACGCGGACAAAGAGCGCGGGGTCGCCTGGCAGATCCCGCTGCTGTCGCTGCCCCAGGCGACCTTCCTGTTGATGTCGGCGACGCTCGGGCCGACCTCGCACATCGAGGAGCACCTGGCCAAGCTGTCGCGGCGCAAGGTCGCCGTGGTCTCGGGCCTCGAGCGCCCGGTGCCCCTCGACTTCGAGTACCGCGAGACCCCGGTCCACGAGACCATCGCCGAGCTCATCGAGAAGGGCCAAGCGCCCATCTACCTCGTCAACTTCACCCAGCGGGCGGCCGCCGAGCAGGCCCAGGCGCTCACCAGCGTCAACCTCACCAACAAGGAGGAGAAGCAGGCGCTGCGCGAGGCGCTGGTCGGGGTCAAGTTCGACACGCCCTACGGCAAGGACATCGAGCGCTTTCTGAAGGCCGGGGTCGGGCTGCACCACGCTGGCGTGATGCCCAAGTACCGGCGCCTGACCGAGCGGCTCGCGCAGAAGGGGATGCTCAAGGTCGTCAGCGGCACCGACACGCTGGGCATGGGCATCAACATCCCCATCCGCACCGTGCTCTTCACCAAGCTGTGCAAGTTCGACGGCGAGAAGATGGGCATCGTCAAGGTGCGCGACTTCCACCAGATCGCCGGGCGCGCCGGGCGCAAGGGCTTCGACGACCGCGGCCTGGTCGTCGTGCAGGCCCCCGAGCACGTCATCGAGAACCTCAAGCTCGCGGCCAAGGCGACCGGCGGCAAGAAGGTGCAGAAGAAGCAACCTCCGCAGAAAGGCTACGTCCACTACGACCGCCAGACCTTCGAGCGGCTGCTCACCAAGGCGCCCGAGGTGCTCGAGTCGCGCTTCGACGTCACCTTTTCGATGCTCGTCAACCTGCTGCAGGCCGACGGGCTGTGGCCCAAGGGCGGCTACGGGCGGCTCGTCGAGCTCATCGGCCGTTCGCACGAGAGCGACAACTCCAAGCGGCGCTTCCGACGCAAGGCCGCGGCGCAGTTTCGCGCGCTGCGCAAGGCGGGCATCGTCGAGGTGCTTCCCTACAAGGACGGCCCGGGTTGCTTCGTCGAGGTGAGCGAGGACCTGCAGCGCGACTTCTCGCTCTACTACACGCTCTCGCTCTACCTCGTCTCCGCGGTGGACGCGCTCGACCGCGAGAGCGAGAGCTACGCGCTCGATCTGCTCTCGCTCGTCGAGGCGATCCTCGAGAACCCGGAGGTCGTGCTGCTGCGCCAGGTCGACAAGCTCAAGGGCGACAAGATTGCCGAGCTCAAAGCGCAGGGCGTCCCCTACGAAGACCGCATCGCCGCGCTCGAGAAGGTCGAGCCGTTGCGGCCCAACGCCGAGTTCATCTGGGGCACCTTCGCCGCCTTTGCCGAGAGGCACCCCTGGGTGCGCGGCGAGGACATCCGGCCCAAGTCGATCGCCCGCGACCTGTTCGAGCGGCTCTACGGGTTCAACGACTACGTCCTCGAATACGGCCTGCAGCGCAGCGAGGGCGTGCTGCTGCGTTACCTGTCCGAGGCCTACAAGGTGCTCGCGCACACCGTGCCCGAGAGCGCGCGCGACGAGGCCGTCGAGGACATCCTCACGCACCTGCGCGAGATGCTGCGACGGGTTGACTCGAGCCTGCTCGACGAGTGGGAGCGCATGCGCGCGGCCGAGAAGGGCGTCCCCATTCCCCCGCCGCGGCCGGACGAGGAGCCGGCGCCGGTGCGGCTGCCCGAGGACGATCCGCGCGTGCTCGCGCAGAACCCGCGCGCCTTCGCCGCCCGGGTGCGCAACGAGCTGCACGCGCTGCTCAAGGCGCTCGCCGCCAAGGACTACGAGAGCGCGCTCGCCTGCATCGAGCCGCTCGAGGGCGAGCAGGAGTGGGACGTCGAAGGGCTCGCCAAGGCGATGGAGCCCTACTTTGCCGAGCACGCGTTCATCGACCTGAAGCCCAAGGCGCGCCTGCCGCACAACACGCTGCTGCACGAGGACGGCGCGCTGCGCTGGGAGGCGATCCAACGGGTGGTCGATCCCGAGGGCGAGACCGACTGGATGCTCGGCTGCATCGTCGACTTGAACGCGCCGCGGGCGGAGGGCGCGCCGCTCATCTCGCTGCGGCGGATTGGCACCTGAAGAGGCGTCGAAGAAATCCGTTTCCCCCGGTCACCCCGAGCGTAGAGGCGACCAGCGGGAGCCTCGGAGTCGAGGGGCCGCGCGAAGTCGAGCGGGCTTCTCGACTTCCGCCTCCCTCGTTCCTCGGGAGGCTACACTCCTCCTGACAGCCCGCCAGCCCATGGTCGCAGCCGGCAACACGACCGACGAAGCGATCGGGGCGAGCGCGGCCGGCCCTCGACTTCGGCCTCGCAAGCTCGGCCTACGCTCGGGCTGAGCGGGGAGCCCAGCGGCAGCCCTGTCGGTTCAAGGTCAGAGCCGGCCAAGGGCCCGGTGCAAAGCTCGAGGTGAGCGGGGCGCGGCCGAATGCCCTAGCTGCTCGCCGAGGTGTACCGGGCGAGCGCGAGCTTCCAGGTGCCGCGCGCCAGCACCGAGAAGATGATCGCCGCCACGAGTGATACTCCCGCGGTCGCCAGATCGAGCGTTCCGAGCAGGGCCATCGCCGGGAAGGTGGTCATCACCGCCAGGGGAATGACGAAGGTGAAGACCAGCCGCAGGCCTCCGGAGAAGACCGAGATGGGCCAGCGCGCCGCGTCGAAAACCGAGGTGATCAGGTAGGTGAGGTTGTCGATGCGCACCACGTAGAAGGCGACCGACACCACGAGGATCCAGAGCGAGTAGATCACCATCCCCGCGGCGACGAGCATCAGCCCGGCGAAGACGAGGTCGCCGACTTCAGGAGCGCGGCCGAGCTGCCAGAACGCGTAGCCGAAGATGAGCAGCGCGGCCGCGATGTCGGCGATTCGCCAGGGCTCGAAGCGCGCGGTCGACACCAGAAACTGGGAGTCGGCCGGCTTGAGCAGCACGAAGTCGAGCGTGCCCTTGCGGATGTGGTCGACGACCGCGAGCAGGCTGGGGTTGATGGCCCCTTCGAGCAGCGCCTTGAGCAGCGTGAACCAGCCGAGCACGACCATCGCCTCGGGCATGCTCCAGCCCGCGATGCTCTGGCGCTGTTCCGAGAAGACGATGGTCAGCGGCACGAGCGCCAGGGCGACCCAGAAGACTGACATCAGCCCCTGCACCAGGAAGTCGAAGCGGTACTGCAGCGAGATGGTGGCCGAGGCGCGAAGCTGGATCCAGAAGAGCTTGAGGTAGCGGCGCATCGCTCACCCGCCGTAGGCGACGAAGCGCCGCATCCCGGCTTTCCAGAAGGCCGCGAGCAACAGGCCCATCGCCGCCACGATGGACCATTGGATGCCGAGCCCCTCGAGCGCCTGCAGCCTGTCGTGCTGCCCGAGGATGACCTCGACCGGGAAGCTGAGCATGTAGCGGAAGGGTAGGAGGCGGGCGGCCGCGAGCAGCCAGCCCGGGAAGAGGGCGAGCGGGATGAGGTAGCCGGAGAGCAGCATGTAGAGGCCAAACCAGATCTGCCAGAGCGAGATCGAGTACTCCACGTAGAAGCCGAGAGTGCCGATGATGGCCTGCGCGAGAAAGTTGATGGCCCAGGCGCCGTAGACGGCGACGACGAAGAGGCCGAGCAGCGCCGGGTCGTGGGTGACCATCTTCGCCCCCATCGCCCACAGGCTGACGGCGGCAATGGGCAGCGCGAAGAGCGCGCGCAGCGGCAGGGCGGCCATGTTCTCGGCGGCGAAGTGGATCAGAGGGTTGATCGGGCGCAGCAGCCGGAAGGCGAGCAGGCCTTGGCGCAGCTCGTAATTGATCTCCCAGGCGACCCAGGCGCCGGTGAGCAGCCGCACGATGAGCGCCGAGAGGTAGTAGGCGACGAACTCGGCCTGGCCGAACCCGCCTATCGGGTGCTCGCGCGCCACCGCGCTCCAGAGCGCGAGCATCACCAGCGGCATGTTGGTCGAGAGGATCCAGACGAGGAACTCGGCCCGGTAGGCGAGGGCGTCGGCGAACCCGACCCGCAGCAGCGTGGGGAAGGCCTTGAGCGTGCCCGGGCTCATCCGCGCTCCTGAGGGATGAAGGTGGCCGGCCGCTTGTAGATCTCGCGGAAGACCTCCTCGAGCGGCGGGTCTTCGATAGACAGGTCGACGACCGGCAGGCGCGACAGGACGCGGGAGACCGAGTCGGGCAGACCTTCGTGCGGCACCTGGAGGACCACCTGCGCCTCGTCCTGGCTGATGAGCTGGCCGAGCCCTTCGAGCTGCGAGGCGGCGACCTGCGCGGAGAGGCGTACGGCGATGCGCTTGTGGGGCTTGATCTGGTGGACGAGCGCTTCGAGCGGGCCGTCGTGCACCAGGCGGCCGCGGTCGATGATGATCACCCGCGGGCAGAGCGCGGCCACGTCCTCCATATAGTGGCTGGTGAGCAGCACGGTGGCCCCGTAGCGCTCGTTGTAGGTGCGCACGAAGGAGCGCACCGTCGCCTGCATCGAGACGTCGAGCCCGATGGTCGGCTCGTCGAGAAAGAGCACGCGGGGTCGATGCAGCAGCGAGGCGGCCAGCTCGCACTTCATGCGCTCGCCCAGCGAGAGCTGGCGGGTCGGCTTGGTGACGAGGTCGCCCAGCTCGAGCAGCTCGGTCACCTCCGCGAGCGTCTCGCGGTACTGGCGCAGCGGCACGTCGTAGATGGCGCGGTTGAGGTCGAAGGTCTCGGCCGGTGGCAGGTCCCACAGGAGCTGCTGCTTCTGGCCCATGACCAGGGTGATCTGCTTGAGGAAGGCCGGCTCGCGCTCGCGGGGCGTAAAGCCGCCGACCCGCAGCTCGCCCGAGGTCGGGTGGAGCAGGCCCGAGAGCATCTTGAGCGTTGTCGTCTTCCCGGCTCCGTTGGGCCCGAGGAACCCGACCCGTTCTCCCGGGGCGATGGAGAAGGAGACGCCGTCGACGGCGACGACGGTCTCGTACTTGCGGCGAACGAGCGAGCGCATCGCCGCGCCGAAGCCCGGCGGGCGCTTGTGAACCTTGAAGTGCTTGGTCAGCTCCCTGGCCTCGATCACGGTGGGTCGATTTAGTCGGTGGGCGAGGGGGAGTCGAGGGCGGCGCGAACCTCGATCGGGGGGGCGTCCTCTATGCGACCGGCTCTCTTGCCGGTGGGCTCTCTGGCGGCCCGGCGAGGTGGGCGCGAGCCCGCGGGGAGGTTGGATCCGGGCGCTCTTTTCGGCCAAAAGGCTCAGGAAGGTGCCGGGCTGGCCCGTAGAGCGATTTTGACCCTTCAAGCTTCCTTTATTAGGGCAGGCGCTCGAACCGCCGCCTGTTGGGCCATCCTGGGGCCTTTCGGGTGCCTTCCTGAGGCGTTTTTGTCGGCCCCAAGCGCGCGAAATCATCGAATGAATGTCGCCTGGCGCGACGTGGGATAGCTGGAGAGGCGACGGGCGCTGCCCGAGCGCGGCGCTTCAGACCGGGAACTCCTCCTCGGCGGCCGGCGGGTGCGCGAACTGAGGCGGCCTTCTCAGCATCGCGAGCAGAAACAAGGCGCCGCCTGCCGCGCACACCCCCGCCATCACGAAGAAGGCCAGCGCGTAGTCGCCGCTCAAGTCGGCCAGAAGGCCGCCGAGCATCGGGCCGGCCAGCCCGCCGATGCCGTAGCTCAGATAGAGCGCTCCGTAGATGGAGCCGGCCGAGCGCATTCCGAACAGGTCGGTCGAGGTCGGGCCGTAGAGCGCGAGCCAGGTGCCGAACGCGAAGCCCGAGAGCGCGGCGAAGGCGAAGATGGCCGCGTGCGGCACCCCGAGTCCGAAGCCGACAAAGAGCCCGACTTCGAGGGCGCTGGCGCCGATGAGCGAGGGGAACCTGCCGATGTGGTCGGACGCGTAGCCCATCAGCACCCGGCCGAGCGCGCCTCCGACTGCGGTGAGCGAGGCGAGGAAAGCGGCTTGCGCGGCGGTCATGCCCTGCGAGACCCCGAACACCTTGAAGTGCGCGAACCACATCAGCCCCGCGGTCGTCACCAGGGTGTAGGCGGCGAAGACGAGCCAGAAGAGCGGAGCGCGAAGCGCCTCTCCGAGACTGAGGCCGCTGGCGCCGGCGTGCTCTCCGGGCCTCTGATGGCGCCTCCATGGCGAGCGGATTCCCAGGCTCAACAGCGGAAGGACGACCAGCGCGCTCAACCCGAAGAGAAGGAAGACGCGCGTCCAGTGCGTCCCCGCGTCGAGCAGGGCCTGCGCCACCGGTGCCCAGACGAAGGTGCCCAGGCCGAAGGCGCCGACCACGACTCCGGCGACCAGCCCGCGCCTCTCAGGGAACGAGGTGAGCACCGCGGTGACGGCAGAGACGTAGACGAACCCGAAGCCGAGCCCGGTGGTCAGCCCGAGCGTCACCGCCAGCTCGAGCAGCGAGGTCGACAGGGGCGCCATGCAGAGGCCGGAGGCGAAGACGACGCTTCCGGCCAGGGCGATGAGCGTCGGGTTGGTCCTGTCCTGCAGCGCGCCGCCCAGGCCCATTCCGACCGAGTAGACGAAGAGCTGCACCGACTGAGGCACCGCGGCCGTCGAGCGCTCCCAGCCAAACTCGCGCATGAAGACGGGCAGGAAGACGCCGTAGGCGTAGATGACTCCGAGGACGAACATGGCGAGCACCGCGGTGACCAGCGTCAGCCATCTGCGCGAGCCCGGCGATGCCTTGTCCATAGATGCCCCCCTGTCCCAGGCTATGAATGGCCTCCCTGCGGCCCATCGGGCCCGGACGGGGCCACCACGCCCGAGACTCTTCCCGCCCGCGCGAGAGCCGTGATGGAGCACGATGCTCGAAGGCGAGCCCGGGTTGTCGTTGCCCGCCCGCGCGAGAGCCGTGGTCGAGATTGGGGAGGCGCTTCTCGCCCCTCGCGTCGCTCGTTTGCCCGCTTGACCGTCTTGGAGTCGGTCTTTACGCTGCGTGCGACGTTGAACGTACGGAGGTTGCACATGCGCATCAGCAATAAGCCCGAGGTTTCCTACTCCCAGCAGCCCGAAGCAAAGCCTCAGACGCAGAAGGCCTGCATCGACCGGTTCGAGAAGTGCGCCGATGGCCGGGTTCTCGCGGTCATCCTGGTCGGAGACGAGGAGCGCTCCATCGACGTGCCGCGCGAGCAGCTTCCCGCCGGCGCCAAGGAAGGCGACTGGCTGCAGGTCGTGCTCAAGGGCGACAAGCTCGTGAGCGCCAAGATCGACGTCAAGGAGACCGAGGCCCGCAAGCAGGAGATCCAGGACCTGTTCGAGAGCGTGCTCGAGCAGCCGAAGACCGTCTCGAGCAAGGCCTGCATCGACCGCTTCGAGAAGACCGGCGACGGCAAGACGCTCGCGGTGCTGCTCGTCGGCGACGAGGAGAAGATCGTCAACGTGCCGCTCGAGAAGCTGCCGGCCGGGGTCAAGGAAGGCGACTGGCTCAAGGTCGAGCTCAAGGGCGACGAGCTGACCGGCGCGACGGTCGACAAGAAGGAGACCGAGGATCGCCGCAACTGGATCCAGAAGCTCTTCGACATGCTGTTCGGCTAGAGGCCCCAAGGCGCGAGCGCCATTGCAGTCGAGTTGCGCCTCTCCGGTCACCCCGAGCGTAGCTTCCGCCGCGACAGCGGCGGGAGCGGGGTCGAGGGGCTCTCCGACTTCATGCGGCGACGGATCGCGCCTTGTCTGTGTGAGTTAGACCACTAGCCCTCGTCGACTAAGACCGAGCAGACATGAGACGGGCGGCCACGCGGCCGTCCCGGTTGCCCCCCCCCCCCGATTGAAGGGTCGCAACCCCTGGTTGCGATGCCCGCAACCCCTGGTCGTGGTGTCCGCAACCCCTGGTTGCGATGCCCGCAACCCCTGGTTGCGATGCCCGCTGCCCCTGGTCGCGATGCCTGCAGCCCCTGGTGGCGATGCCCGCAACCCTGGTCGCGATGCCCGCAACCCCTGGTCGCAATGCCCGCAACCCCTGGTCGCGATGTCCGCAGCCCCTGGTTGCAATGCCCGCAACCCCTGGTCGCGATGCCCGCAACCCCTGGTCGCGATGCCCGCAACCCCTGGTTGCAATGCCCGCAACCCCTGGTTGCAATGCCCGCAACCCCTGGTCGCGATGCCCGCAACCCCTGGTTGCAATGCCCGCAACCCCTGGTCGCGATGTCCGCAGCCCCTGGTTGCAATGCCCGCAACCCCTGGTCGCGATCCCCGTCAGCCCCTGGTTGCGATGCTTCTTGAGCGGGGCTGAGCGACGAATCGAAGCCCGACGGCTAGCGCGCGGTGCGCACGCCGGTCGCCTGGCCGCTGAGCGCGAGCGATTCGAGATAGTCGCGCGTCGCCGCATCCAGAGGCGTCGGCGCGGCGCCGTCGAGCGGCGTCCCGGGCAGAGGGGTGAAGAGGTGCGCGTGGACGCTCGCGCCGTACTCGGCGACGAGGTGCCTCGCTACCGCGCAGCTCTCGGCCCGTTCCGCGTCGGTCTCGCCGGGAAGGCCGAACATGAAGTCGACCTTGGACTGAAAACGCGCGCGCGCGATGCGCGCTATCGCCTCGACGCCCTCGCGCACGGTGTGGCCGCGCTTGAGGCGCCGGAGCACCGCGTCGCTGCCGGACTGCAGCCCGACGGCGAGCGTCGTGTTGTCGCAGTGCGCTCGGGCGAGCGAGAGCATCTCCTCGGTTGCCGACTCGGGTCGCACCTCGGAGGGGAAGGTGCCGAGGAAGACCTCGCGAAACCCGGCCCGGCGCGCGGTGAGGAGCAGCGCTTCGACTGCGTTCCTGTCGGGATGGATGCCATCCGCCGAGCCGTAGCCGAAGGCGTTGGGAGCGACGAAGCGCGTGAAGTCGTGGCCGGTTGCCACGGCGTGGGCAAACGTCCGCGCGAGCGCCTCGAGCGAGCGGTGCCGCGGGCGGCGGCCGAAGAGCCTGGGCGTCTGGCAGAACTCGCAGCTCATCGGACAGCCTCGGGTGATCTCGATCTGCGCGAAGAGCTGCCCGGACGCGGGCCACGGCGGATAGCGGTCGAGCGGCGAGGCTCCCTGCTCGTGCAGGATGCCCGGGCTGGGAAGCTGGCCCTGAGCGAGCTGCCGGACGAGCTCGGCGAAGACCGGGCCCGCCTCGCCGGTGACGACCCAGTCGAACCCCATCGCGAGCGTCTCGCGCGCGGCGCCGCTCGCGTGGGGGCCGCCCGCGACGGCTCGAAGCTCGGGGACGCGGGTCCGAAGCGCGGCAAGCGCTGAGGCGACCGCGGCCGCCTGGAGGCTGGTGAACGAGCAGACGAGCAATCCCTGGGCGTCGCAGTCACTCAACGACTCGACGAGCTGGGTCGCGATGAGGCCCGCGGGAAGCTCGGCCTCGAGCACGGCGAGCAGCGCGGCGATCGAGTTGCGGTTGTGACGCGTCAGGTGGAGCGTGACCGGATAGGGCTGCAGCATGGGCGCGGTCGATTATGCCCTTTGGAAGACAATCGCCCGCGCACGAAACATCGGGAATAGGCGTGCGACGCCCTGCGCCCCGCGCGATGGAGGCGGCGCGCCCAGGCTCGGGGCTCGGCCGACCGAGCTGAGGCTTCAGCCGCCGAGATGGCGGCTGTCCCGTCGTGCGAGCCAGCCTCCAGGACCCGTTGCGCGCTACTCGACCTCGGGGTCGCGCATCACGTCGCAGTGAGCGCCCGCCGCGCTGCACATCGCCTCGTAGCGCGCGCGCCTGCCACAGCCCCTCGCGCCGTAGATGCCCTCCAGCGCGCCTCCGGAGACGAGGCTGACCTCGACCTGGGAGATGGGGCAGTCGAGGTCATACGAGGCACGCGGGCGGATGGTCCCTTCGATGACGGTCGAGGTCGTGGTGCAAGCCCCGAGGAAGAGGGCGGCGAACAGCAGGCTCTTTCGCATCTGCGCTCCCGTGCGGCCGCTCGGGCCACAGCAGAGCAAGGTGCGGCTCGCTCGCCGCATTGGGCAACCGGCTTCGACGCGCAGCAAAGGCGCACGGCAGGTCGGCCCGGTCGAGCGCCCGAGCCGGCCTCGAGGGCGAAGAGCGCCGCTCGTCGACTCGCATGGGACGAGGGCTCGCGCCCTCCTCGCGGCTCGAGATCGCGAGGCCGGGCAGCGAGTCGATGTGGCTGCCTCGTCGAGCTCGCCAAGCCTGTTCCCTCTCTGCCCTGTGACCGAAGGCCCGCTCCCCTCCAAGGCGGTAGGGCGCATTTCGCGCGTGCTCTAGCTTCGGGTTGCGCCAAGGGCGTGACGCTTTGGCGGGCCTGTTCGGTAAGGCGGGAGGGCGCAGGGTGAGCCGAGCGAGCGCGTTCCCGGAGGCCGTGCAAAGCGCCCGATCAACCTGCCCAACGAGCCGCTCGCCTCACTCTCCATTCCGCAGGAGCACTCGATGAAGCGATTCAAGCCGCTCGACTTCCTCATGCGCTGGCCGCTGTTGCGCCAAATCCGCAACCGCGATCTGACCGCGCTCGGAGAGTCGGCGCTCTCCCGGCGCTCCCAGGAGCTGCGGCCGCGTACCGAGACAGCCGACAGGGTCGTCGGCTCCATCTGCCCGTTCTGCGGGGTCGGCTGCGGCCAGCTCATCTACGTTCGCGACGAGAAGGTCGTGAACATCGAAGGCGATCCGGCCTCGCCCGTCTCGCGCGGCAAGCTGTGCGCGCGCGGCTCGTCCACCTTCCAGCTCGTCACCGGCACCCAGCGCATGCGCGACGTGCTCTATCGGCGTCCGGGCGCAAAGGACTGGGAGGTCCTTCCGCTCGAGAGGGCGCTCGACATGGTCGCCGCGCGGGTGAAGAAGACGCGCGACGAGACCTGGGAGGCGCGGACCGACGAGGGCCTGACGGTCAACCGCACGCTCGGCATCGCGCACCTGGGCGGCGCGACCCTCGACAACGAGGAGAACTACCTCATCAAGAAGCTCTTCACCGGAGGGCTCGGCATTGTCCAGGTGGAGAACCAAGCCCGGATATGACACAGCTCCACGGTCCCCGGTCTGGGGATCTCCTTCGGTCGCGGCGGCTCGACGACCTTCCAGCAGGATTTGCAGAACTCGGACTGCATCCTCATCCAGGGCTCCAACTTCGCCGAATGCCATCCGGTCGGCTTCCAATGGGTGATGGAGGCGAAGAGGCGCGGCGCGACCATCATCCACGTCGACCCGCGCTTTACGCGCACCAGCGCCATGGCCGACGTCCACGCCCCGATTCGCCCGGGCACCGACATCGCCTTTCTCGGCGGGCTCATCCACTACATCCTCGAAAACGAGCGCTACTTTCGCGACTACCTGCTGCACTACACGAATGCCGCGGTCATCGTCGACGACGGGTTCCAGGACACTGAGGATCTGCAGGGGCTCTTCAGTGGCTGGAACACGGAGGGCGGCAAGGCCCACTACGACTTCCGGACCTGGCAATACCAGGGGGTCGGCACCGTCCCGGCGGCCGGTCACAAGGAGATCTACGGGCAGGCGCTCGCCAGCACCGGACCCGGGGGCCAGGACATCGGCAACATTCAGCGCGACGAGACTCTGGCGAGTCCCCGGTGCGTCTTTCGCATCCTCGAGCGGCACTTTGCCCGCTACACGCCCGAGATGGTCGAGAAGACCTGCGGCCTCTCCAAGGACCTCTTTCTGAAAATCGCCGAGAAGCTGTGCGAGAGCTCCGGCCCCGACCGCACGAGCGCCCTTTGCTACTCGGTCGGCTGGACTCAGCACGCGGTGGGCGTGCAGATCATCCGCGCCGCCTCCATCGTCCAGCTCCTGCTCGGCAACATCGGGCGGCCCGGCGGCGGCATCCTCGCGCTGCGCGGTCACGCCTCCATCCAGGGCTCGACCGACATCCCGACGCTCTTCAACCTGCTGCCCGGCTACGTGCCGATGCCCCACGCCATGGAGGCGCAGTCGCTCGAGGGCTACCTGAAGACGACGAGCTCGGCGTCGGGGTGGTGGAGCGAGATGCCCAAGTACGTCGTCTCCTTGCTCAAGGCCTGGTACGGGCAGGCGGCGCGCGCGGACAACGAGTGGGCCTTCGCTCATCTGCCCAGGCTGACCGGCAACCACTCGCACCTGACGACCATCGCCGACATGGCCGAGGGCCGGGTCAAAGGCTACTTCGTGATGGGCGAGAACCCGGTCGTCGGCTCGACGCACGGCGCGCTGCAGCGCAAGGCGATGCGCCGGGCCGAGTGGGTCGTGGTGCGCGACTTCGTGCTCACCGAGACCGCCGAATTCTGGCGCAAGGGAGCGGAGTACGAGCGCGGCGAGCTCAGGCCCGAGGAGGTGCAGACCGAGGTCTTCTTCTTCCCGGCGGCCGCGCACTCGGAGAAGGACGGCTCGTTTACCAACGCCCACCGGCTCGTCCAGTGGCACCACAAGGCGATCGAGCCCCCGGGCGAGGCGCGCAGCGAGCTGCACTTCCTCTTCCACCTCGGCCGCAGGCTCAAGCAGCTCTACGCGGGCTCGAGCGACCCGAAGGATCGGCCGTTGCTCGCTCTCACCTGGGACTACCCGACCGAAGGCCCTTACGACGAGCCGAGCGCCGAGTCGATCGTCCGGGAGATCAACGGCTACACCATCGCCGACGGCAAGCCCGTCTCCGGCTACACCAAGCTCCAGGCCGACGGCTCGACCGCTTCGGGGTGCTGGCTCTACTCGGGCTGCTATGCCGACGGGGTCAATCAGCTCGCGCGCCGCAAGCCGCACTGGGAGCAGAGCCATGTCGCTCCGGAGTGGGCGTGGGCGTGGCCGGACAACCGGCGCATCCTCTACAACCGCGCCTCGGCCGACCCGCAGGGCAGGCCCTGGTCCGAGCGCAAGCGCTACGTCTGGTGGGACAGCGAGAAGGGCGAGTGGGTCGGGAAGGACAAGCCCGACTTCATCCAGGGCCGGCCTCCCTCCTACCGCCCGCAGAAGGAGGCGACGGGCCTGGCGACCATCGCGGGCGACGACCCCTTCATCATGCAGGCCGACGGCAAGGGCTGGCTCTATGCGCCGAGCGGCCTGCTCGACGGCCCGCTGCCGACGCACTACGAGCCCCAGGAGTCGCCGGTCGCCAACCCGCTCTACCCGCAGCAGTGCAACCCGGCGCGGGTCGAGTGGCGGCGCAAGGACAACCCGTACCACTGGGCCTTTGACGACCCGCGCTTCCCGCACGTGCTGACGACCTACCGGATAGCCGAGCACCACACTGCCGGCGGCATGTCGCGCTGGCAGTCGTGGCTGAGCGAGCTGTCGCCGGAGATGTTCTGCGAGGTGAGCGCCGAGCTCGCCGCGTTCGTCGGCCTGCGCAACGGAGGTTGGGCCACCGTCCGCACCGCGCGCGGCGAGATCGAGGCCCGGGTGCTCGTCACCGAGCGCCTGCGGCCCTTCAAGCTCGACGGGCGGCTCGTCCACTCCGTGGGGCTGCCGTACCACTGGGGCGGCGCGGGCCGGGTTCGCGGCGATGCCGCCAACGAGCTGCTCGGTTTCGTCGCCGACCCCAACGTCAACATCTTCGAGTCGAAGGCGCTCACCTGCAGCATCCTGCCCGGCCGGCTCAGCCGCGGGCGGCGCGCGGCGACGGGCAGGGTGGTCGGCGAGTATGCCGCCCCGCCGGGAGTCCAGCGAGACCTCGAGGGCGTCGGGCAGCTCGCGGACGAGCCGTCGCAGAAGAAGGAGAGGTGGTCCTGATGGCCAAGGGCTTCTTCACCGACACCAGCGTCTGCATCGGCTGCAAGGCTTGCGAAGTGGCCTGCAAGCAGTGGAACCAGCTCCCCGACGACGGGTTCTTCTTCACCGGCATGTCGTACGACAACACCGCGCACCTGGGCGCTTCGACCTGGCGCCACGTCGCCTTCGTCGAGCGGCCGGTGCCGCTCGGGGGCCAGGTCACGGGGGTCGGGCGCTTCTCGCTGCTGCTCGAGTCCGACGTCTGCAAGCACTGCGTGCGCGCCGGCTGCCTCGAGGCCTGTCCGACCGGGGCGATCACCCGGACCGAATTTGGCACCGTCTACGTGCAGCCCGACGTCTGCAACGGGTGCGGCTACTGCGTCCCGGCGTGCCCCTTCGGCGTCATCGACCGGCGCGCCGACGACGGCCGGGCCTGGAAGTGCACGCTCTGCTACGACCGGCTCAAGGGCGGGCTCGAGCCCGCCTGCGCGAAGACCTGTCCGACCGGCTCGATCGGCTTTGGCGACACCGAGGAGCTGCGGGCCAAGGCCTACGAGCGCCTCGCCCAGGTGCGAAGGGCGGGTCTGAAGGAGGCGTGGATCTACGGCGACACCGCCGAGAGCCAGCCCGGCACCGAGGGGCTGCACGCGTTCTTCCTTATCGTCGGCCGGCCCGAGCTCTACAACCTGCCGTCCGACCCGGTGGTGCCGACGAAGAAAGCGGGGCAGAGCTGGCGCGCGATGGGGCTCGCCTCGGTCGGCGTGGTCGCGGCCGCGGTCGGCGCGGTGCTCTCGCATCGCTGACGCACTCTTCGCCGGCGTCCCCGCGTCTGGCGAAGCGCGCACGATGCCAGGAGGCGGCAGTGAGGACCTATCTCGAGAAGGTTGCCGGGCCCATCGACGGGCGAAACATCGACCCCGAGCTCGGGCTCCTCGAAGGCGAGGGCGCCCTGCAGCGGGTGCGCGCGCCGGTCGTCGCGCGCCCGCCCTGGCGCGTGCTGCAGGAGACCCCGAGTAAGGCGTTCGCCCAGGGGCCGACCTACTACGGCTTGCCGTTGCTGAAGGAGCACGTGTGGATCTGGTCGGTGCCGGCGTACTTCTGGGTCGGCGGCATTACCGGTGCCTCGAGCGTGCTGGCCGCGGTCGCCCAGGCGAGCGGTGACGAGCGCCTGCGGCCGCTGGTCGCCAAGGCGCACTGGACCGCGACGATAGGCAGCGCGCTGAGCGCGGCGCTCCTGGTCCATGACCTCGGACGTCCCACGCGCTTCCATCACATGCTGCGGGTCTTCCGGCCGACCTCGCCGATGAACCTGGGTGCCTGGATCCTGTCGCTCAGCGGAGCGCTGAGCGGCGCCTCGGCGCTCTTTGCAGACCGCGAGGGCGTCGTCGGCCGGCTGGCGAGCGCGTCGGGCTACGGCGCGGCGCTCTTCGGTGTCGCGCTCGCGGGCTACGGCGGCGTGTTGCTCGCGAACACGGCGGTGCCGGTCTGGCAGAGCACGCACCGCGAGCTGCCGGTCCTCTTCCTCTCCTCAGCCGTCGCGAGCGCAGGGGCGACGCTCGAGCTGTTGCCCGTCGGCGAGCACGGCCGCAAGGTGGCGCGCCGCTTCGGCAACCTCGGCAAGGCGGCCGAGCTGGTCTCGTCCTTCGCGCTGCAGCGGGCGGCGTCGAAGGTCGTCACGGTCGGCAGGCCGCTGCACCACGGCCTGTCGGGGACGATGTGGCGGGCAGCCAAGGTGCTCACGCTGACGAGCCTGGCGATGTCGCTGTGGCCGACCAGGAGGCGCTGGGTGAAGACGGCGGCCGCGCTCATCGCAAACGCCGGGTCGCTGAGCATGCGGTTTGCCATCACGCGGGCCGGGAAGGCCTCGGCGCGCGATCCGCGCGCGAGCTTCGATCAGCAGAGGGCAGGGTGGGGTGGCGCAGCGGTCGAGGGTAGGGCGGCGCGAATTGGCCCACCGCCCGAGCGGCCCCGGGCGCCGTCGTGGCTTTCGCCGGAGCCAGCCTCGGAGCGATTCGCTCCGCCGTCGCCGTCGTAGCTGGGGTGGAGGATGAAGCTCCAGCTTCGTCGTCGTGCGAGCGGGCGCAGGAATGGAGGCCGAAGCTCGAGCTTCGTCGTCGTGCGGGCGGGCGCAGGGATGGAGGTTGAAGCTCTAGCTTCGTCGTCGTGCGAGCGCGTCCAGGAATGGAAGATGAAGCTCCAGCTTCGTCGTCGTGCGAGCGGGCGGACTACCGAAGGATCCTGTCCTCGCCCGTTCCCGACTCGCCGTTGCGCGGTCGTCGCGTGCGGCGCCCCAGCTTTCGGCCCCGCAAGCGCTGTGGTACGGCTTCCGGCCAGCATTGGAGGAAGCCATGGATGTCCTGACTGCCATCGCGGCCCGCCACAGCACCCGGTCGTTCTCCGACCAGCCGCTCCCGCGCGACGTACTCGAGAGGATCGTCGACGCGGGGCGCCTCGGGCCCACGGCGAGCAACGTCCAACCCTGGGAGTTCATCGTGGTCACCGACCGGGAACGTCGCGCGCAGCTCGCCGAGCTCGCGAGCAACGGTCGGTTCATGGCGGACGCCCCGGCGTGCGTCGCCGTCTTCTGCAAGGACACCAAGTACTACCTGGAGGACGGCTGCATCGCGTCGACGAACATGCTGCTCGCCGCGACCGCCCTCGGCGTCGAGTCCTGCTGGGTCGCCGGCGACAAGAAGCGCTACTGCGAGGCGGTGTCGAGGCTGCTCTGTGTGCCGGCCGCCTACAAGCTCGTCTCGCTGCTTGCCTTTGGCTACGCCAAGGGCATCGAGGATCCCTCGGTGAAGCGGCCTCTGTCCGAGGCCCTGCATTGGGAGAAGTTCCGAGCGGGCTGACGGTCGGAGGGCCGACCTTCGTGTCGGCCGATCCCGATTCGCAGTCCGGGCGCTTCGGAGGGCCGACCTTCGTGCTGGCCGAGTCGGCGCTCGACTACAGGACGGTTGCACAGCAAGGCGCGAACCAGCGCTCAGTTAGCCTCTACGCTCCGCTCGCCTCGACCTTGACCTTCGACCGTCCGTTGCCCATGCGCTCGACCACGATGCGCGCGTCGATGCGTTCGCGAAGCCCTTCGACGTGGCTGATGATCCCGACCTGCGTCCCGGCGGCGTTGAGCGCTGACAGCGCGTTCATCGCCACCTGCAGCGTCTCCGGATCGAGCGTGCCGAAGCCCTCGTCGAGCAGCAGCGTCTCGATGGGCATGCGCACGGTCCGATAGTCAGCCAGCGCCAACGCGAGGGCGAGCGAGACGAGGAAGGTCTCGCTATCCGAGAGCGTCGAGAGCGGCCGCTCGTCGTCGGCGTGGTAGGCGTCGCGCACCGCGAAGGTGAGCCGGGCCTCGCCCTGGGCGTTCTTGCCCGGCACCAGCGCATAGCGCGGCGAGAGACGGCGCAGGTGATCGTTCGCCTGGCCGAGCAGGTCCCGCAGGTTGAGGAGCTGCGCGTAGTTCTTGAAGTGCTCGCCGTCCGCCCGGCCGATCAGGTCGTGCAGCCGCTCCCAGACCTCGTGCTCGCGCCTGGCCGCCTCGAGATCTTCGCGCAGCTTGCCGGCGCGCGCTGTCGCCTCTTCCTGGGCCTTGATTTGGCCCTTCTTCTCCTCGTGCGCGCGGGTCTTCACGTCGAGCTTCTCGGCGGCGGCCGCGCTCGCCTCGCGCAGGACCTCGACGGTCTGCATCGCCTCGTCGAAGCCTTCGGGTTTGGCGGCACGGTGCTCGCCGAGCATCCGTTGACGCTCTTCCAGGGCCACCTCGGCGGTCTTGAGCGCCGAGTCGATGCGGTTTCGCAGCTCGGTCGAGCTGCGCGCGCCAGCCGAGGAGCGTTCTGGCCCGATCCGCCTCGGCCTTGGCCGTCGCCAGGAGCGCGGCGAGCGCGATCTCATCGTCCCGCAGCGCCTGCTCCTGCTCGGGCGAGAGCAGCTTGACCTTGCCGCACAGCTTCTCCGCGAACTCGACCTTCTTGGCCGACTACGAGCGCCGCTTCGCCGCGCGGGCGCCAATCTCCCGGTACTCGCTCGTGTTGGTGAGCCGCTCGAGGATGGCCGCACGCTCGGTCTCGGTCGCCTTGAGGAAGGCGGCGAACTCGCCCTGCGCGAGCAGCATCGAGCGTTGGAAGTCCTTCACGGTCAGCCCTTCGAGGACGCGGTCGAGCTCGGGCTGGAAGAACTTGGCGCGCTTGTCGCTGACCAGCGTCTCCCATTCGCCCGTGGCCGAATCGAGGCGCTCGAGGGTCCGGGTCGGGTCTTGCGGATCGCCGTCGGCCCGCTTCCTCGCGCGGTGGCAGCTCCAGGTCGCCCGGTAGCGGCACCGCGCGCCTTCCTCCTTCTTGCTGAACTCGAGGCGCGCGAAGGCCTCACCGGTGCCTCGCGACATCACGTTGCGCGCATCGGCGTCCGGCTCGTTGCGGGCGTTGGAGAGCCGCGGCGTCTGGCCGAAGAGCGCCAGCGCGATGGCGTCCATCAGCGTCGACTTGCCCGAGCCGGTCGGCCCGAGGATCAGGAAGACCGGCGCGTCGCCGAGCTGCCCGTCGAGGTCGACCGACTGCTCGCCGTAGAGCGAGTTGAGGTTCTTCAGCTCGATTCGATGCAGCCTCATCGCGCGGCCTCCTCGGACTCGTCCTCGTCCTGCGCCACGGCGCGGAAGGCGTTAAGTAATCCATCGTCGAGCTCGACGTTGCGCTCGGCGCACAGCCGCCGGAAGACGTCCTCCGGCTCGAGCTCGCTCAACGGCGGGGGCGCATCCTCCTCGGGTTGCGCGCATGCGGCCTGCTGCAGCGCGCGGCGGACCTGGACGAGGCAGGGCGCGCCGTTGGGATTCTTCTCGGCGGCCTCGTGAAGCTGGGCCTCGGCTCCGGCCGGAACGTAATCGGCCTGGATCTGCGCGTAGACGAAGGGCGGCAGCTCGCCCGACCAGCTCAGAGCGCGCAGCCGATCGGCGACCTCGGGGAGCGTGCCGGAGAGCTCGTGGATGGCGCGCGTTTCGGGGACCGGCAGCGGCTCGACCTTCGGCGCGCCGGCATCATCGATGTCGACGAGCAGCACCTTGCGGCCGGTGCGCGCCTCGGTCCTGTCGAGGGCGATGGGCGAGCCCGAGTACCAACCTCGGCCTCCGCAGACCGGGTAGCTGCGGTGGATGTGGCCGAGCGCGACATAGCGGATGCGCGGGTCGAAGATGTCGGCGGGCAGCGCGCCGATGGTTCCGACGAGGTGGATCTCCGCGGGCGCGTCATCGCGGCTTGCCGCGCCGCAGGTGAGGTGGCCGGTGGCGACGATGGGCCGGCCCGGTGCGAGCCGCTCGGCGCGGTCGGCGAGCTCGGTGTAGAGGGCGGCGAAGCGCTCGCGGAACTGCGCGGCGATGGTCGCCGAGTCGGCCAGGGCGGTGCGCACCCCGAGGCGGAACTCGTGGACGAAGGGGACGGCGAGCACCACGGCTTCGATCTCGCCGTCGGCGCCGGGGATGGGGCAAAGGCAGCGGTCCCAGGTCTCGGGAGCGGCGAGCAGGCCGCCGACGACATGGACCGAGAGCGCGTCGAGCAGCTCGCGAGGTGCGTCGAGCCGCGAGGGCGAATCGTGGTTGCCGCCGACGATGACCACCTTGCGCAGACGCTTGCCCGCGATGCGGTGGAGGAACTGGTAGTAGGCGCGCTGCGCCTCGGCCGAGGGCTGGGCCTGGTCGAAGACGTCGCCGGCGACGAGGAGCACGTCGACCTCGCGCTCTTCGATGACGCCGGCGAGCCAGTCGAGGAAGAGGGCGTGGTCGCGCTCGCGGGAGACGGTCTCGAGGTTGGCGCCGAGATGCCAGTCCGAGGTGTGGAGGAACCGAGTCATCGCTTCTTCGCTGCGCGGCGCGGGCAGGCCCGGGCCGCGGTGGAAAGGGTGCAGGGGAGGGCGTCGGGGCCGGCCGGGAGAAGCGGCCGGCCCGCGGGTCTCAGGTTCGGGCGAAGAGTCGCATGGTGGACGGACGATGTCATGGCGGCGGGGAGAGTAGGCGGGGCCGCGGACATCAGGACGCGGCGGCGGCGGGAGGGCGGGCGGTGGTGCTTGGAGCGGCTGCGGAGGACCGGCGACAGGCTCGCCGCCTACGCGGAATCGCAACGGCGCGAAATGACGGAGGAAATGTTGCTGGTCGAAGGGTCGCGGGCGGGAGGCGCCTTTGGCAATCGCGGTCTACTCGGCCGTCAACTCAAATTCGGCCTCGGCGCGACCGATTTCTCCTGGTGGGCCCCAAAGTGTCACGCGCGCAAGGCATTTCATGACTCCTGCCTGCTCGACCTCGATAGCGGCGAAGGGGAAGAAGACTGCCCGATCGTGAGGACGCTGGGGGTCGGTCATGCAATGCGAGTCGTCCCATTCGAGGTTTCCAAAGGTGTGCCAATGGAGACCACGACTCTGGAGCGGCGTCCCGTCCCTCTGATGAAGGCTTGTTCGAATGAGCGTACGCGCTGGTAATGAAGCTGGATTCAGCCGAAAGGAAACTTTCAGTCCAGCCTTTCCATCGACTTTGATCGGCTTCTTCACGAGGACGCGGCTCAATACCGGTTCAGGGAAGGCCATTCGCTGAGCGGTACGCCAGTCGCCTAGGTGTTCCGCGATACCCTCGATTTGGCGGCGCAGTTCCGGCAGGCTCTCCTTGGCGCCCTCCTGATCCGGGATGTCCACCATGCATTGCAGCCGGGCAATCTCCTGGGTGACTTGACACTTACGCAAAGCCAGAAAGTTCTCGATCAGGCCACCATAGACATTCATCTTTGCCAGAGCGGCATCGACGCAGATTTGCGCCGCTTGCTGGTGCGCGCGGGCGATGACCTGCGTCAACAGAGGTTCGAAATGGCTCTTCCGCCAGAACTTCTTCGCTTGTCGAGCAAGCTCCTCAGGGTCGTCCCTTTCCTCTTCGTCCAGGTTTGCCAGGTCCGCAAAATCGCGGAACCACGATGCGTCCTTGACGTCCCGAACATCTTCACCGGATTGAAGGGACGTCAACAGGCGGCTCGATAGGTATCCCCAGCGGGCCGAAGCCGGGAACACCCGTTCCTCCTCGATGTCCAGCAGAGCCTTGGTCACGAAGGTTCTCACCTCCGCCTCGCCCATGCTGTTGGCACTATGTAGGTCGAAGCGGTTGACCAGCGCGAAAGTGCGGTCGACCAACTGCGACGACAGAACGGAAAGGGCGCCTCGTACCTGCTCGTCGGCGGTGGAGAGCAACTGGGAATAGTCAAGCACCGCCAGGACTGCCGATGCCTTCTCAAGCTGCTCCTTCATGATGTTGAACAGGGCGTCGCCCTGGCCAGCCTCGTTGGGGCCGGGGGTGTCCATCAAGGTCAGACGGCCAAGGCCACCGCCCGTGGTCTTTGCCAAATGAGTGAACTCGACCTCGATGACAGGTAGTTCATGAATCTCGTCATAATCGTCGTCGGCAAGGGACAGGCCTATGGGCGCTTCGCGGGCGAGGCGCACGAGATCGTTCAGGTCCCGCAGCACGATGAAGATTTCGTCCACGCCGACATGTGGGCCTGCGATCCAGTCCCCGCGTCCCGCAAGGATGCGCTGGACCAGTTTCCTGCCATCGTCTTGGTGCCAGGTTTCCAGAGCATTGAACCTTCCACTCGCCTGCAGTTCCTCGAGGCGGCCACGCACGCTGGCTTCCAGGGCGAGGATTGGCCCGGCCTTGGGGAAGATCAGGATCGGTTCCTTGCGTCCGGGCGTGTGCCGAATGAGCGTGGGCATTGTGGTCATCGGTTGGTTGCGGTTCGGCAGCACCTCCGTCCCGACGATGGCGTTGATCGTCGTGGACTTGCCCGCTTTCATCGTGCCGACGACGGCGATGACCGCCTCCAGGTTTTCTACCTTGGAAATCTCACCGTCCAACACCTCCAGCATGTAGGTCAGTCGCTGCTTGTCCAGCAGCAGTTCTTTTCCCGCGGGGGATTCAAGCACCAAGCCGGGAGTATCCCTTACCAACCGCAGCACAGCTTGCTGCCGTCTAAGAAGGGCGAGGGCAGATCTTTTTACTGTGAGCATGTTGTTGCCGTGCATGGATACTCTCTAAACCAGCAAGAGGAGTAAGACAGCTGCGCGATGGTTGGGAGCTTCTCGTCCTCGCCAAGATGGCCCGGAATACCGCGGAGTGGCGAAATGAAAATGGGCGATCCCGATGCGGGGATCGCCCCTAATCCCTTCGTCATAAGGAAGCTCGCAGGCTCATTCCACGCAGAAGCCATCCTCGTCCAGCGCGTGTACCTTCTCCTTGAGCAGCCCCCTGACCTCCGCAGCTCGATAGCGCAATTCGAGGAGTTGGGCGACATCCCCGACGCAGCGTTTGGCGTCTTCGTAGCCTTGCTCCATCCAGTCGAGAATGTTGGCCTTGTCGAAGCCGATCATGTCGCCGAGCGTGGATCCGCGGCAGATAGGGCGGCCAGGGCGGACTTCAACGATCTGCGTATTACTGAATTCGTGCCGGCTCCATTGGCTGCCGTCGGACAGGTGGCAGACGATGACCCGGTCGCAACGCTCCGCCGAAACCAATGGCGCCACCGGGAGTGGATGCCATCCTGATCCTGGGAGGCGAGTTCCCGCGAGCTGAGCTGC
>ENA-UOOR01000885-UOOR01000885.1-fermentation-metagenome-genome-assembly--contig:-NODE-885-length-38603-cov-17.062779_pt1 | contig 38603 bp, 41 predicted proteins | sample MGYA00245780_ERZ724029 | MGnify/ENA primary metagenome ERZ724029 (study PRJEB28704, sample SAMN03018315) | fermentation metagenome | biome: anthropogenic terrestrial biome; feature: soil; material... | reverse complement strand
CCATAACCGGAAACACAGCAACCAACAACGGCGGAGACGGACTAGAAATAAACGGTATAGATGGCTATGTTGCAGAAAATATTGCTGAAGGTAATTTAGTTGGAATTACGGTAGGTGGTACTAATGAGGTTAACAATAATGAGTGCAGATTAAATGTAGGAGCCGGAATGGTGGTTACTGGAACAAATACTGTGTCTGAGAACACAATCGAATACAATGGCGCAAATGGTCTCATAGCTACTGGATTCAATGAAATCGACGATAACGACATTGAGTACAACGTTGGAAATGGTATTTCTGCAATTGGAGAAAACATCATCACAGATAATGACATCAATTCAAATATGGCGAATGGAATATTAACCAGTGGAGTTAACATAATTGACGGTAACGATATTTGTTACAATGACCTGTATGGAATCTACATAGGTGGAGGTGTACCTATTATTGGTTCAAACAAGTTATTTGGAAATGTAAAAGGCCCCATTGGTCCTACACCATGATACCATCTAGGTTTATGGAGGGAAACTCAGTAAGTGAAAAAATTCGAATACAAAAAATTGGGGTTTTAAAGAGAAAAGATAAACTAAACGTTGGTCTTAATCTTTTCTCTAAAACTTTTCTTTTTAAACTAAAGCCCTTTCGATCTAATTATATAGAAAAACTCCATTAATACTCTTCTTATTCTCTCTTGAAAGAAATTTAAAAACTTTAAAAATGCAATTTAACTCCCTGGTGTGAGACTTTCGGATGCTACGATTGTGGTGCCTGTGATAACGGGAAATTAAATCCCTCTAACTAACCCCTTAAATCCTATTAATTAACTGCCTGATCCTTCTGAGGAACCTGGCTAAAAACACCTCAGGGTAACGCAGTCTCCGGGCGAATAAACCTTCCTGGTGAATTATTTCCCGCCTTACACGGGTAAGTTCGTGTTCTGGTGAATATCTTAAATACACCGGCACTCCCACCAGTATTAGTATAACACCGATGATTATCTGGTTAATCTGGGTTTGGGTTATCATGTAGATGCATACTATGATTCCCAGTACCGGTACAAACCTGGGTAGTTTTATTCCCCCTCCAATTCTTTTTTTAAGGGGGAAGACTGCAAAACAGGTTACCAGGTAGCAGAAGAGTATGGCGAAGACTGATAAGATTATCAGCTGGTCTATGGTGCCGAATATGGCTGCAATCAGCGTTACAGAACTCTGCACAATTAGGGAAACATAGGGAGTACCATATTTAGGGTGGATTTTTGCAAATGCATGGGGTAAGAGAGCGTCTCCGGCCATGGCATATGGTATCCGTGCAGCGGTGAGCACTCCAGCTTCATCAGAACCGGATATAGAGAAGAGGGCACCTACAGATAAGAGCAAAGCACCTAACACCCCCATTATAGCAAATCCTGCCAGGGCTAAAGGAGCGGTGGAATGGGAAAGCATTTCCCAGGGTATGGTTCCCACCACCAGGAAGTTGGTGATCACATAGAAAACCATTATAATCACCATACCAAAACTTATAGCCAATGGTATGGTCTTTTTGGGATCTATTATCTCATCAGAAGGGACTGTGACCAGTTCAAACCCTATGTAAGCCCAGAATATCAATACCAGGGCACTGCCCAGACCACCTAATCCCAGGGGGAGGAAGGGAGTGAAATTTGAAACCAGCACGGTTGGATTCATGGCTAAGAAGACAATTCCAACCACGGTGAATACGAGTAAAGGGGCTAACTTAAGGATGGTTAATATATCATTGGCCTTCCCAGCCTGTTTCACCCCCACTATATTAATCACGGTTAAAAAAAGGACAAAAAGTACCTTAATGGTTACCTGTAAAAATAAGGGCATATGGGGATAGAAATAGGATAGATAAGCTACAAATGCCAGGGGAAATACTGCTATAGCACTCCATTCAGCGATGATCAGTGCCCAGCCCACTAAGAAACCTATAAAATCTCCAAACGCCTCTTTAGCATAGGCATACGGCCCACCTACCCGGGGGATTATAGAAGAGCATTCAGCGAAACAGAGGGCTATGGTGATGGCCATTAAACCAGCTATAACCCAGGCCAGTATGGATGCCGGTCCCAGGAAGCCTGCTCCGAATGCAGCGGCGATGTAAATGTCGGCACCGACTATGGCTCCGATGACCAGGTTCATCACATCAAAAAAACTCAGGGACTTTTTCAGGACGGCCATAGTGTTCTATATATATCCTTAGAGAAGAAATACATATAGATCACAGACTGGAAATAGATAACAGTTGTAGAAAGTATTAAATGGGTAATATTCATGCGACCATCAAAAAGAGTACAAAATATCAGTCTTTCGGGAATACGGAAGATGTTCGAACTGGTAGGGGAAGATTCCATCAACCTCGGCTTAGGTGAGCCGGATTTCGACACCCCACCCCACATCAGAGAAGCAGCCAAGAAAGCCCTTGACGAGGGATTCACCCATTACACCGTTAACAAAGGCATAATAGAGCTCAGGGAAGCTATTTCTGCTAAACTTAAAGAGGATAATGGTATAGATGTTTCTCCGGATAATGTAATAGTTACGGTTGGTGCCAGTGAAGGCCTGCAGATTGCCTTAAATGCCCTGGTAGATGTGGGTGATGAAGTTTTAATCCCTGATCCAGGCTTCGTATCCTACGACGCATCGGTTAAACTGGCCGGTGGTAAATCAATCTCAGTGAAGTTGACCGATGAAGACGAATTCCGGATGACACCGGAAAAGGTCCAGGAGAATATCACCAGTAAAACCAAGGCGGTTATCATCAACTCCCCCTCCAACCCCACCGGGAGTGTCATGACCAAAGAGGATATCAAAGGTGTGGCCCAGATTGCTGATGACCATGGAATAGCGGTTATCTCCGATGAAATCTATGAGAAGATCATCTACGATGAGAAACACTACAGTCCGGGAACCTACACAGAGAACAGTATCACCATCAACGGTTTTTCTAAGGCCTATGCCATGACCGGTTTTAGAATCGGTTACGTGGCCGCGGGTCCCGAGATTACAGAGGAGATGCTTAAGGTGCACCAGTACAACACGGCCTGCGCCAGTTCCATCTCACAGAAAGCCGCCCTGGCTGCTCTTGAGGGACCCCAAAACAGTATCGATACTATGGTTAATGAGTTTAGGAGGAGAAGGGACTTAATAGTCAGCCGTCTGAGGGGTATGGGTATAAGCTGTGTAGAACCTAAAGGCGCCTTCTACGTCTTCCCCCGGGTCAAGTTCCCCGAAGCTTTTGTGGCCAGAGCCCTACAAATGGATGTAATCCTGGTCCCGGGTATTTCCTGCGGAATCTATGGGGAGGACCATGTCCGGTTATCATATGCTGCTTCTTATGAAGAAATTGAGGAAGCTATGGACAGGTTAGACAGGATCTATCCTTAGACATAATTTTTAAGTTTTCTCGATTAATTTCAAGTTTTGATTAGAAATAGAAATGTCAGGAACAGTCGTTTTCGCATGTACATGTCTTGCGACATCTTTTCCATCGATTATAAAAGAAAAAGATGCATCGGCTATTACATCAGATCTTTCTGATCTGACTTTGACTTTCGCGTCAAAGTCTTCTTTCAGAATGTCACTTGATATGTTCAAAATCTTAGATGCCTGGAGAAGTTCAACTGCTACTAATTTATTGTCTTTATCGAAATCAAGTATCATATCTCCTGCATCGATTGTTCTAACAATCTGATAATCCTTATCTACTTTTAAATAAAGCAGGTCAATATCGCCTTTGTATCTTTTAATGAGCTGGACCATTTTATCCTCTTCTCCTTATATCTTGTTTATATGTCGTCAAGACTTTAATAATCTTTTTGCCAATTGCGATAATTATAATCAAATCTTTAAAAACTTTACATGGATGTTCATAATGCAGTTTAAACAAATTTAATCCCTGTTTTTCAACATAATTAGGGAATTTAGCTATTAAACTGTTATAAATCCATTCAAACTTTAACGGCCTCTCGTTTATTTTCTCTATACTATGATTCGTTAAAATTATATCTTCTTTATCTCTTACATCAACTAAAATCTTCTTTAATTCCTTCTCTGAAATATCTACGAATTCGTCTCTCCCGTTTTCCCACATAGTCTCTACACCATTAGATTCAATATCCATGTTATATCAAATAATAGTAAAAATTATTATATAAGTATTACTATTGCAGAGAAACTGCCCGATAATATTGATTTAAATTTAAAATCTCAAATTATATCTGCAAAGAAATTTTAAGTAGAAATTCGTCAATAGTCATAACAGAGATTCAATCTGATGGAGGCCTAAATTTTGGATGAAAACACGAGGAAAAAAACAGGAAGAAAAGCCGTCACTGTCGCCATTTCAGGAAACATCCTCCTTACCATCTTCAATTTTATAGTAGGTATCTTATCCGGCAGCACCGCTCTGGTGGCGGAGGCTGCTCATACCCTTTCTGATGTGATGACCTCCATAATCACTGCCGTCGGCTTCAGGATCGGTTTAAAGCCCCCGGATAGTGAGCATCCCTATGGTCATGGTAGGGCCGAGCCATTGGTAGGGCTGTTAATCGTTGTTTTTCTGGTTTTCATTGCCTATGAGATCATATCTGAGGCCTATAGTAAGCTGCTACTCATGGGTAGTTTAGCTCCTCCAAATTGGACTGCGGCGTTAATGGCCATCATAGGGATCGCGGTTAATATCATCATGACCAGGTACATGATGAACGTGGGAAAGAAAATAAACAGTCCCGCCATAATAGCCGATGCCCAGCATCAGAAGGTGGATGTATTCTCCTGCGCCGCGATCGTGGTGGGGGTTGTAGGTTCCAACATGGGGCTGTTAATTTTAGACCCCTTAATAGCAGTCTTAATTGCTGTACTGGTTTTAAAGATCGCCTTCGATGTAGGGAAGGAAAACATCAACAACCTGATGGGGAAGGTACCCTCCACAGACCTCATAGTAGAGATAACAAAAGCCGGAACTTCAGTTAAAGGAGTTAAGGGTATGCATGATATCAAAGTAAATTATATGGGCCCTAATGCTTCGGTTGATCTGCACATCACTGTGGATCCGGAACTATCCCTACGAAACGCTCATAAAATAGCCCACCAGGTAGAGAAGAGTGTAATAGACAGGGTGGACATAGTATCCATTGTATACGTTCACGTCTGCCCCGAAGGTGAGGACGAAGATGTCTGTTTAGAGGAATAATAAAAATATTCAAAAGGAAGAATGACCGACGAAAACCTGAAGAAAAAAATTATAATGAAGTGCAGGGAACTCCAAATCCCATTGGTAGGCTTTGCACCCGTGGATCGGTGGGAGGATCCGCCAGAAGAACTACCCAACAAGTTCCATGAGTGGATACCAGAGGATTTCTGGCCTCAGTCCATCTTCCCTGAAGCAAAGACAGTTATCGTCATCGGATTACCGGTTCAGCTGCCCATAGTGGAAACCGCACCCTCCATATACTATCATGAACTTTATAATACAGTCAACGCTGCCCTGGATGCTAAGGCCTATGAAATCTCCAATTTCTTAACTTCCAAGGGTTACCCTTCCATTTATCTACCCCGGGATGGCTATGGTGATATAGATGTTCTTCTTGAAAAGCCTTTAGCTTTCTTTTCCCATAGACACGCCGCCTATCTGGCAGGTTTCGGTTCCTTCGGACTAAGTAACATACTTTTAACCCAGGAATATGGTCCCCGGGTGAGGTTCACTTCCATCTTCACCGCCGCTGAGATAGAAGGTGACCCCATTAAAGGGGAGGACCTATGCACCCGCTGCCTGGCCTGTTACAACCACTGCCCGGTGAATGCAGTGAAGAGGGAGGGTGAATTCCCACCGCCGGTTGATAAGATCAGCTGCGCTTTAAGGAGTAAAGAGCTTAGAGGCGAGTACCGGTCTCCCTGCGGTATTTGTATAAAGGTCTGTCCAGTAGGGGAGGACAGGAAGGTCTGGGGTAGAGAGGACGTATCCATATATGATGAAAATAAAACTCCCCATAAATATAGAAGGGCCTGGGAGCATGTAAGGAGATACGGGAGTAAAAAGTAATATAAAAGAAGATAAGAACAAATTACTAACTAATGGCGATTAACATGAACAAGCAATTTGCAGACCGGATGAACAACGTTCACAAATCATTCATCAGGGAGATATTGAAGGTCACCGAGGATCCAAATATCATATCCTTTGCCGGAGGGCTTCCCAGCCCCAAATCATTCCCGGTTAAAGAGGTAAAGGAAGCAGTCACCAAAGTATTAGGGACTAGAGGAGAAGAAGCACTCCAATACAGCACAACTGAAGGATACAGGCCCCTCAGGGAATATATTGCCCAGAGGTACCTGAAAAAGGGTTTAAAAGTTGATGCAGAGGAGATTCTAATCACCAACGGCTCGCAGCAGGGGATAGACCTAACTGGTAAAGTATTTCTAAACAAGGGAGATAGGGTCCTGTTTGAAAATCCCACCTACCTTGCCGCCATACAATCATTCGGATTGTTAGATGCAGAATTTAAATCTGTAACTTTACTGGAAGATGGGGTTGATACGGACGCCCTGATAAAAGTGCTGGATGAAGATGATATCAAATTATTTTATTCGGTTACCAATTTCCAGAACCCTACCGGGATAACCTACTCCCGGGAGAAAAGGGAAAAAGTTGCAGAAATTTTACGAGATAGAGATACAGTATTTTTAGAGGATAACCCCTACGGAGAGATAAGATTCCTGGGGGAAGATCTACCACCGGTTAAATCTTACCTGGAAGAGGGGATACTTTTGGGCTCATTTTCTAAGATCGTCTCTCCCGGTATGCGGCTGGGCTGGATAGTGGCCCCGGAAGATGTAATGGAAAAACTGGTCATTGCCAAGCAGGCCTCGGACCTTCATTCCAACTACTTCACCCAGAGGGTGATATACCAGTATTTAACGGATAACGATGTGGATAAGCACATAGAAAAGATAAGGGAGATGTACCGGAACCAGAGAAATTTAATGGTGGAGATGATCGCTGAACACTTCCCTGATAGGGTGGATTACACCAAACCGGAAGGTGGGATGTTTCTATGGATCACCCTCCCAGAAGGTTTATCCTCACTGGAACTCTTTGACCTGGCCATCCGTGAAAACGTGGCCTTCGTACCTGGTAAAGCGTTCTTCTGTGAAGGTGATGGGGATAATACGTTAAGGCTTAACTTCTCTAATTCTAGTGAGGAAAAGATAGAGGAAGGTATGGGAAGACTGGGAAGTGCCATTGGAAAATTAATGAACCAGAAAGAACATAGATGATAGTTGAAACTGAAATATTTGATATCCGAAAGGTTAATAATTTGATACAGCGGATAGAATGGTTCACACTTCCCATATAAAATTAAACCCGGTTGCCCCCTATAATTTTGATCTAAGCACCAGAACTTTCACTGCTGGCGATCCACAAATCAGCAGGTATGAAGATGGTAAGTTCTGGCAGGTTATCAGAGTAAATGGAAAGTTAATCTTCGTTTTGATGGAATCAACCGGAACGGTAGAAGAACCAGAATTCTCCATCACCTTAAAGTCCAATGAAAAAATAACCAGAGAAGATATAAGTTCTGGCAAAAGAATTATAAATTCCATATTTAACCTGGATTTTGACCTGAACGAATTCTATGAGTACATGAAAAAGGACCCGGTGATGTCGAAACTTACAGGAAAACTCAGAGGACTTAAAAGTCGTAGAACTACCACTGTTTTTGAAGCACTGGCCTCATCCATCATCGAACAGCAGATATCTCTTATAGCCTCCCAGAGCATAGAAAGACAGATGATAAAAGACCACGGGAATGAACTCCGTTTTGATAGCCAGGTATACTATGCCTTTCCCACCCCGGAAACTTTATCAAAACTAACCAAAGAACAACTCCGCGAATCTGGACTGAGCTTCAGAAAAGCAGAGTATATAATAGACATTGCTAAGCTAATAGCCTCAGGTAAGCTTGATTTAGAGAGTTGCCGGGATATTAAAGATGTAAATAAAATCACTGAAAAGCTTAGCCAGTTGAGGGGAGTGGGAGAGTGGACTGCCCATCTAACTGTTTTAAGGGGTATGCACCGCCATCAGGCATTTCCTGCCGATGATCTGGGTTTGAGGAGATCCATATCCCATTTCTACTGCAACGACGAAAAAATATCGGCAGACAACGCCCGGAAAATAGCCACTCGATGGGGGAAATGGAGAGGTTTAGCTGGATTTTATCTAATCGTTGGTATATTCAGGGACGTAAAGATATAGAATAAAAAAAATGATTAGAATACACGAAAAATAAAGAAAAAAGAAGGGAGAGTTAGTCTTCAACTGATTTTAACGTTCTTTTATAGGCTATAAATAAGCATATCAAGACTATGGGAACCAAAATGTCCATGTAGAGTGCAAAGCCTATGTTTCCTGGTGCCGTGTTGCCCGTCTGCATGTAATTCACGATATGTCCATAGGCCGCTCCCAGATAGAACACTGAAAATCCGATTATAGTGGCTACCCAGAAATTCTCCCTGATCTTAAGGCACAACAAACCTAACACTCCAAAGGCCAGGTTGGCTATACCCACTTCATACTGGAAGGGACTGCCTGCAGGCCAGCCTATTACCGCGGCCACCGCATTGGCATCGAAAACATGGCCCATAAAGGCCCATATGGAGCCCACTCCCACCATCAAGAATAAAAACCATACTAAAAATAGTTCAAAAACTCTGTTTTTCGTCCGGGGTGCTTTACTTAAAAGTAGTTGCACTATCGGACCAACTATGGCTATTATCAAAAACACGTACACTATGTCATCCAGTGCCATTTACCATACACCTCCCATAATTGAATCATAGGTTAATAATTGGTTTGTACGAATCTGTACATAAAATTATCTGCTGGTTTGGGAATTAATGGAAAAATAGTTTGGTAAACGCCGGGGACGGGATTTGAACCCGCGAGATCCAAAGGATCATTGGCTTAGCAGGCCAACGCCGTACCAGACTGGGCCACCCCGGCAGTTGAATGGGCAACTAAAAGGTTTGTACTACCTACTATTTAAATGACATCATTCATCTGGTGTTGATTCATTTTCCCCAATTAAGGTTACCAGTACCTTGTCTATGTGGTGTCCGTCCATATCCACTATTTCGATGTTGATCTGTCCGCATTTAAAGGTTTCCCCGGTGTGGGGTATTCTCCCTAAACGGTATAGTATGAAACCCGCGAGGGTATTGTAAATATCATTTTCTTCTTCTGGCAGTTCTTCTATACCCAATAGCTCTTTAAATTCATCTATCTGGATGGCCCCATCCACTAACCAACCACCATTTAAACGTTTCACCACTTCCGGCTCATCTATATCAGGGATATCTCCCACTATGGCTTCCAGGATATCGTAGAGAGTAATTAAACCTTCTACACTCCCGTATTCATCTATTATCAGGGCCATGTGTACGTGTTGAGTTGATTCTTTGAATAATTTCAGGACATCCAGTATATCAGAGCTTTCTGGTATGATCACCGGGTTTTTCATGTACTTTTCCAGGGTTTTTCCACTGGTAATTTCCACGTCGTAAATGTCTTTGAGCTGGATCACCCCTAGAAAGTTGTCCAGGCTCCTCTTACACAGGGGGAACATGGCTCTTTTACTCTGGTTTATCCTGGATTTAATTGTTTCTGCTGATTCTTCCACATCCAGCCATGCTATTTCTGTTTTAGGGGTCATGAGCGAGGTCACCCTCCGTTCATCCAGGGTGAAGACTCTCTTTATTATATCTTCCTCAGTTTGCTTAAATTCCCCTGTTTCTGTCCCTTCCTCTATTAATAATTTTATCTCTTCTTCTGATGCGCTTTCTTCCGTTTTAGGTTTTACTCGGAGTATTTTAAGCACCGCATCCATAGAATAACTTAGAAAAAGTACCAGTGGTTTGGCTATGGTCGATATTAACTGCATCGGCCTGGCAATCTTAACCGCGATATTCTCGGGGTTGTTGAGTGCGATTCTTTTGGGTACCAGCTCCCCGATGATAAGGGAAAGGTAGGTGATGATTAAGACTACCACGATGAATCCCACCGCTTCACTGTACTGGTTTAAAAAGGGAATGCCCTCCACATATCCGGAGATTGCCTGGGCCAGTGTGGCGCCACCAAAGGCACCGGCCAGTATACCTATCAAGGTTATACCGATCTGTATGGTGGATAAAAACTGGTTGGGTGATTCTGCAAGTTCAATGGCTATATCCGCATTTTTATTGCCCTCTTCACTCATCTTCTGCAGTTTAATTCTCCGGGAAGTTATAACTGCAATCTCAGAAAGTGCGAAGATACCGTTTAGTATAATTAGAATAAAGATGACCAGTATCTCGATGTAAAAAAGTCCGTTCATGATTAATTACCTAATGTTCTTTTATCATCTTCTATTGATAAAAATTTTCATCTGTCATCTGATATGGATAAATCTTTAGCAAAGTGATAGTTTATTATTTTTTAAGGGACTTATTAGTACTAGGGGTTAATAAGATCAAGGTTAAAGACATGGATGCTATAGAAATTAGGAAATTACGTCTTTATAATAATGGTTTAAGTAATTCTCCCTTTAAAACTGTTTCTGATGCAGTTTCACATTTAGGTGCAGTTCAAGCACAGGACTTCTCCGCTGCTAAATGGGCACTGGGGCTTCGTATTAAAAATTCTACAGATGAAGATATTGAAAAGGCATTTAGTGAAGGTAAAATCCTGCGCACTCACCTGATGCGACCTACCTGGCATTTTATAGTACCAGAAAATATCCGCTGGATGCTGGAATTGACTGCACCAAGAATAAAAACCACCCTCGCATCTTCTAATCGGAAACTGAAATTTGATGATGATTTATTTTCTAAAAGCAATGCTACAATCGCCAAGGCCTTAGAAGACCATACATATCTCACTCGACAAGAGTTAAAAAAGGTATTAACGGGTATAGGCATCAATACAGACGTTCAGCGCCTGGCCCATATTATAATGTGGGCCGAGTTAGATGGATTAATATGCAGCGGACCCCTGCGTGGAAAACAGTTCACCTACGCACTCTTAGAAGAAAGGGTGAAAAATACAAGGAAGTTAAGCCGAAAACAAGCTCTTATTAACCTTGCAACTAACTATTTTAAAAGCCACGGCCCAGCTCAGCTGAAGGACTTTTCCTGGTGGTCAGGACTCACAGTTAAAGATTCAAAAGAAGCTATTAATTCAATTAAACAAAAATTAAACCAATTCACCTATGATGACCGGACTTACTGGTTCTTCCACCATGAAAAGGCCGAAATACCTGATCCTCCCTCAGTTCTTTTACTGTCAATTTATGACGAGTATACCATCTCCTATAAAGACAGAAGCGATATCAGTGAGGCTAGAGATATAGAAAGAATGATTTCAATGGGTAATGCCTTAACTGCAGTTATTATTTTAGACGGTAAAGTGGCAGGCACCTGGAGGAAAGTTTTGAAGAAAAATACGGTTGAAATCAGCCTTAAACCTTTCCGAAAATTAGATGAAGATGAAGAAAAGGCAGTAGAAACAGAGGCCCATCGATATGGTGAGTTTGTGGGAATCCCTGTGAAAACTTTATGGTGAGTATAGTGGGCGTGTTCAAGAGTGGACAGACCTTCCAGACACTGGTGATCCAGAAACCCAACTCCACCCCGTTGCTCCACAAGCATCAGCTGTTCGAGGTAGAGCTGCTTCTTTCCAGACCTGACCCGTTCCCCCGGTTAAGACAGTTAATTCCAGCCCTACAGCCAGAACCCTGCCACCACTGATCCTGCGGGACGAAGCTTCGACGTTGAATTCCTGGGCCAACATCCGGTTAATCTGCCGCCTCTTGAACTTCGACTGCACCGTATAGGGGATATGCGCTTACAGAGGACCCCTAACCCTCCAGTCTAGCCCATTTTATTATGATGTGTTGTAGTATTTAAAACATTTGATCAGGTTTTAATGAATACCAGACGAATTTTCATATTTAAATAAGATTATTAGGTGTAAGACTTTGGTGGTAGATGTAAAAACCGCCATAACTATCTAAACCCTATGTAAATTAACTATCAATTAAATTGAGTTAAAAAATAATGTACTGATCAACCATAACTTATTTTAATTTGTACCATGAATTATTACATATGGCTGATATTTTATTAAGAAATGCGGTTTCTTGTTTGTCCAATATCACGAAGAAATCTAACATTAATTTGCATCCTCATTATCAAATAAGGAAATTACAAAGACATATAAATAATAAATGGGTGTATGATTGTATAATAAAAGAGGAATTAGTGGGCATATTAAAACAAAGTGATGATAAATTCAGATTATATTACCAACACCCTATTATTCCGAAAACACATGATTTAATAATAGTAGTTGTGATAAATGATTTTGATCACCAAAGATATAACTGTCGTCACGTCATATAAACAAACTATTAAAAAGAGAGAGCGTCGAAAATGAAAGAGGAAAAGCCATTTAGAATGGAAAAAGATTATGATTTTCAGAACGATTCTTTATTTATGTATGTAACAGATGAATATGAATATAAAGAGTCAGTAGAATTAGGAGATAATATAATTCTTGATTTTGACGATGATGGTGTGCCTGTTGCTATTGAAATATTAGACGCTGCCAAAGTTTTGAATGTTGAAAAATTTTCTTTGCAGAATTTAAAAAGTTTAAATATGGAAATATCTATAGAAGAGGATTCTATTACAATTGAAGCAAAATTTAAGGTCCTACTACATCAAAAGGAATTAGATGCTCCTATATCACTAGAAGTTCCCAATGATTTGAATTTACCCCAAATACAAACTGAATTCGCATTAGCATAATCATAATAAAACTTATTTTTCTTCATTTAGGTTTTGTATACTGAAAATTTAATAGATTTCAAAAATTCATTTTACTGTAATTTTACAAATTTATTTTAGATTTCATCTTCATAATTTTAGATATGGAATGGTTACTCTTAATCGGTATCATTATCAGTTCCTTCATGGCCTTCAACATAGCTGGTAATGATGTTAGCAACTCGGTAGGTACCAGCGTAGGTAGTGGTTCCCTTAAAATGAGATCGGCCCTAATTTTAGGGGCTGTTTTCATGTTCATCGGTGCTGTTTATCTGGGAACCAACGTCTCCCGGACCATCGGCAATGGCATCATCGGCTCTGATGTTTTAACCACCACCGGGGCTTTAATCATCATTCTAGCAGCTTCTATCTGGATCACCTTCACCTTAATCAGTAAGATCCCCATATCCGGTTCTGATGCGGTAGTAAGTTCTGTCTTCGGTTTTGGCCTGGCTGCTGCCGGTCCTTCTTACATCCACTTTGATGTGATGGGTCTCATCGTGCTTAGCTGGATCTTATCTCCACTCATAGGGATGTGCGCCGGATTCCTCCTCTACTACATCCTGCGCAGGGGTTACCTCTCCAGGATTAAATCGGCGGGTAAAAAAGACCGGTTGGAGAAGGTTTTCTCCTACTTGCAGATTGCCAGTGGCGCGTTCACCGGGTTGAATGTGGGTGCCATCGACATAGCGGTGGCCACCGCTGTTTTGTTCTACGGATTCGGTACGGTGGGCTTTGAGATCGAAATTATAGGGGCCGTGGCTATGGTGGTTGGTATCATACTCGCCGGTGGGAGGGTGACCAAGACCATCGGCAAACGGATAACAGAGCTGGTCCCAACCCGGGGTTTTTCCGCCCAGATATCCATGGGTACGGCGGTTTATGTCTTCGTCATGTTAGGTATGCCTATTTCCCCCACCCAAACTTTAGTTGGTTCGGTTATCGGTGTGGGCCTGGCCCGGGGCACCGATACTGTGAAATTCGATGTCATAAAACATATCGCCACCACCTGGATCGTTACCATACCAGCGTGTATACTCCTCTCTAGTGGGATGTATTTCCTTTTCTCACTTTTTTAAAGGGTTTTTCCCACTTTTGAAGGGTTTTTCTCCCGAAGTTTCAAAATTAGTTTCATTATTGCCAAACCAATAAAATTATAATGTTAAACTGTTATATTATTATCTAAGTGGAGATCTAAGTGGAGGGAGTAAAAAAATGATGGCTAACGCAGTAAAAATTACAGATGGAGTATACTGGACAGGAGTTCTTGACTGGGATATCAGGAACTACCACGGATATACACTGGATGGAACCACATATAACTGCTATCTTGTTTTCAGTTCAAATAAAGCAGTGTTAATCGACAATACTTATCCGGGTACATCCGCCCAGATGTGGGGGAGAATAGAAGATGCCTTCCAGAGGGAAGGAAGAGAATTAAAGATCGACGTGATCATCCAGAACCATATCGAGAAGGACCATAGCGGGGCTCTGGTAGAAGTGCATAAGAAATTCCCAGAGGCACCCATTTACTGCACGGCACCGGCTTCAATCGGCCTCAAGAGACACTATAAAGGTCTGGAAGATGCTGACCTCAGGACAGTTAAAACCGGGGATACCCTGGAAGTGGATGAGAGGCAGTTCCTATTCCTGCAGGCCCAGATGCTCCACTGGCCAGACAGCATGTTCACCCTACTTACAGACAACACTGGAATCCTGTTTTCAAACGATGCATTCGGACAGCATCTGTGCATCAAGGACAGATACGACACGGATATTCCAGAGTACGTCCTGATGGACGCCTCGAAGAAATTCTACGCCAACCTGCTTACACCCCTTTCCATGTTAATTCTCCAGAAATTTGAAGAAATCAATAAATTAGGACTCTTAGATAATATTAAGATGATCGCCCCGTCACACGGCCAGATCTGGACGGATCCCATGAAGATCATCATGGCTTATAATGACTGGGCCACTGGTAAATGTGAAGATAAGGCCACCATCATCTACGATACCATGCACTACTCCACCCGGACCATGGCCCACGCCCTGGCCGAGGGACTTATAGCCGAGGATATAGACGTGAGCATGTACTTCATTCACGAGGATGAAAGGAGTGAGATGGTTAAGGATATACTGGTAAGCAAGGCCCTCCTCGTCGGGGTGCCCACCATGTTCAACGGGCCATTCCCCAGTGTGGGTGACATGATGTACTACCTCAAGGGGCTGAGCTTCGACCGGACCGGTGTAAAAAGAAGGGCTGTTACCTTTGGCTCCAAGGGATGGAGTGGAAAGGCAGCCGACCAGTTAGCAGGAACCCTGGAAAGTAGTGGTTTTCAGGTGATGGAAACCTATGAAGTGGATTATGTCCCCACCGATGAGCAGTTAGATGAATGTTTTGCCATCGGGCAGAGGCTGGGGAAGGAAATTAAAGAGTCTTGGTAAGGGAAATAACGCAATCCTGGTAAGTTTAAGCAAATCCGGTAAAACTTAAGGAAAACAGGTAACTCATTTAAAGGTAAGCTCATTTTGAAAATAAAAACTAATGGAAGGAGGATTAACTGGTATGAAGACCCTGGAATTTGAAAGTGGACTGGACCCTAGGAAGAAGTTGATGGTGATGCTGTTCTGGACCAACCGTAAGGCAGCCCGGACTGAAGGCTGTGCACCGTTCTATATCAAGAAGATCATCACCCCGGATAAAACCTACACCCAGGAAGGGAGTAAACTACTTAAATTAAGTGATGAAATACTGGACGAACTGGAGAAAAATATAGCCGATGATAAACCATTGGAGATGGAACTGAATATTGGAGATGAGGTAATCGAGACAAAACTCAAGGGAAACACCTTCACAGTATCCACCACCAAGAGTGATGAGATCGAAAAGGAAATAGTGGAAAAATTAACCACAGAGCTTAGAAAGAAATATCCAGCTGTTTGTGAATCCTTTGAACCACGAGTCACCCCTCTGGAGTGATATTTCACCTTCATTTTTTATTTATTTTTAGGTTAAACGTTCTAAATAAGGTCTTTTTTCTAAATTCCCCCTTTTATAAAGGTAGTTCCAGACAGTAGCTTTAAGTAATTGTAAGTTTTATATTACAATATTCACCAAAATAAAATTAATGGGGAAACAGGTGTATTTCTTTTTAAGTAACAAGGGGAGTAGATTTTTTAAATATGGGATAAAAGGTTTATTTTTTTCTCTTAGGAACCTAATAATGATTTTAATTGGCGATTATCATGGTATCACCTTCCTCTGTCTGGTTTAAAAAGAGAATATGGGTTGCTCCTATTCTTTTAGCCGCTATTTTAATCACTGTTCAGGTGCTGGCTACCATATTTGGATTGAGCTTCTACCGGAACTATTTTTACCTGGTGATGATCGTATTCGTCGTGGTCCTGGTGGCCTTTTTAAGTGAGAGGGTGGAGAAGGTACGCAGCCTGAACCAGCTCAACGAAGAACTAGAAGAAGAAAGGAAAAAATTAGAAGCCGCCAATGAGGAACTGGAAAGCTTTGCCTATTCAGTTTCACATGATTTAAGAGTCCCCCTAAGGGCGATTGATGGTTTTTCACGGATATTGGTGGAGGATTATGAGGAAAACCTGGATGAGGAGGGTAAAAGACTCATCAACATCATCCGGGTAAACACCAGGAAGATGGGCCAGTTAATCGATGACATACTCCAGTTATCCCGGGCAGGCCGGCAGGAGATGAACCTGACCAAGTTAGACCTGGAAAGCCTCTTCCAGAGTGCGTTCAGGGAACTGGAACAGTCCAACCCGGATCGGAACATCCAGCTAGAAATGGAACCGTTACCCCCGATTTACGGAGACCGAACCCTCCTAGGGCAGGTGATAAGTAACCTGCTTGCCAACTCCATCAAATTCACCTCACCTAGAAAGACCGCCCTAATAAACGTCGGTTTCCAGGTGGGGAAGAATGAATACATCTACCATGTCCAGGATAATGGGGTGGGCTTTAACATGAAATACTCAGGCAAGTTATTCGGACTTTTCCAGAGATTACACGGCCAGGATGAGTTTGAAGGGACTGGTGTGGGCCTTTCCATTGTGCAGCGCATCATCAGGAGACATGGGGGAGATGTCTGGGCAGAAGGAAAGGTTGATGAAGGAGCAACCTTCTACTTCAGTTTACCCATCAGGAACGATGAAAATTAATTATATACACCAAACAACAATGATAAAACAAAGAAGTCAATCCGTGAAAGTAGGAGATTTAAATGGAGTACGATGAAATAGAAATTCTTCTGGTGGAAGATAACCCCACCGATGCAGAGTTAACCATCAGAGCACTTAAGAAAAAGAATTTAACTAACAAACTGGTCTGGGTTAAAGATGGAGCGGAAGCTCTGGATTTCTTATTTGCCACTGGCGATTATGCCGAGAGAAGCAAGGAAGATCTGCCCAAGTTAGTTCTACTGGACCTCAGGATGCCTAAAATAGACGGGCTGGAGGTTCTCCAGAAGATAAAGTCCGATGAAAGGACCAAGAAAATACCAGTGGTGGTTTTAACCTCCTCCAAGGAAGATGAAGACATAGTGGAAAGCTACAAGCTCGGTGTAAACAGTTATGTTAGTAAACCGGTGGAATTTGATGAATTCACCAAAGCAGTTTCCACACTAGGATTATACTGGATATTACTGAACAAACCACCAGAATAAGTGATTAAAATGGTAGGAAATCTCAAAATACTCATACTGGAAGATGTAGAGTTCGATGCCGAACTCATAGTACATGAGATGCGTCGGGAAGGCATCGATTTCATATCCAGGAGGGTAGAGACAGAAGAGGGATACGTAAATGCACTGGAAGATTTCAGCCCTGACGTGGTGCTGGTGGACCATTCCCTGCCCCAGTTCGATGGTGTTACTGCACTGGAAATCCTGAAGGAGAAAACCCCAGACACCCCGCTTATATTTGTAAGTGGTAAGATAGGGGATGAATTTGCAGTGGACGTCCTTAAGAAGGGTGCCACGGATTACGTCTTTAAAAATAACCTATTAAAACTGGTACCTGCAATTGAAAGAGCCTTAAAAGAACGTTCTGAATTACTGGAGAGGAGAAAAGCAGAAGAAGAACTTAAAACCGCCTATAACGATATGGAGGTAAGGATCCAGAACAGGACCCGGGAACTATCCCAGATCAACCAGAGATTGCTGGGAGAAATTGCCGAGCGTAAACTGGTAGAAGAGGCTTTAAATAAATCCATCAAAGAGAAGGACGTGCTCCTGAAGGAGATACACCACCGGGTTAAGAACAACCTGCAGATCGTATCCAGTCTACTAAGTTTACAGTCCCAGTATGTGAATGAACCTGGTTCTGTTGAGTTATTCAAGGAAAGCCAGAGCAGGATAATATCCATGGCCCTGATACATGAAAAACTGTACCAAACCGGGGATTTAACCCGGATAAACCTTTCTGAATATGCAAATGAACTGATCGGCGACCTGTTTCGGTCTTACAGTGTCAACACCCACCGGGTGAAGTATCAGATAGAATCCAAGAACATCCTCCTGGACATAAATACCGCCATTCCCTGCGGACTGATAATCAACGAACTGGTGACCAATTCTATTAAACACGCCTTCCCCGATGACCGGAGTGGGGAAATTAAGATTGACATCCAGTGCCGGGACGATAACTGCATATTAAAGATAGCAGATAACGGTGTTGGTTTCCCAGATGATCTGGATATAAATGATGTAAAGACATTGGGCCTGCAACTGGTTACCAGCCTCACCAAACAACTGGATGGTACCATAGAGCTCGATAGAGAAGGCGGCACCTGTTTTACCATTGAATTCAACGAACCCGGGTGTTGAAGAAAAAAGTAAGAATTTAAAGCCCTGGGTTAAAAAATAACGAGTAAAGCCATGGGTGCAGGAAGGGTAACTATTTTTAAAATTGGAGGGCCTTTATTATATCCCCATCGGATATGATTCCAGTCATTTTATTTCCTTCCATTACTACCAGCTGGTTTATTATTCCGTCCGAACTGGATCTCATCTTTTCTACTGCCTTTATTAGATCTTCATCAGGACCGATGACTGCCACTTCTTTCACCATGACTTTTTCCACGCTGGTTCCCAGTTCATATTTATCCAGTATCAGGTTGTGGCCCAGATCAGTGGCGGTTACAATTCCTACGAGTTTATCCTCAAATACCACTGGAAGAGAGCTTATCTTGTGTTTCATCAGTTTTTCAAAGGCAAACACTACATCTTCTGATGGTGGAACGGTTATCACGTTCCCTGCTGTCATAACGTCTCTAACTTTTAGATCTTCTAACATACTTGTTCACTTCCATTGGGGGGTCCTGGTTTTATCCATTATTCCCCCTTTTTTTGATTTGTTGATTTAAAAAAATCAATAATTTTTAACTGTTTATTCCGCTAATTCAATTACTTAATCATCTATTTTTTAAAATTTGACTTGGTTATATCCTCAATTATGGAGTCCAGGGTGGTGGTGACGTCTATGTTCTCGATAACCGGGACATGGTACTTGTTGGCCTGGCTTTCGAAGTACTTATGGGTTCTCCTTATTGCGCCGAAATAATTCATGTAACGCTTAAGGGGTCTTCTAGCCCATAACTGTCTGCATCTTGAGTAGAATCTCCCTTTATGCACTTCTTCGTCCTGTATGGTTAACACGTACATGTTAACATTGGGGCGGGCCACCAGATCTTCCCGTACAAAACCGGGTACGATGTGCACTCCTTCTATCACGATGCTTATACCTTCTTTAAGGGCTCTTTCTATAACGGCATCCACTCCCACGCTCACGGTGTCTACATGGTCCCGGAATCCAATGAGTACTTCATCCAGTTCCGGTGGTGGTGGTATGCGCAGTGAACGGTAAGCGGTGTAGCTTGATTCATATATGGTGGGTAGTAGTTCCTTGGATACTATCTTACGCATTACTTCCCGTATCATATCCGTGCTGATCATGTTACGGATGCCTAATCGGTTAGCCACTTCAAAGGCAATGGATGAGGTCCCCACTCCAGATGCGCCCCCTATAAGGATTATCAGGGGATCCCGGCATTTACGGAGTCTTTTCCACATTCCATATTTTTCTGCTATTTCCCTGTTTTCATCCTTGAGTTTTTCACCCACGATCTGGATGAGGTCGTCGATGGTTATAACCTGGATACCCTCTTTGCGCAGGTAAGATTCTATGTGTGAGGCGAAGGTGTAAGCTTTATTTGGATCCATCTCTGCCCGGGTGAGTGACCTGGCCAGGACTCCCTTGGAGAAAGGTTCCCTGTATTTTTTACCACCTACCTGTCCTTCGACTAATATCATCTTCACTCTTTACACCTCAAAATAGGATGGGATATGTGTTTTTATACTAGCAAGTTGGCTTTGTTGGTTTTAGTTTAAAAGACTTTCCCTTCTAAAAAGAATTAAAAAAAAGTTATTATAACTCGATAATTTCAACCCGGATGGAAAGAGCATCTTCTGGGTCGTCAATATTAATCAAACACCCATGACCCCTGGAAAGATCACCAGGATTGACTGTTATGGTCTTGCCTATCTGGTCAATCCCCCTTGATTCATGGATATGTCCACAGAGGTTAACAGTAGGCTGGTATTCTTCGATTATTTTACGGATGCTGGTACTTCCCGCATGATCACCAGAGGGTAGTGTATCTGTTTTAGTTCCGTAGGGTGGGGCGTGAGTTAATAAGAGGGATATTTTTTCCTGGGAGACTCCTTTTATTGCCGAACTCACTCCGTCGTAGATCTCCACCTCCTCAAATTCCTGTGGAGTGTTGAATGGGGTGTGATTGGACCCTCCAAATCCACAGATACCAATACCGTTTATTACCAGGCTGCGGCCGTGTACGTTAACTGCTCGGGAGTTATCTATCCTGCCGCTGATTTCTACAGGGTCGCAGTTACCAGGGATCGCTAAGACCGGGATGTTGAAGGTGCTTATATCATTTAATATATCCTCACCCAGCTCTGGCGGACCGAACTGGGTTATGTCACCGGTTATTATAATGAGATCCGCCCGGTTGTTTTTCAGGTGTTCCATGAGCTTCTTATGGTCGCTGTGTATATCGCTCACCTGCAGGATTTTCATAATTTTATCCCTCTTAGTCTATCTTAAGCTTATAATTATGTTATTAAATTAAGTTAAACTTGTTGAAGTTAAGCAATCTGTTCATTGAAGAATGAGGAGAGTTCCTTTAGACTCTCTTTGATATTTTCCTTGGTTCCGTAGATCATTATCACGTTGTCTTCCTCAAATTCCAGGATGACGTTATGGTACTCGGCTATGTCCACCAGTCTTTCCTCGGAGATTGGCTGTTTAAAGGTTAATCTGGCCATTGAAAAACCAGATGGTGCGCCTACTACGAATCGTGGTTTTTTCTCTGGTATTTCATATACTTGCTCCCCCATGGATGCTTTTTTAAGTTTTTCCACCCAGCTTTCCACGTATTCATCGCTGATAGTGTCTGCCAGGGTTAGGAGCGTATCTTGAACCGAGTTCAGGAGATCGTTTATCCTTTTAATCTCCATCATTCGCTCGGGATCGGTGGGGTCTACTTTATAGAAGTTGATAACTGTCTTGGCCATCTGAATATTCTTGTTTACGCCGAAGGGTATTTCCACATCCCTTTTTAAGAGGTCAGTTAAAAGTTCAACCAGTACCATCCAGGTCTGTTCTGCGGGTAAATTTGTCATAAATGTTCTTCCTACATTTTATTTTAACCTTAAAAATATAGATGATTTAAAATATTTATTCTATAATTTCTTTATCATTCATATTAAGTTTTATACTTAGTAAGTTGGGCCTCCACCATTTGGATGATGAATAATAATTGGAGCAAAATGATGATGATAAATGGAGCAAAATGATGAATAATAATTTGGAGAATATTTGAACTCCCATTTAGAGGAATCTTAAAAATTCGATAAATTAAAAAAAATAATTCTTTATCAAAAATTACGGGTCCAGTTTTCAGTTAAAAATTAAAACAAAAAAAGAAAAAATATTGATGTTTATTTGCAGCTTAATTCAATGTCAGATGCTTTAATAGTCTTTCTTCCTGCGTGTTTTGCACACTTAACAGCTTCTTCAGCAATTTCTACGCCCTTTTCTTCTAAATATTTCGCTAAAGCTTCTTTTGCATCTTCACTGATTCTTTGGGCACCTGCATCTTTTATTATTTCCTACTGGAGCAATTGGTGATTCACTCATAAAATCACCTCAATTTAAATTAATACCTTTAATATTTAAATTTTGTTTGATTCTATCCATTAAACACTTCTAATTTTAATGGACATACCATTTATTATAACCTTTCCAGTTTATTAACTTAACAGAAATTAAAAATAAGATTTAAGGAATATGTCTTTCTAAACTGTATATATTCCGGTTCTGGGCTGGTTCGGGAGAAGTAATCTATAGTTGATGATTGGAATTACCCGCTGTCTTCTTATCCTTGTACGGGCTAATAAGTATATTATTATCCTGTTATATGTATTTCTGAACCTGGTCTTAAGCCCGTATCCCACAATGTTCCCTGTTAATTTCGTTTTAAAGCTTTAAAAGTCTATGATTAACTTGATTTATTGGTCCACTGGTCCCTGTTAAATTTTAGATTTCAGCCATTATTTTATCTCCCTCAACCTTAACTTCGTACACACGAAGAGGCCGGGGAGATCTAAGCAACTTCCCTATTGCCAGTTTAATTCCTGTCCAATCGGTCCAGCGTATATTATGGCCATCGGTAAGGTCGAATTGGCTATGGTGTCGTGGGCAAGTTACTACTGTCCCTTCCAATTTACCCATGGATAGATTTCCACCCATATGAGGGCACCGATTGTCCGTACAGTAATAATTGCCCCCCACTCTGGCCAGCATATATTCATGATCATCAATTATGACCATTTTCATGGTTCCATCTTTCAATTCATCAACGGTGTCTATTTCTACAAAAGTCATCTATTCCCTCCTAAAAAATTAATTAAAGCCAATATGCCTATCCTGGTGGTCCAACAGTCTTTAAAACTGGCAGTACCTGATAGCCATATCCAGTACTTCCACTGCTTCCGCCAGATGATTGATTAGCGGTACCTACATTAGTAGTGTTGCTTGTTTGTGGAGGATATGCGTAGTAATATCCGGCAACAACGACCACAATAATTACCACCACGATTATGGCGTAGATCCATCTTCTTTCCATTGTAGCATCTCCATTCGTTCAATAAATTTATTATGAGATCTGAGTTTCCAAAAAAACCTTTAAAAATATGTATGTCTTTTATACTCCTATTTACATCTTATTTCACCTTATTACATATTTGTGCACGATTAAAAATAAATCTTTGGTATTAAATACAACAATATAAATGGATTGCTAAACAGGAAAAATCAAAAATCATGCTCATGATGATTTCATGCCTAATCTGAACAACTCTTTAATCTAATAATTGAATTCTTACTTCACTCTGTCAGGCTTCATTTGAATCAAAAATAAAATATCAAATAATGTCTGATCTATTGTTAAATAGATGTTTTTATTTTAAACAATGATTAAAATGTAGGAGACTTTCAAGTAGAAAACTTTAACTACATTTATATGAAAATAAATTATGAAAATATTAAAAAATTTTTCATTTCAGATGCTAAAGTCCATATTATAGGGGGTGAATGAACGAATAATAATTCCAGACAAAATAAAATCGAACTGAAGAAAAGTCCCAGTGGAATTAATGGTTTAGATGAGATTACTGAAGGCGGTTTGCCCAAAGGAAGACCTACATTAATATGTGGCTCTGCCGGATCTGGAAAAACAATGTTTGCGGTGCATTTTTTAGTTCATGGCGCGGAAATAGGCGAACCAGGCATTTTCGTATCATTTGAAGAGACCCAGAAAGAGCTTGAAAAAAACTTCGCCTCACTAGGTATTGATTTAAAAGCGTTAGAAGAAGAAAAAAAGTTTTTAGTAGACTACATTTATCTAGAAAGGTCAGAAATAGAGGAAACTGGTGAATTTGACCTGGAAGGATTATTTGTACGATTAAAATATGCCGTTGATCAAATCGGAGCCAAAAGAATAGTTTTGGATACGGTTGAAGCCTTATTTTCTGGATTACCTAATGAATTTATTTTGCGTGCCGAACTACGCAGGCTTTTCAACTGGTTAAAATCAGAAGGTCTTACGGCCATTATAACCGGTGAAAGAGGAAAAAACACTTTAACCCGTTATGGCCTAGAGGAATACGTTGCTGATTGCGTTATACTGCTCGATAGTAATGTGGTGGATAAAGTTGCAACCAGAAACCTTAGAATAATCAAGTATAGAGGATCATCCCATGGATCAAACGAATATCCATTTTTGATCAGCAAGGAAGGTATATCTATTCTCCCTGTGACATCCCTAGGTCTGGACCACGAGGCTTCTGAAGAACACGTTTCTACAGGCATTAAGAGGCTGGATACTATGCTTTTTGGTAACGGCTTCTTTAAAGGAAGCAGTATCCTGGTTTCTGGTGCGGCAGGAACTGGTAAAAGCAGTACGGCTGCATCATTTGCCCAAGCATCATGCGAAAGAGGAAATAAATGTCTTTACCTGGCATTTGAAGAATCTCCAAAGCAGATCATTCGTAACATGAGGTCCATAGGAATTAATCTTGATCCATGGGTAAATGAGGGGCTTTTAAAATTCCATGCGACACGTCCTACACTTTATGGCTTAGAAACCCATTTAGTGAATATTTACGAATTGGTAAATGAATACCAGCCGGATATGGTAATATTTGACCCCATATCTAATTTAATCAGTGTGGGAACAAAAGAAGAAGTTAAATCAATGCTTACTCGCTTACTTGACTTCCTTAAAAGTAGAACGATTACCTCCATGTCAACTGCACTGACCTCGATGGATCAAAAAGATATTGATATTGGGGTTTCCTCTTTAATGGACAGCTGGATCGATCTTAAAGCAATTGTAACCGATGGAGAGAGAAATCGTACCATTGATATTATAAAATCCCGTGGTATGTATCATTCCAACCAGTTGCGTGAATTTAATCTTACTGATGATGGAATAAAATTGGTGGATGTTTATCTGGGACCGGCGGGAATGCTTACCGGATCTGCGCGAGTTTCTCAAATAGCAGAAGAAAAAGCCGCAAAATTGGTTCGAGAACAGGAAATCGAGTCTAAACAACGCCAAATTGAGCGTAAACGCGAGATAATGGAAGCACAAATTGCAGAACTTAAAGCTCAATTTGAAGCAGAAAAGCAGGAATTAGATAAAGTAATTGCCCAGGATAAATTAAAGGAAAATATTCTCCTTGAAGATCGAGAAGCGATGGCAAGTATAAGACACTCTAATGGAGATAAATGAGGTTTAGTTATGAACGATTTAAATCCTGATAATGCAAGTTTACCAGGACGAAATGGTGAAATTTGGAATTTAAGACTATATGTCGCGGCCCAAACTCCTAAATCTATAGAAGCATTTTCTAACCTTAAGGAAATATGTGAAACGCATTTGAAGGGCAAATATAAGATTGAAGTAGTAGATCTCGGAGAAAATCCGGAACTGGCTAAAAATGACAATATCCTGGCCATCCCCACATTGGTCAGGAAACTTCCAGAACCGGTCAAAAAGATCATAGGCACTCTGGCCAATGAAGAAAAAGTTTTGATGGGATTAGAAATACGTCCAGATAAACTCTAATTTAATTTGGGGTAATTCAATGGATGAAGAAGTTGAAAATAAGCTGGAAGAATTTGAGGAAACACTGGAGACCCGTAAAACAGGTGGAAAATATATTTTAAGGCTTTTTGTAGCGGGCATTAACCCCAGATCGATAAAGGCCATTGAGAATTTACGTGAATTAATTGAAGAAAATTTAGAAGAAGGGAATTATGAACTGGAGATTATTGATATTTATCAAAGGCCTATTTTTGCTAAGGAAGGGAAAATAGTGGCTGCTCCTACTTTGATAAAAGAGTTACCACCTCCCATAAGGAGATTCGTGGGTGATTTATCTGATAAGGAAAAACTACTAATTGGTCTGGATCTCAGGTCGAGAAAGGGGTGAATTAAATTTTGGTTCTTGAAGATCACCAGCCAAAAACCAGGGATGAACTGGTAAAAGAGAATAATGAACTTCTTTTGAGACTCGAAGAAGCTGAAGATACATTAAATGCCATTCAAAACGGTGAAATCGATGCAATAGTTACTCAACGTCCGGAAGGTTCAATGGTCTATACTCTGGAAGGCTCTGATTATCTTTACCGAGTTCTGGTCCAAGAGATAAGTGAAGGTGTGGCTATTTTAACTTCAGAGTACACTATTTTTTACAGTAATTTAAAATTAGCATCCATGGTTAAATTACCACTAGAACGTTTATTCGGGCGGAAATTAAGTGATTTCATTCATATAGATGATTTAGAAACTTTTAAAAGCATTTTAAAAAAGAGATTAAAAGGGGGGAAAGGGGAAGTAAATATTAAGACTGTAGATGGAATTAATATTCCAGTATCCATTTCTGTCAAAACTTTAGAAGGTTTAGAAGGTTCATATGTTATTATAACAGATTTAAGGGAACAAAAACATTATGAAGAACTTAAAAAGACACAGAAAAAGCTTTTAATTTCAAATAAAGAATTGCAAAGGAGTGAAGAGAGGTATCGAAATATCATCGATAACCTCCAGGATGCTTACATGAGAGATAACAATGAAGGACTTATTACTATGGTAAGCCCCTCCTCTGCACGCATGTATGGGTATAGTTCGTCCGAAAAAATGATAGGCCTTCCCATAATTTCGTTGTACAAAAATCCTGAAGATAGAAAGTTCTTGCTTACGGAATTGAAGAAACAAGGCAAATTAGATGATTACGAAAGTGAAGGTCTAAGAACAGACGGTTCTTCATTTCCAGTTTCTATGAATGTCCAATTTCATTATGACGAACAAAGTAAAATTAAGGGAACAGAAGTCTTGGTACGCGACATGACCATACGAAAGAAAGCCGAAAAAATTAATCATAAAATGCTTGAAAAGGAGCAACAACTTACCGAAGAACTTAACACCACCAATGAGGAATTAAAAGCTACAACAGAAGAACTTCAAACATCAAATGAAGAATTAATGTTAGCACAAACAAGTTTAAGAGAACTGGTCGATAAATTAAGAAATTCAAATAAAGAATTAGAGCAATTTGCTTATGTGGCATCCCATGACTTACAGGAACCTCTTAGAATGGTTGCCAGCTTCACTCAATTATTAGAACGACGTTATAAAGGACAGATGGATGAAGAAGCTGATGAATTTATTGAATTCATTGTTGAGGGTGCCAATAGGATGAAAGACTTAATAAACGATTTATTAGCGTTCTCCAGGCTTAACACCGAAGCAAAAGAATTTGAAAAAATACTAATGAAATTAACTTTGCATGATGTTTTAACCAATTTAAAACCAATCATAAAAGAAAATAACGCCCGAATAACCCATGACCCACTACCCACGATAAAAGGCGAACCTTCGCAGATTAATCAGTTATTACAGAACTTAATAGCAAATGGAATTAAATTCCACGGTAATAAACCTCCCAAAATACATATATCTGCCCAGGAATTTGAAAAAGAATGGATATTCTCTGTAACTGACAACGGCATAGGTATAGACCCTGATTACCAGGCCCAGATTTTCAACATTTTTAAAAGACTACACACTAAGGAAGAATATCCCGGAACCGGCATAGGTTTGGCCATCTGCAAAAGAATAGTTGAACAACACGGTGGTAGGATTTGGGTGGAATCAGAGGAAGGAAAAGGTTCAACCTTCTATTTCACCATACCCCAGATATACGAAAATAAATGAAAAAATCTTTTTTAACGATGAACCACGGATTGAATAGTGGAGTGACCAATAATTAGAATAATAAAATGTTAATCTCATGTATTAACATGTTCTTCCAGGATTTTCTTGCTGCTGTAGTTGAGTTTTGCATCCGCGTCATCTAATTCCTTTTCGATCTCGGCGATGCTCTTGTAAGATTTGATGAAAAGTACGTGGTAACTTTCGGTTCCGGTTACATTTAAAATAGCTATTTCTTCATCTTCTTTTATGGATTTATCTTCAATTGATGCTTTGTATTGTACAAATGGCCCGTATTTTTCCGGTAATTCCATATATTTAAATATGCCAACCAGAGTTGCTATAAACATAAAAACTACACCTCGAAATCCTTTTTATTTTTAGTTATATCGGTGGTGTAAATGATATATGTAATTAAACGTATTTAAAAAGTAGCATTAAAGAGAGCTCTAAATAGATTGGTTCTATAATGGTTTTTTTATTTAAAAAAAAATAAATAGAGGGGAGATGTTTTATTCTCCGCCGGTTATTACATCCAGTTTAGCCAGGGCAGGGTCGGTGCTTATCTGGTGAGCATCTACTGTTAGATCCTCTGCACTTAATCCCATGGCCAGTCCGTAAAGCTGTGCCAGGTGGAATACTGGGATTGAGTAGTTGGTTCCGTATTTCTTGTTTACTTCAGTCTGTCCTACATCGAATTGCAGGTGGCAGAATGGGCAAACATTGATTATGGCGTCTACTCCTGCTTCGGTCATGTTGTCCAGTTTTTCCTTGGTGAAGTCCAGGGTGACGTCCAGGTCACGGGAACGCAGTCCTCCGCCTGCACCGCAGCACATCATTTTATCCTTGTAGTCTATGGATTTTGCACCGGTTACTTCCACCAGTTCGTCCAGTATGGTTGGTTTCATGGGGTCGTCTATTCCTATGGCGGCGCTTGGTTTGAGGAAGTGGCAGCCGTAGTGGACTGCGACGTTAAGGTTTAATGGGGTGGTTACTGCTTCTTGGAGTGTGTCCAGACCTACGTCGTTGTAGAGGATTTCGGCGAAGTGTCTTACGTTTACTTCTCCTTTGTATTCCCTGTCTACTTCGGATAGTATGGTGTTGATCTTTTCTTTCTGTTCTTCGTCTTCGTGTAACAGGTGGTTGGTCTCATATAGTGAACCGAAACATCCGTTACATTCGGTCATGACGTCCATGCCCATATCTTCTGCTATGGTGATGTTACGGGCGGCTATGGATTGTTGGGTGGTGAGGTCGAATGATCCAAATACACCGGGTGCTGGGCAGCAGGATGCTCCTTCCATGTCCTTGAGTTCAATGTCCAGTTTTTCGAACATTATCCTGGTGGCCTTTTCTATTCCGGGGTATCGGTTGTTCATTATACATCCTAAGAAATATGCAAATGCCATTTTTGATTCCTCCTTATTCTAATTCTCCTAATTCCCAGTTGTATCCTATTAAACTGTCGAATTTGGTGGTCTTCAGTATGGTCTGCACTTCCTCGAGTGCTTCTGGGAATTCGTGGGTGGTTGGTGGTAGTTCACTCAGTCCCACACTTTTTCTTAAGGCTTTGGTGGCGTCGTTAATTGGTACACCGTGTCCGGTTTTTATAACGAATGAACCGGTCATTTTGTGGGCTTTGGCCATGTATCCCGCTTGGGATGCATAGTTCCTTACTATTTTTACGATGTCCACTATTTTAATTCCTCGTGGGCATCTTTCCTGACATTCATAGCAGGTTGAACACATCCAGATGTTGTCGTCTGCCATTAATTCATCTTTAAAGCCCACTAATGCTTTTCTTACGAGTTGTCTTACTCGGTATGGGGTTCTTCTTCCAGATGGACATGCTCCTGTACAGGTACCGCACTGGAAACATATGCCCACAGTTTCTGCACCGGCATCTATTACTGCCTGTTTGAAATCGTCAGTAATATCGCTTCGAGTTAGAGTTTCTACATCTCTTCCTTCCAGTAAAGTCATGCTATCACTCCTTTTGGTTTGGGGTTTTTCTTCTTTAGCTTCAGTTGTTTTTTCGACTGGTTTTTCTGATTCAACTGGTTCTTCAGTTTTTTCGGCTTCTTTAGTTTCCTCATCAGGTGTTTCGGATTTGGCTTCCTTTTCAGGTGCTGTTTCGGCTGGTTTTTCTGATGGTTTTTCTGCTACTACCTCTGGATCTGACTGTGGCCGTTCTTCTTTTTCTGCTACTACTTCTGGATCTGGCTGTGGCTGTTCTTCTGTCTTCTTTTGGTTCCCTGACTTGTCTCCCCCACTTAACATATCTTTTAAGCGCTTTAGTTGTTTCATTCTCTTTCACGCCCTGATGGTCAATACCAGTCTGTGTGAAAACTTGTAATTTTCATACCTAGGTTGCTGACCCACATATATAAAGATTGCTAAAAATTTGCCGAGTGTAACCTTTTAGGTTACACCTTATTATTTAACGTTTGTTATTTATCTAAAAAGAATGAATAATTAAATCCAAGTAAATGAAATGAAATTACAGAAACTACTCCCCTCAATTTTAAGCAGTCTAAGGATCATCCTGGCATTCGCACTGCTTTACACTTTCCTAAACCAGATGATAGTATCTTCCGTTATCATCTTCATAATCGCCCTATCCACCGATTACCTGGATGGGTTTATAGCCCGAAAGTGGGATGCTGCAACTAACTTGGGAGCATACCTGGACACCATCGCCGATTTCGTCCTGGTGACCAGCGCCTTTTTAGCCTTTATAATTGCGGGAATATACCCTTACTGGTTGTTAATCCTCATCATATTCATGTTCCTGCAGTTCATCCTGACATCAGGGATTAAAAAACCAATCTACGACCCAATCGGTAAGTATTACGGGGCATTCCTATTTACCAGTGCCGGGGTAACTCTGGTATTACCTTTAAGTTATATCACTTTACCAGTAAGTTACATCACCAGCATACTACTGATTTTAATCGTTCTCGTCAGCTTCCTATCCCTATTAACCCGGTATTACTCCTTATATAAAAAAAATTAAATCTATTTACATGTAGAGAGGTAAAATATTACTATAAAAGGTGAAATATTAATCCTACCGTGAAACATTATATTATAAAAAATTAAGAGTTCATATCCATGCTAGAGATAAGCTTACACGACGGCCCGGCCCGGCTGGGAAAATACGATGGACAGGAAACACCAGGCATACTATCATCAAATACTCCCATTCCATTTATCCCAGATGAACCCATGCCCTACAACGTGCCTAAACCCCTGGCAGAGTTTTCCGTAAATAAAACCCTGGAAAAGGCTGCCGAAAGTGATGAAACTGGCTTGGCAGTTATCCATGGATCTAAATATCCTGAGCTACGGGTAAGATGTGCCTTAGAGCTTGAAAAACTGGGCAATGATATATTACTGGTTGCCAACCCGGAAAAGCTTTTAAACCGGCCCATGGACCTCATAAAAATTTTGGTGAAGCTCAGGGAAAACATCAGCCCCAACACCGCCCTGTACTTCCCCTTCATTAAGACTCCCTTCATCCCACTACTGGCCTACCTGGGGGTTGATTTCTTCGGGGCTGATTCAGGTAATTTCTACGCCCAGTTAGGGCAGATGACCACTCCACACAGGATCTATGACCTGAAAGACTACCAGTTATACCGGTTTAATCAGGAGGAGTTAAGAGGTTATAACCAGAACACAATGGACTTCGTATTACGGGAAGTCCGGGAGAACATCCGGAATAAAACCCTACGAAACCTGGTGGAAGAGAGGTGCTGCTCCTCCACGGAGACCATGACTGCCCTGAGGATCCTGGACCGTGACTATGGGGAGTATCTGGATGAATATACTGCTCTTTACTAAATTAATTCCATTAAAAAATAAAAAAAGTTAATTTTCCTTCTTATTAATTCCTTTAACCAGATAATGGTACGGTCCCACCTCTGATGCTGAAACTGGTTCAAAACCGTACTGGGCGAGGATATCTTCCACATCCTGAGTAGCAAGCCGTATATCCATGGGAGGTCCCGGTATTCCTTCCATTTTTTTAAATTCAACCACAGCAAAAATACCTTCTGGTTTAATAACTCTGCTTATCTCCTTCATCACATCTACTGTTTCATCATTTTCCACAAATCCATGCAGGACGTTAGCCATAATGCATAAATCAATGGAATCATCATTTAAAGGGATTTTATCGGTTAAGTCTACTATCTTCGCCTCTAAATTCTCTATACCTTTTTCTTGAGCTTCTTGTTTTACGTTTTCTATTGATTCTGGGTATACGTCCATAGCATAGACTTTACCTTTATCTCCCACAATTGTTGATGCAGCGAAGGAGATATATCCATCTCCACAGCCTGCATCCAAGAAGATGTCCCCTGATTTTAAACCAGCGATGGTCAATACTTTATCCGGGTTTAAGACACCCTTAGTTGATTTACCGTGATGAACATGGCCCTTTTTTCTTTCCGACATGTTTTTTAACCTCGATTAATTTTCTGCCTTCAACCTGTTTTTGGAGAACAGTATAACCCCAATGGCGAAGAGTATCACTGTCAATACCACACTAACGGCTACTGAGTAGGATATATCGTTCCATCCCTCACCATAAGTCAGTAAAGCACGCAGGGCTTTCAGTGTATGGGTCCAGGGTAGGAAGGCGTTGAATGGGACGCCGAGTATCTCCACATCTGGAAGTGGGAAGAAGGCCCCCACCAGGAAACTCGCCGGGACAGTGATCAGGGTACCCAGATTAGTCGCCTGACTGACACTGGTAACAAATGCTGCTATTATCATTCCCAGTGCAATGGAGGCTATACCCCCAATTACACCCACTAAGATGGCCAAAAGTATGGAATTAAGACCGCCCTGCCAGTGAAATCCTATGGCCACCGCCACGACTAAGAGTATGATCACCTGGACAACCACCACCAGGGACCAGGGTATAAGGCCACCGAACATGAGGTCGAACCCCTTCATCTTGGATAACTTCAGCCTAGCCAGGGTCCCAGACTCCACCTCCCGGGTGAAGTTGGCTGCCACCGTGGTAGCCAAGAGTAGTATGGCAAATACGATCATTCCCGGTGCAATGAAGTCAAAATTGGTGAAGTTCTGTGTCCCCTCGATGGGCTCCACCTTGGAATTTAAAAACACATTCGGCTGAGCTCCGGGTGTTCCCCGGACAGCGTTTTGAGTCTGAATTACTATTTCATCCTGATACTGGGCCAGGACACCCACCAAGATACCCTGAGATACTCCGAAGTTAATAAATCCCGTGTCACCACGGATTATTAGGGTGGATGTTATATTTGGTGATGTTGACTGGCTGGCTGCCAGAGGGTTGGTGGTGGTCACGATGGTGTGGTCTATTAATGCCAGCACCGACTGGGAAAAGTTATCCGGGATAATCAACGCGGCATCGATGTCCCTAGTCTTTAAAAGAGCGTCAGCCTCACTTTCACTTATCTTGGTCACGTTGAAAAGGTTAACATCACTATTTTCATATTTAGCCTCTTCTAAAAGCTGGGTAAGGTTATTTCCAAAATTGATGCTTTCACCAGTCATAGGGATGGTGACTGCCTCATCATAATTTACAATGGCCAGTTTATAGGGGGTGTTGTTCTGCCCCATGCCCCCGAAGGCGAATCCGAAGACCAGCATGAAAAATATGGGGAAGACCAGGATGAAGAAAAGTCCCTTTCTGTCCCTTACCAATTCCTTTAAATCCTTAATAGCTAGGCTTAAAAACTTCATTTTTACTCCCTCAGCCTGGTTCCAGTGAGATCGATGAACACGTCTTCCAGGGTATTCTGACGTACCGAAAGGTCGGCCATGCGCGCCCCTGTCTCTTCAATATCGCCTATGATCTGTGGAAGCTTACCCACGGCATTTAACGCTCGTAGGTTAATAATTCCCTCTACTTCCAGGACGGATAATACATTTCCCGTCTCTTCAATCTTTTTAATTACTTTCTGGTTCATGCTATCATCAGAAAGGGTTATCTCCACGATGTCTCCCCCTCCAATTTCCTTTTTAAGGTTCACCGGAGTATCCAGTTTAAGGAGTTTACCATGGTCAATTATAGCCACCCTATCGGACAGTCGATCTGCCTCATCCATAAGATGGGTGGTAAGGATGACTGTTTTTCCTTCATCACGTAAAGAGAGAATGTATTTCCAGAGCACCTGGCGTGACTGGGGATCCAGCCCCTCTGATGGTTCGTCCAGCACTACTATTCCCGGCTGGTGAACCACTGCCATGGCCAGATTCAAACGGCGCTTCATTCCCCCAGATAGATTCTTAACCAGGGTATTTGCCTTGTCTGTAAGGAAGAGATCCTCCAGTAGCTGGTCAACTCTCTGTTTTAAAATATCCTTGGGAACTTCGTACATATCCCCTATCAGATTAAGGCTCTCAGCACAGGTGAGATTGTCCCATAGAACTATTTCCTGGGGACAAACACCGATAGCTGCCTTGTCGAACTTCTCCATGCCCTGGCCGTCGATTATTACCCGGCCGCTGGTGGGTTTCAGTAACCCCACCATCATGTTGATAGAGGTGGTTTTGCCAGCTCCATTGGGACCTAAAAAACCAAAAACCTCCCCCTTCTTTATCTGTAAACTCAGTCCATCCACCGCCTTAAAGCCATCGAATTCCCGGGTGATATTCTGAGTTTCTATGATGTAATCAGCCATATAAATCCGCCGTATTGCTTACTCCAAATTTTAGATTCTTAATTTTATTGGATGATCACTGCTATTATATTTTGTTCTATGATGGAAATTGCCAGTTTAAAAGTAAAAAATCCAAGTTATAATTAAAAGAAAAGACAAAATAGTAAGAAAGGGTGTCCAGATGATGAAGATGATTGAAAAAATCGAGATCACCATGATGAACGAAACCGTCCACAACTTCCGCAAGGGCGAATTCGGAGTTCAAAATATTGAAATAGATGAAAACAGAGGCTTTATAGAAATCGAATATGGTGTCCAGGAAGGTGGGGAAAAGAAGGTGCTTATACCACTTCAAAACGTGGAGAAATGTGAATTTATGGTGAAGAAAGCGGAAGAAACCAAGAGTAACCAGAAGACAGCCCATCCAAATTTAAAAAAGAACCAGAAAACTGACCGTCCTAATTTAAAAAAGAAGCAGGAAACTAGTCGTTCTAATACTAAAAAGAACCAGAAGACGAAGCGTCCTGATAAAAAATCTTAAACTAACTAATTTTAGCTTTTATAATCTCTTCCTTAGCTTTTAAAGCAGGTTTACATTCTGGATCTAATTTCAAAGCTTCATCATAGGATTTTAAAGCTTCATCGTACTCCCCAAGTTTTGCAAGGGCACGCCCTCTGTTATACCATGTATCCGCATGATTTGAATTCATCTCTAAAGATTTATTAGTATATTCCAAAGCTTCAGGATACCTTTCAAGCTTTATTAATACATCACCTTTATTATGCCATGAAACCCAGAACTGTGGATCTATTTCCAATGCTTTCTCGTAACATTTCAACGACTCGTGATACCTTCCAATATAGTATAACGTCGCTCCTTTGTTATTCCATACATCAACATGTATTGGATCTAATTCCAAAACTTTATCATAACACTCTAATGCTTCATGAAAATTACCAATTTTACAAAAAACTTTTCCTTTGTTATCCCATGCATAAATATGCATAGGATCTAGCTCTAACGCCTTATCAAAACAAATCAAAGCCTTTTCATTCTCTCCCATGTTCATTAAAGAGACACCTTTGTTATTCCAGGTGTTTACATGTATTGGATTTAATTTTAAAGCCTCATCAAAACATTTTAAAGCTTCATCAAAACGTTTCAATTTAAAAAGATTAACCGCCTTACCCCCCCAAGCTAATTCATAATTTGAATCCAACCTTAAAACTTCATCCCAACATTCCAAAGCCTCATCAAAACGACTTAACTTATATAAAACATCTGCTTTATTATTCCATGCACCAACATGCCTTTGATCTAATTCCAAAACCTTATCATAACATTCTAATGATTTCTGATAATTTTCAAGCTTTGTTAAAAAAAATCCTTTATTAAACCATGCATTTTCATAATTAGGATAAGATTCTAAAACCCCATCAAAACACTCAAAAGCCTCATCAAAACACTCCAACTTAAAAAAAACATAACACTTATTAGTCCAAGCCTTAGGGTCGTTAGGGTCTATTTTTAATATCTCCTCATATTTTTCTAAGGCTTCCAAATATTCTTCCTTTTCAATAAAACCAAAGGCCTCCCAAAAAAGAAACTTCTTCCTAAACCCATCAAACAAACCCATAAAATCACACCTATTATTTAAGGATAATTCCTCACAACCAACTCGTTAATCTTACCCCTTCTCGATGCATCTCTATTAATATTCCTCTTGGCTGGTATCCTCTCCAGGTTAAAGTCCTTATAGAGTTCATCGAAAAATCCATCCCCTTCATCATGATTTTTAGGGTCTGAATTGCTCAGCATGAGTTTAGCTCCTCTCTGGTCCATTTCTTTAAAGAAATCTGCTAATTTTCTCTGTGATTCATCGTTGAACCCTTCCTTAGAATAGCTGGTGAAGTGACTTGTTTCGTTTAAGGGCCGGTAAGGCGGGTCGAGATACACGAAGGACGCATCATCGATGTACTCTGTTGACTCTGTGAAATCTCCCTGAAACAGGTTTGTATCCTTCAAGGCATTTTGAACCTCTTTCAAATTCTTCTCATCACAAATGGTGGGATTATTATACCTACCGAATGGAACGTTGAACAAACCCTTACTATTTAAACGGAATAGGCCGTTAAAACAGGTTTTATTAAGGAATATGAAATAGGAGGCTCTCTCAATCCATTCTTGGCTTTTGGTTTGGTAATCTATTTCCTGGCTGTTGTAGGCTTCTCTTATCCTGTAATAATTCTCTTTCCTTTTATCCTCTGATTTTTCGAGATGAAAGGCTTCTATTTCCAATAATTCATCGATTAATTCCTTGGCACTGTTTTTTATAACTTTGTAGGTTAAAATTAAATCCTCATTGTTGTCTGAAAGATATGATTCCCTGATTTCGTATCTTCCCTGCAGGTAGAAGAACATGGCTCCCCCACCTACAAATGGCTCCACGTATCTGGGAATAGTTTTTTCCTTGAGGACGTATGAAGGTAATCTTTTCTCCAACTTATTTAATAGCTGTCCTTTTCCACCAGCCCATTTAACGAATGGTTTAGCCTTCAACTTATTTTTCTCCTGTTAAAAATTGAGTAATCAAATTCACTTAGTATATAGATTACCATTTCCGTATTAAATAGATTTTCGGAGAAAAACGAAAAAAATATGGTTTTTTAATAAAAAAACAGGAATTTTAAGTGTTGGGTGTACGGTTGAATTCGGTAGGTGTACCTACTGGAGCGGGTAGAGTAGGGTCTCTATCGGACATCAATAATTTATCTGCCTTACCATTGGTGATGTTTGCAAACTCAAAAGATGCTAAATTCGCATCGTCCATGAAGACAGTGCAATTATCGTGCCTTAAAGTAAATGGAACACTGTTGTTTCCATAATAAAAGACCAAATTATCATTTGTTCCGTTGTTAACTACTGTTACGTTAATTTTTCCGTAGAATGCATTGTTGTATACACCAATATAGTTACTGAAAGGATATGGTGATGGTGTATAACCTGCCGGAGTAGTGTAAGGCACATAATATGCGTCCCTAAGTGCGGGCCATGAATCGGTTGAATTGATACCATTAATTAGATTACTGAATTTCACGAATAAGGCTGAGTGAAGTGCCATTCCCAAAGCATACTGGTTGGTCAGGATTACAATCCCTGTTCCATTTGATGTATATAATGCTATCGTAGATTCGGAAGACACTGTACTTCCTGAATGAGCTATTATGCCATTATTACCAACGATCCATCCATATCCATACATTTGATTACCGCCCATGTCTATATGCCCTGTTTTCGTTTCATCCAAATTTTCTTTAGAAACGATTTGTACGCCATTGTAATATCCCGTGTCTGCCAATTGGAATTTCAACCAGTTTATCATATCATTGATTGAAGCCCCCATACTTCCGGAAGGCCCCACTGTATCAATATTTACGGGATGCCATTCTACTAAATCACCCATGGCAGTGTATTTGTAAGAAGCCGCGTAGTTGGGTGAATTCAAGAAGTCTGTGGTGTTAGTTACGGCTGTATTCATGTCTAATGGTCTTAATAGGTTTTGGGTCACTGCATCAAACCAGGTTGTGCCTGTAAGTTTTTCTGCGAGATATGCTGGTAAGGTGTATATTATGTTGTTATATTCATATTTGGGAAATGGACCTTCTGGAATCACGTTAGAGAATTTGCTCAAAATTGAATCATAGGACTCATTGAATGCAATCCAGTTAGTATTTCCACTATACATTGGTAGGCCGCTGCTATGCGAAAGAGCATCCCCAATTGTGAGAGTATTTTGCAGATCCCCTGTTAATTGGTATGGGTACTTATCGTTAATGATATCATTCCAGTTCAACGTTCCATTATCCACTAACTGTGCTATGTAGGTTGCGGTAAATGCTTTGGAAAGTGAACCTATCTGAAATAAAGTGTCTGGTGTAACGCCTTCTCCAGATGTAACATTTCTAACCCCTAATGTTTTCAGGTAGATTACTTTACCATCATGGACTATTGCTACAGCCATTCCAGGAACGTGACTTTGGGGGAAAATGGATTGTAAGTACTCATCGAACATTTCGATTATTTTATCATAATCGGGTGTTGGGGTCGGTGTAGGACCAGGACCAGGAGAAGGACCAGGAGAAGGACCAGGAGAAGGACCAGGAGAAGGACCA
>ENA-UOOR01000883-UOOR01000883.1-fermentation-metagenome-genome-assembly--contig:-NODE-883-length-38669-cov-27.020511_pt1 | contig 38669 bp, 30 predicted proteins | sample MGYA00245780_ERZ724029 | MGnify/ENA primary metagenome ERZ724029 (study PRJEB28704, sample SAMN03018315) | fermentation metagenome | biome: anthropogenic terrestrial biome; feature: soil; material... | reverse complement strand
AGGAGGTGTTATAATGAAAAGCAAAATTTTATGTTTGTTACTTATCATAACTATGATTTTCACGGGATGTTCTTCTTCTATAGACTTAATGGAGGACATTAAGCCAAATAATGAAATGGGGATGACACAGCCAATGGATGGAAACTTAAATCAGGCAATTTTAAATTTTACCTGGAATATGTTCAAGGAAAGCAGCAACAATGAAGGCAATTTAATGATTTCGCCGCCATCTGTTTATTTTGCTTTAGCGATGACGGCAAATGGGGCAGATGGGAAAACAAAGACAGAAATGCTTAAAGCATTAAGTGCTGATAATATTACATTGGATGATTTAAATGAGGGTCTCAAAGACTGGATGAATACAATAACCAAGAATAGAATCGCTGAGTTTTCCATAACAAATTCAATCTGGTACAGGGAAGGGTTTAAAGTAGATAAAGATTTTCTTCAAACTAATGCAGACTATTATGCAGCTCACGTACGAGGCCTTGATTTTGCTCAGAAGTCTGCACCTGACACCATAAATAACTGGGTTAAGGATGCAACAAATGATAAAATAGACAAAATTGTTGAGGAAATAAGCGATGACTTAGTTATGTATTTAATTAATGCTATTTATTTCAACGGGGATTGGAAATATGAATTCTCTGCCAACAAGACTCATAAAGGAACATTCAATACACCCAACGGAAAAGTGGAAACAGATTTTATGAACAGAAGAGGGAACATGGATTTTTTAGAATCCGATGGAGTAACAGGAGTTATACTTCCGTATCTTGATGAGCAATTTGCTTTTGTAGGATTACTTCCTGCGGAAGGCGAAACTCCCAGAGATTTAATAAACAATTTAACTGCCTTGGATTTGCTAAATCTGATGAAAAATAAGGAAGAGAAGAACATCGAGTTGTCCATTCCCAAATTTGAAAGCAGCTATGAAGACAGCTTAAAAAATGAATTGTCAAACATGGGAATGAAATTGTCCTTTCAGCCATATGATGCCGATTTTTCAAAAATGAATGAGTCCCGTTCAAAGGATTTGTTCATCAGTGAAGTTAAACATAAAACCTATATCAGGGTTGATGAAAAAGGAACAGAAGCCGCTGCGGTAACTTCAATCGGAGTAGTAGCAACAGGAATGCCCTTAGAGCTTCCGCATCTGACATTCGACAGGCCCTTCGTATACGGAATTGTTGATGTTACAACAGGTATACCGCTTTTCACAGGCATTATGGAGAATCCTGCAATTAAATAAAAAATACAAATTATATTATTTTTGAAGAATGAATAAAGTTGTTGAGCTATAATCAGTTCGGCAGCTTTTTTATTCAGTCTGCTCCCGGAATAAGCAAAATTTAGTTTAAAAAGTGTTTAATAAATGTTGATTAAAATAAAAAATATTATAAAATTATTTTTTAATAAACCCTTTTTTCCACTGTTAAAAAAACATGTCAATTGTATAATTGCTTCAATAAAGAAGGAGGTTTAGAACATGGAAAACGATTTAAAAAAACCATCGCTTGGTACCGCACTATTAATTGTGGCTTTTATGTTTGTTATTATCATTCTTCAGCTTATAGCAGCAGGTAGTCCCGATATACACTTGACATTGGTATTCTCAATTACATTTGCAGTATTACTGCTGCTGAAGAATGGAACAAAATGGTCTGTAATTGAAGATGGTATTATGCATGGATGCAAAATAGCGATGATTCCAATGTTGATACTGATGTTTATCGGGATGCTTATTCCAACGCTTATTGCGGCAGGAACAATACCGGCGCTTATTTATTATGGACTGAAAATTATTAATCCCTCAGTATTCCTGCTAACTGCTGCATTGGTATGCAGTGTTGCATCTCTAAGTACAGGAAGCAGTTATACAACCGGAGGAACCTTTGGTGTTGCTTTTATGGGTATAGGCATGGGTCTTGGCATACCGCCGGCAATGACAGCTGGTGCCGTAATTTCCGGTGCAGTTATCGGAGATAAATTATCACCGATTTCCGATTCTACAAATTTAGCGGCAGGTGTTTGTGAAACCAATCTTTTTAAACATGTTAAAAGCATGATGTATACAACTATTCCCGCTTTTATAATTTCATGCATACTTTATGCGGTTCTTGGCAGGAATTATAGTGCTTCTTCAATAGATACAACTGCAGTTGATGTAATATTGAACGGAATTTCATCAAAATTTAATGTCTCTGCTGGATATACACTTATCAGTATTATTCCATTGGCAGTAGTTATATTTATGGCAATTAAACAGGTAAGCGCTCTTGCTACAATGGTGGTAGCATCCTTGACGGCAATGATAATAGCAATGGTAACTCAGGGTTTTAGTCCGATTGAAATGATGGCATTTATGAATTATGGATTTAGTATTGATGTCGGAGTTGATGCAGTTAATGCACTTCTTAACAGAGGCGGGATACAATCTATGATGTGGACTGTTTCCTTAGGTTTTTTAGGGCTTTCCTACGGTGGTATTCTTGAAAAAAGCCGAACAATGGAAACATTGCTTGACAGTATGAAAGGACTTACGAAAAATGCAGGAAATCTTATTACAACACACGTAGTTTCTACGATTATTGTTAACTTATTATCTGCAAGTCAGTATGTGTCAATCATTATACCTGGAAGAATGTATCTTCCAGCATATAGAAAATTAGGCATAAGAAGCGATGTAGCTTCCAGAACCTGTGAGGACGCCGGTACAGTCACTTCTCCATTAGTGCCTTGGGGATTGTGTGGTGTATTCTTTACAGGAGTACTTGGAGTAAATACTATTGAATATCTTCCATATGCATTCCTGAGTTATATAACTCCGGTTGTTGCAATTATTTACGCATATACGGGAAAGTTTATTTGGAAGGAGGAAATTACAGGTACTGCAATAGATGTTAAGAGGGAAAATACCGCAGATGGTGCAAAATGATGAAGTATATTTATAAAATGTTAAAGGACAGTAGGTGAGCAAGATGTATAAAATCGAAAAGGATCAAACAACAAAGCTATTAATGGATTTAGTCGGTATTGATAGTCCGTATTTCGAGGAAGACACAATTATGGAGTATGTCCACAGCTGGTTTAAACAAAACAATATAGATGCCTTCATTCATGAGTATCATGAGGCAAAGGTCACTGATTTTAAAGGAAAGAATGTTGTTGTCAATTTAGAAGGTGAAAAAGGCGGTCCTGTAATATGTCTCAACGGACATTTAGATACGGTTAAACTCTGCAATGGCTGGACAGTTAATCCCAAAGGAGATTTGAGAGATGACAAGCTGTATGGGGTTGGAGCACTGGATATGAAGTCCGGCTGTGCAGCTACAATGATTGCTTTGAAGGCATTTGCCGAAAACCATAAAAATTTTAAAGGAAAAATAATTTCAACATATGTATCTGTTGAAGAAGGTCCTTACGGCTTGGGCACTAATGCTCTTATAGAAGAAGGATATATAAAGGATGTGGATTTTTCAATTATCACTGAGCCATCTGCAGGTTTTACCGGAAACTCATATCCTGATGTCAGTTTCGGAGCCCGGGGAGGATATGGTCTTGAAATTGAATTGTTCGGTGCATCAGCCCATGCAGCAACTCCCGAAAATGGTATAAATGCAGCTGAGGATGCTTCAAAAGTCATATGCGAGCTTAAAAATGTAGAATATATTGAGGATCCTCACCTTGGCAAGGGCTCAGCGTGTGTGGTGGCAGTTGAAAGCGACGGAGGGGCCTGTAGTGTTCCAGATTATGCAAAGATACGTTTATTCTGGCATATTGTAGTGGGAGAAAATGAAAAAACCATAACAAATGAAATTGAAAAAGCCATTGAAAGAGCCGATATAAAATGCAAATATAAGATTAAATTCCGAGATTCTCCTTCCGAAGGCTCAAAGGGATTTATGCCTTACAAAATTACAGGTGAAGAACCTATGACAAAAGCTTTTTTAGAAGCGGTTGAAAATGTCTGTCAAACAAAGCCTAACATTTCATACTTTCAAAGCATAGGAGATTTTAATTATTTAGGTTCAAGATTAGGTTCGCCTGCTGTTATTTTTGGTGCTGCAGGGAGCAACTTTCATGGAAGCAACGAATATGTGGAATTGGACTCAGTCGTAATAACCGCGAAAGTTGTTTATGCTTTTCTTGAAAAGGTGTTATGCTCATAATTTTAAGAAAATAATAAAAAGAAAAGTCTGACGGGCTTTTCTTTTTACCTCATATTGGAAAAGCTGTTTTCATATGATATAATTAATAAATGATTATATTGAATAAATATATTTTATAATGCGGCATTATTTGGAGGAAATCAGATGTGTGCGGATATTTTGATTAAAAACGGAAGATGCATGACTATGAAAGATAGAAAGATAGTCGAATGGATTGCCATTGAAAAAAACAGGATAATTGCCATTGGAAATGGTACGGAATATGAGTCATTCGTCGGAAATGATACAGTTGTTTTCGATGTGTGCGGCAATACTGTGCTTCCGGGATTTATTGACAGTCATTTTCATGTGGTTCAGACTGCTCTTGATTCTGTTAGCTTGGATTTGAGTAAAGTGAAAACTCATGTTGAAATGGGTGAAAAAATCAGAGAAGCTTCCAAAAGTTTTATGGGAGATTATATTCGAGGAATTCGTGTTTCGGAAGGCCAATTCCAAGAGAAAGTATATCCGGGAAGAGTTCTTATAGATAAATACTGCAATAATGTGCCTGTTGTGCTAAATTCTTTGGAGTATCAGGTAAGCATTCTCAACACATGTGCCATGTTATATTTCAAAATACCATTTACAGCTGAGGGCATTGAGATGGATAGCAAACAGATGCCTACAGGTTTATTCAGAAAACAAGCAAATGCTATTCTTAGAACAAATATATTAAAAAACATATCAGACAATACAAGAAAGGTTGCTGTTTCAGAGATAATGTCCACTCTTTTAATGAATGGCATCACTACGGTAAATGCAATGGAGGGCGGATTCATGTACAGCGACAAAGATGCAGAATTTGTTTTTGAACATGGGAGCGAATTTCCTATTGATATGGTGCTTTTCTATCAAACTATGGATATTGATAAAATTAAAGCTATGGATCTTAGAAGACTTGGAGGATGTCTTTATATAGATGGTACTTTTGGCGCCAGAACGGCTGCTCTTTCCTTTGAATATGCAGATTGTCCCGGCACAATGGGAAGCCTTCGCTTATCTCAGCAGGAGCTGAATGACTTTGTAATTAGATGTTATAAAAACAATCTTCAGTTAGCGTTGTATACGATTGGTGATAGGGCAATAGAATTAGCACTTAATGCTCATGAGAATGCACTTTATCAAACGGGCATAACAGGTCTTCGTCATAGATTAGAACATGCGGAACTTGTTACCGGCAAGCAGATTAAAAGAGCTAAGGACTTAAATATTATTCTTTCCATGCAGCCCACATATGAGACATATTGGGGAGGTAATGGAAAGATGTATGAACAAAGGTTGGGAGAAAATTACATGCGAACTAATCCTTTTAAAGAGATAACCGAAAATGGAGTAATTATATGTGGAGGCTCGGACAGCGATGTTACAGAGCCTAAGCCTCTTTTGGGAATTCATTCCGCTGTAAATCATCCTGTTTCAGAACACAGTGTTGATTTATATGAAGCCTTGGAAATGTTCACCTGCAATGGAGCTTATGGTATTTTTGAAGAAAATATTAAAGGTACTTTAGAAATTGGAAAATTAGCTGATATTGTGATTCTTGACCGGGATATCCTTCTGACACCGCTTAACCAGATAAAAAAAACAAAAGTGTGTGTGACAATTAAGTCCGGAGAAATTTTGTATAATAACCTTGGATGATAATGATTGGAAAAGGAAACGATATGTTAAATATATGCTTTTTGGGAAAATCTAAAATTGAATATGATGGCAAAGAAATTGAAGAACATCTGGGAAATAAGGCAACAGCTTTAATTTGTCTTCTTGTACTAAATGAGAGAAGATATTTAAGCAGAGAAAAAATCATAGGGTATTTATGGCCGGACAGCAATATAGAGGCTGCAAAATATAATTTGCGTTATAATTTATGGCTTATTAAAAAAAATATAACCGAGGATAAGAATCATAATTTATTTTTGAAGGTGGATAATGACTGCTGCGGCATAAACAAGAAATATGAATTCACATGTGACATTATTGATATAATGAAGTTTAAACCAAACAATGAGGATTCGGTAGAAAGTATATTAAAACTTAAAAAGCTGTTTCGAGGAGATTTATTAGAAGGATGCTATTTCAATAAATGTGATGAATTTAATGACTTTATCATATATGAAAGAATAAATTTTGAACAGCGCAAGGTTAAAATATTGCAACGTTTAGTTGAAGTATATCAAATGGATAAAAGATATGATGACTGTATAGATGTACTGAATGAAATTTTAGAAATTGAACCCTATGATGAAAAGATGGTACTAAAGCTCATGAACATTTATCAAAAAAGCGGGAAACGGGCTTTTGCAATAGACTATTTCAACAAATTCAGCTACAGTTTATCATGCAGTCTTGGTATAAATCCTTCTAATGAGCTTAGAAATAAATATAATGAAATAAAAATGGCTGTATCAGATTGCCAATCTTGTGATGAAACGATTAACAGTAATGTGACAGAGCTTAAAGAAAATTATCCGGATATAAAAATTATTTCTTATTGTATTAAAAATGTGGAATATTTTTGGATGGCTGATGTAATAGGTAAAATTATCGATTTAGGAGTTGATAATTGCTTTGAACGGTTGAGTCAAAAACAATTGATAGATTTAAGTTACATTCAGAGCGAAATATTAAAATTCTGCAATGAAAAAGTTGATATAATAGAGTATAAACGAGAAATAATTAGTGTGTGTATTATTAGTTCATTTATCAAGTTATTAGAAGCTGTATGCCATGAAAGAAATCTGACCATTATAATTTTGAACTATGCTGATATGGACGAAATTTCAGCAAATGTCGTGGAGTATCTCAGAAGGATACAAATGAAAGGATTAAATATTGTTGAAGAATAAGATGCTGTTGGGCTATAATAAGTTTAGCAGTTTTTTATGTCCACAAATGTCCACAGATTTTAAATAACTGTGGAAATAAATGTAATAGTATGATATAATTACAAGATAGATAAAAAGTATACTAATGTAATTAATAAAAATATACAATAGGAGGATACATAAAATATCAAATACTTTTAGTGGTGTTGAAATGCTTAAAATCGCAATATTATTGAAAGAGGAAGGAGCGGATTACTACCAAAAAGGAGCTAAAAATACAAAAGAGAAGTCAGTAAATTTTTATTAAGTGCAGCTTAGAATATATCATTTAAATATGTCGGTAAGTTTATTTATGTTAGTAATAATAACATGATGAATTATTTAAATTTGCAGTTTATGGATATATTTACATTTTGTTATGGGTTTTTCCAATATCGCCTTAGCAAGTAAATTTTACACGATTTGACATTAAGTTTTTACGGTGATAGAATTAAAATGTTGATATTTTATTAACAATTCTGACAATATTTATAACATAAAGAAATATACAATATAAGCAACTACATATGAATAAATTATACATGGCTAAACTAATTAGCTTTAAGGTGATAGTAATAACTTTTGTTATGCTATAAATAAAAATTTTTGGGAGGACTTTTTATGTTTAAAAAATTTACTAACGGCTGCGTAAAAGTCATGAGTAAATACTTGCCAGATGCTTTTATCTTTGCTATTGTACTAACTATTATTACATTTGTTGGAGGCGTTACTTTAACAGGTCAGTCTTCATTCGAAATGATTAAGCATTGGGCAGGACCTAAGGGATTTTTTGGTTTGCTGGCTTTTACCATGCAGATGGTATTGGTGCTGGTTTTAGGAAGCGCCATGGCTCAAGCACCGGTATTTAAAAGACTTTTGCAGAGAATAGCAAAAGCTACAAAGACACCGGTAAGAGGTATTATGATTACAGCATTTGTATCAGTTGTTGCATGCTGGATTAACTGGGGCTTCGGATTGGTTATAGGAGCTTTGTTGGCAAAAGAAGTTGCCAGAGAAGTTAAAGGAATTGACTACAGATTGTTAATTGCATCTGCCTATTCAGGATTTGTTGTTTGGCATGCTGGTATTTCAGGTTCCATTCCATTGCAGGTTGCAAATGAAGGTGCTTTAGCTGCAGTTGCTCCTGATGTATTCGATAAGACATTTACTATTGCAACAAGTCAGACTATTTTTTCACCTATGAACTTAGTTATATCTGGAATAATAATATTTGGTCTGCCATTTGTATGTAAGGCTATGATTCCAGATAAAGAGCATACAATTGAGGTTGATCCTGCTAGATTGATTGAACCTGAACCTGTTGTTGAAGAGCCGTCTAAGTTTACTCCGGCAGATAAAATGGAAAGAAGCAAAATTTTATGGATTATTATATTAGTTATGGGCTTTGTTTACATTATATATAATTTTACTAAGGTTGGATTAAATTTAAGCTTGGATTTTGTAAACTTTATATTTATGTATGTAGGTATTTTACTCCATGGAACATTAAGAAGGTATATTGATGCTATTAATGAAGCAGCTAAAAGTGCCGGCGGTATTATTCTTCAGTTCCCATTTTATGCAGGTATCATGGGAATGATGACAGGAGCAAATCCTGAAACCGGTATATCACTTGCTGGTGTAATATCTACTGCTTTTGTAAGCATTTCTAATCAAACCACATTCCCCTTGTTCACATTCTGGAGTGCAGGTATTGTAAACTTCTTCGTACCTTCAGGAGGAGGACAGTGGGCTGTTCAGGCACCTATTATGATGCCGGCAGGAGCTGCAATTGGTGTTGATCCTGCAAAAACAGCTATGGCTATTGCTTGGGGAGATGCATGGACAAATATGATTCAGCCGTTCTGGGCATTACCGGCACTTTCAATTGCCGGATTAAGCGCAAAAGATATAATGGGGTATTGCGTAATAACATTATTATTCAGCGGTATTGTAATTTCTGCGGGATTCATAATATTCTGACGTTTAAATTATTATAAAAAAAGTCATTTCCATAGCTATGGAATGACTTTTTTAATTTGTCAATTATTTATAGTAGCTTAAAATTTGTTTACTGCAAGTCGGCAGAAGCGGTAAAACATTTAGACAAGTGAACAAAAATGTGGTATAATTTAATTTAATTAACATTTAAAGGGAGGAAGTTATGGCATTTTTTACAACAAGCGATGGTGTTAAATTATTTTATAACGTTAAGGGTGAAGGAAAACCAATCGTATTGGTTCACGGGTGGTCTATGGACAGCACAGGATTTCAGGCTCAGATAGAAGAATTAAGTAAAAAATATAAAGTTGTTGTTTATGACCACAGAGGTCATGGTAAATCAGACAGGCCGGAATTCGGGTTAACCTTAAATCGCTTTGCAGTAGATTTAAGAGAATTGATTGATCATTTAAACCTTGACAACATTTTGCTGGGTGGATGGTCAATGGGTGCTTCAACAACATTTGAATATGTTAAAACTTATGGTGTTGAAAAACTTGCTTCTATAGTATTGTTTGATATGACTCCGAAACTATTAAGTGATGAAGAATGGAAGATGGGTCTATGGCATGGAGAATACACTTTGCAGAATGCATTGGACGACATGACTACGATGAATAATAATTTAGCTGATTTTATGGAGCCGTTTTTAAGAAGGGCAGTTCCATATTTTACTGATGAAATGATAGCACCAACCATGAAAGCAGCCCTAACAAATACACCTCATATTATGACTTCAATGTGGCTTGCTATGGCGTACAATGATTACAGGGACGTATTGAAAAATATGACAGTACCAACAATAATTGCGCATGGTGCTGCAAGTACATTGTATTCTAAGGAAACAGCACAATATTTGAATACGCATATACCTGATTCAAAGGTTGTTCCTTTTGAAAACTGTACTCACATGCTTGTTTTGGAAAATGCTGCAAAGGCAACTGAAATTTTAGCCGAAGCAGCAGAAGCAATGTAAAAAATAATATATAGCAATAGGTAACATTCATAAATATAAACATAAAACCGTTGAAGTTCAACGGTTTTTTTATTGCACTTTGAGGACGGGCTAAAGACATATCATCATAACCATTAATGATAGCCTTCTTTCACACCGAAATTCACATTGAATTACTTTGCAATATCAATAAATTGGGATATAATATGATTAAAAAAAGAAAGTAAAGGAAAATAAGGAGGTGAAAAAATGGCTGAAATTAAATATGAAATAACCGAAGAATTAGCTGTGCTTTCCGAATCCGCAAAGGGTTGGACAAAGGAGTTAAATATGGTCAGCTGGAATGACAGAGAACCTAAATTTGATATAAGAGAATGGTCACCTGAACATGAAAGGATGGGAAAAGGTGTAACATTAAACAAAGAAGAAATGAAAAAAATTAAAGATATTTTAAATAAAATAGATCTTTAAAAGATAAAAGACCTCCATATATAAATACGGAGGTTTTTTTTAGTGAGGAAGTTTTATGAACTTTAAAAGAGATATGTTTTTTAAACTAACTTCATATACTTATGAAATCTTTATACATAATCCAAAACCTTAACACCTACTTTATACCTATTGTGCTAAAATCAATTAATAAAAGTAATAAGGAGTTTAGCTTGAATATTTTAATAATAATATCGATGATAGCAATATTTTTTATTAATTTTATATTTATTGATAAAATTAATAGTATGGTTATTCCTTTTTTTATAATGGGGATGTTTATAAATCAAAATAAATATGTTATTAAATATACGAGAATGCGGAGATTTAAAATGTTTACGATAAAGAACATTAAACTTAATTATACGGAAATAATTGTTTTTGGAACTTTGATTCTTATTATATTCGGAGGGATTCTTCTTAGTTTGCCTATATCATCAAGAGAAGCGATATCGACACCTTTTATTGATTCATTGTTTACCGCCGCTTCTGCCTTTTGTGTTACCGGACTTATAGTTTATGATACTTTTACTCATTGGTCTACATTCGGACAGGTAATAATACTGTTGCTAATACAAATAGGCGGGCTTGGTTTTATGACAATAATAACATTGTTTTCAATGTTTTTAAGAAGAAAAATCGGATTGAAGGAAAGAAGGTTGTTAATGGAGTCTGCAAATACTTTGAAAATAGGCGGTATTGTACTACTTGTAAAAAAAGTTATAATAAGAACTTTTATATTTGAAAGCATAGGAGCCTTAATACTAACAATTAGCTTTTATCCTCAAATGGGACTTAAAGTAGGATTATTTAACGGAATATTTCATTCAGTGTCTGCCTTTTGTAATGCAGGGTTTGATCTGATGGGTAAATATGGACAATTTTCATCTTTGATCTCTTATGCGGATGATGTTGTTGTAAATATTACTATAATGGCACTTATTGCAATAGGCGGTATAGGATTTGTAGTATGGGATGATTTAGCAAGTAATCATTTGAGTTTTAAAAACTATCAGCTTCATACAAAAATTGTATTGGTAACAACAGCTATTTTAATTTTTGGCTGTGCAATTATATTTTTTATAATAGAAAGTAACCACAGTATGGAGGGCATGAGTATAAAGGAAAAGATATTAGCATCCTTATTTCAATCAGTAACACCAAGAACTGCAGGTTTTAATACAATCGATCAAAATAAATTGTCCGAAGGCGGAAATCTTTTAACAATGATATTAATGATTATCGGAGGCAGTCCCGGTTCTACGGCAGGCGGTATAAAGACAACAACTTTTGTTACATTGATGCTCGGAGCATGGTCTACTGCAAGGCAAAGTTCTGATATATCTATTTATAAGCGCAGACTTGAAACTGATTCTCTTAAAAAAGCAAGTGCAATAACCGTAATATATATATTTGCCGCACTTGCAGCAATAATGTTGATTAGCGGATTACAAGACTTTTCGTTGAAGGAAATAGCGTTTGAAGTATTTTCCGCTGTTGGAACAGTCGGATTATCATTAGGCATAACACCCTCACTCAACTCATTTTCAAAGATTATTATTGCTTTATTAATGTATGGTGGGAAAGTAGGTGTATTATCAGTAGCGGCAGTAATAGCTGAAATAAAAGAACCTGCTCCATTGAGCAGACCTTATGAAAAAATAATTATTGGATAGGATGGAGATATAGATGAAATCAATTTTAATTATCGGAATGGGCGCTTTTGGACGTCATTTAGCATTAAAAATGACAGAACTAAAAAATGATGTAATGATAGTAGATAAGGACGCAGCTATCATAAACGAAATGTCATCGGTTGTTACCGATGCTCAAATCGGAGATTGTACTAAAGAAGACGTGTTAAAAGCATTGGGTGTAAGTAATTTTGACGTATGTTTTGTAACTATTGGTGATACTTTTCAATCATCATTAGAAATCACTTCACTTTTAAAAGAGTTAGGTGCAAAATATGTAATTTCAAAAGCAAGCAGAGATATACAGGCAAAATTCCTTTTAAGAAACGGAGCTGACGAGGTTGTTTACCCGGATAAGGATATGGCAGAAAAATTAGCAATTCGCTGCAGTTCAAATAATATTCTTGATTATTTCTCGATAACAAATGAATATTCAATATTCGAGATTCCCGTAATGCAAAATTGGGAAGGCAGAAGTATTGAAAATATAAATGTTAGAAAAAAATATCATATAAACATATTGCTTGTAAAAAACGGAAGCAGCATAATGTCATTGCCTAAAGCGGATTATATATTCAAGGGTGACGACAAAATGATTGTTTTGGGAAGAGCGGAAGAAGTTCTGAAATTAGCCGATAATATTTAAAAAAGATGCCTTCTTGGCATCTTTATTCATCGGCAAATCTATAGCCTACTCCTATTTCAGTTAATATAAATTTGGGATTCGAAGTATCTTTTTCTATTTTTCTTCTTAAACTAGCCATAAATACTCTTATGCTTTTAGAATCTCCTGCTTCACCATATCCCCAAACCTCTTTGGATATTTGGCTGTGGGTTATAACTTTTCCACGGTTGGCGATTAATAACAAAAGAAGTTTGAATTCTATCGGAGTGAGATGTACTTCATTTTCATCAACATGAACTCTGTGCTTTTCGCAGTCTACTGTTAAATAATCGAATTTATAAACACTTTCGGGTAAATGGGCGGTGTCCCTTTCGATTAATCTTTCCATAACTCTTATTCGTGCAAGTAATTCCCCCATGGAAAATGGTTTTGTTACATAGTCGTTTGCACCGGCATCAAGTGCTGCAATTTTATCGCTGTCCTGTTCTCTTGCTGAAACAATTATTATCGGAATTTCTGAAACATCACGCACTTGTTTAATTATTTCTACTCCATCCATGTCGGGCAGACCTAAATCCAAAAGTATTATATCCGGATTTTCAGTGCAATAAGAAAGTATACCTTCATTTCCATTTTTACTTGTTAATATTAAATATCCTTTTGCTTTTAAAGCCATGGACATGAAATTAGCTATTTTTCTGTCATCTTCAATTATTAATATTTTCTTATTCATATTAATTTGCCTCCAATGGGAGCATAACTTTAAATACAGCTCCTCCTGTATTTAAATTATCTGCGGTGATTGTTCCGCCGTGAGCAGTTACAATTGCTTTACAAATAGTAAGTCCCAATCCGACACCAAGACTGCTGTCAACAATATTATTTTTACTCAAAGATACAAAACCATCAAATATATTATCAATAACGGATAAATCAATTCCAATTCCATTATCGGAAACTTCAAAAATTGCGTAAGCACCCTGCCTGCAAACTTTCAGATAAACTTGAGCTTCTTCTCCTGCGTGTTTATATGCATTATCCAAAAGGTTAACCAATACTTGAACAATAAGCCTTCCATCAACCAGTACAAGCACGATTTCATCGGGAAATGATACATGAAACCTGCCTGATGCTTTAAGATGCGGAACAAGTGTCAGTGTTTGATTTACAATATCATCAACTGCTTCGTAGTCTCTATTGACTATTAGTTTTCCTTCGCTGATGCGTGTCATATCAAGAATGTTTTGTACTGTCTTGATGAGCCAGTTTGATTCATCATAAATATCTGATGCTAATTTTTTTACCGTATCCGAATCTAAATTTTCATAGCTGTCTAATATAAATTCGCTTGCCCCCTTAATACTGGTAAGAGGTGTTCTGATGTCATGAGATATGCTTCTAAGAAAAGTACTTCTTAATCTTTCGCTTTCCATATCAATTTTAATTTTTTGTCTTTCTTCATATACGAGTTCTCTATCTAATACGATAGCCATTTGATGGATTATTGTCTTAATAATCATTTCTTTTTCCTGGCTTAATGGTGAATCAACATTGATTATCTGAACAGTCCCTGTTTGTTTTGCAACTCCCTTAATTGGCATTAAAAGTGTTTTTTCTTTTTGGTCTTCCTCATAATTATCCATTCCTTCAGTATAGTAAGTTTTTTCATCATTATCTAATTTTACACAACAATCATACCCTACATAATCTTTAATATAACCTATACCCTTTAAAATTATATTTTCATTACCTGTTACATTGAAAAAGCCTTTTGTTACTTCGTAAAGAAACCTTGCCGTTCTTTCATTACGTTTAGATACTTCTGTCTGATACTGCAATTTTGAGGTTATGGTGCTGGAAATTAAGGATGCAGTCAGGAAAAACATTATTAGAATTATATCCTGAGTGTTGTTTATTTGCAAACTATGTATCGGTTGAGTAAACAAGTAGTTGAACATAAAAACACTTATTATTGATGCGGCTGCACTGTATATATAGCCTCTCGTAACAATGCTGATGATTAAAACACCAACTATGAATACCATTAGTGTGTTTTCTTTACCTATTCCCAATTCGTTCATTGCAATTGACAATAATATGGATATAAAGCAAATTACTATAACACTTATTATGTATTTTTTATTCATAAATTTCTCCAAGGTTTTAATAATTATATTATATCACATTAAGGAAAAAAGACCATTCCTATGAAAGCGGAATGATCTTTATATTTAGTTGCCGTTTAATACTTTGACAATAAAGTTGTCTGCAGGCAGTATTAATGTTTTTTCACCCTTCATTGTAACCTTCAGAGCTTCTAAGCTTCTGATGAATTCGTAGTAATTAATTCTGTCTTCGGTAGAATAAGCTTCGGCTATAATTTTCATATATTCGCTTTCGCCTTGGCCCTTTAATTCTTCTGCTGTCGCAGATGCCTTAGACAGCAGTATTCCAACTTCCTTGTCTGTTTCATTAACTACTTTGCTGGCTTCCAAATTACCTTCTGCCCTGAAGCTTTCCGCCATTTGAGTTCTTTCTGAAATCATTCTGTTATATACGGCGGATTCATTGTCCTTCGGCAGGTCTAATCTTTTGATTTCTACCGCAACCGTGGATACACCGTAGTTTTCAAGCTGAGCATTAACCAATTCTGTTATTTTAGTATTAACATCATCGATAGACCGATTGTCGGAATTAATGATGGTAGTCTGATCCATCGTTCCCAATGTGTTTTTAACTGCATTGTAAACTACTGCATCAATACGGTTTTCCATTTCAGATATTCTTGATACTGTACGCATAAATGTATATGGGTCATCTATCTGCCATACTGTAAAGTTATCTACTACCAATGTTTTCTTATCACCGGTCAATACTTCCGACGGAGGAATATCATACATCATTCTATACTGAGGTAGTTTTTCAATTTTATCTAATAACGGAAGTTTGAAGTGCAAGCCCGCAGTATCTTGTATTTTAACAAACTTAGAGAATCTGGTTACATAAGCATATTCATTTTCTCTTACTATATAGGTTGAGTTGGTTAATGAAACTACCAATACAATTAATATAATTAATTTTAGAATAAAGCCAAATTTACTCTTCTTTTTAGTTTCCTGCATCAGTTTTCACCTCCGTTGCTTTCTGTAGTTGTTGTAAAGCTTTCTATCGGCAGTAGCTTTTGAACTCCGCCCTCTGACGAATCAATATATACTTTTACATTAGGCAGTATTTCTTCTATTGTCTCCAAATACATTCTTGTTCTGGTAATATCTTTATTTTTTGCATATTCCGTATACATTGAATTGAATCTTGCCACGTCACCTTTTGCTTCATTGATTTTGGATTCCTTGTAAGATTCTGCTTCCCTGATTAATTTATCTGCCTTGCTCTCTGCTGCGGGAAGAGTTTTATTTTTGTAAGCCAACGCTTCATTTATCCTTGTTTCTTTATCCTGCTTTGCTGTTTCAACTTCTTTGAAAGCTGCTATAACTTCTTGAGTAGGAGGCTCGCTGTCCTGGATTTTAACATCTAACAGCTGCACACCTAAGTCATAGCTTTCAAGCTTATTTACTATTTTTTCCTTAACTTCTGCCTGAATAATAGATTTTTCCGTTGTCAATACACCATCTACATTTTTGGAGCCTATTATGCTTCTTGCTGATGATTGGGCAATCATTTTTAAAATTTGCGATGGTTCGTCGGAATTATATAAATACTTTACAGGGTCGGAAATTTTCCATTCAATAAAAAAATCTATGTTTACAATGTTAAAGTCACCTGTGATCATTTTTGCTTCATCTGCCAATGAGGTAGATGAATAGCTGTTATCTTCATTATCGCTTGCATAACCAATTTGTAATTTTTGTGTTTTGTTTACTGCTACTTTTGTTACCCCCTGTATGGGATACGGAAGTTTAAAATGCAAACCGGCAGACTCCACGCTTGTAACCTTGCCAAGTGTTGTAACAACTGCCTGCTCCGTTTCTTCCACAGTATATTGACAAGACATTACTACGGAAACTGCAATAATTAACAGGGGTAAAATTAACAGAAATTTAAAATTTCCGGGCTTTACGCCAGGCTTTTTCTCATAATTCTGAAAGTCCTGAAAATCCTGGTTTTGAAAGTTTTTAGGTTTTTTTATTAAATTTAATAAATTAATAATGAAATTTCTAAAGTTCATTTAACCGCTCCTTCTTTACTATTTCAATAAAATTATATTATTACCGCTCCTAAATTATATCATACAATACAAACATTAAAAAGAAATTAATAGAATTTTAATATTTATTGAGAAAAAATTGAAAAAAATAATTATAAGGAAGAGGATTTAAAGCAAATAATTAACAGAATATTTCTATGCTCAGGGTGGAATGTTAGCTTTATAAACTTAACATTATAACTTATTGGACAGAGGTAATTATGCAGCTTAAACAAAAGAAATTAAATTTACATGAAATTAACGATGATATTAAATTATTGCTACTAAATGAAATAAATAATCATATTTTGTTGGATGAACAACCGTCAGCTTTCCTTAAATCCGTAGTATCTACAAAAATATTTAAAGAGTACCCTTTTCATATGCTTTCTAAGCTTAAGGAAACAGAGCAATCACCGATTCACCATCCCGAGGGCAATGTCTGGAATCATACACTGTTAGTGGTTGATCAAGCGGCAATTCAGAAAAACAGGAGCAGGGACAAAAAAGTTTTTATGTGGGCAGCACTTTTGCATGATATAGGAAAAGCCGAAACCACTAAAAATAAAAATGGGAAAATTACAGCATATAATCATGAATCGGTGGGAGCGGATTTATGTATAAAATTTCTTCGGGAATTTACCGCAGATGATGAATTCATTAAAAAAGTTGCCGGCCTTGTCCGGTGGCATATGCAGATACTTCACGTTGTAAAGGATATGCCTTTCGCCGACATTAAGGCTATGGCGGAAGAAACGGATATAAATGAAGTTGCTTTGTTAGGATTTTGTGACAGAATGGGGAGGACTAAGGTGGATATAGCAAAGGAAAAAAACAATATCAAAATATTTTTAGAAAAATGCAATTGTGTGATACCAAAGAAAGTAAATGATAATTAAATACATGTAATGATTTAAAAATATAGTGGCGGGTATAATCATATTACAAACAATAAAGGGAGGAAATCATGTCAAAACTTTTCACAAGCTTTAAATTAAAGGATATTGAAGTTAAAAATAGAATTGTAATGGCGCCGATGTGCATGTACTCAGCAAGCGGTGACGGAATTGCCAATGACTGGCACTATGTGCATTATACCTCAAGGGCTGTAGGAGGAGCAGGCCTTATATTACAGGAAGCCACTGCCGTAGAATCAAGAGGAAGGATATCTTCAAATGATTTGGGATTGTGGGATGACGGCCAAATAGACGGACTTAAAAGAATAGTCGGTGCTGTAAAGAAAAACGGTGCTTTGATGGGAGTGCAGCTTGCTCATGCCGGAAGAAAGTGTGAGGCTGAAGAGGAACAAATAATAGCTCCAAGTCCTATTGCTTTTAGCGATGAATACAGACTTCCTAAAGAAATGACGAAGAAAGATATTAAAACAGTAGTTGAAGCATTTCAGGATGCAGCAAGAAGATGCTTGGAGGTTGGATATGATATAATTGAAATACATGGTGCTCACGGATATATTATAAATGAATTCTTATCTCCGGTAACAAACAAAAGAACTGATGAATATGGTGGTACCGCTGAAAACAGGGCAAGATTTTTAAAGGAAGTTCTGCATGCAGTTCGTGAGGTGTGGACTCAAGAAAAACCATTAATCTTGAGGGTAACTTCGGAGGATTATGTTGAAGATGGAAATCATCCGGAAGATTTGGCCGAATTGATTAATTTAGTAAAGAATGAAGGAGTGGATATAATCAATGTAAGCTCCGGGGGGCTTGTAAATGTTGCGCCGAAAGCTTTTCAAGGGTATCAGGTAAAATTTGCGGAAATTATCAAAGAAGCGACGGGACTTCCGGTAATTGCCGGAGGATTAATAATTGACCCTCACATGGCAGAAGAAATTCTCCAAAATAACAGAGCGGATTTGATATTTTTAGGAAGAGCCTTGCTGAGAAACCCATATTGGCCGCTGCAGGCGGACTATGAACTCAGCAATGAAATATCCTGGCCAAAACAATATGAAAGGGCAAGATTGAGAAGAAGATAGACTTAGGTAACATAAAAGCATACTTAGTTAATATAATTAAATATGTAGTATAAAGTATAGGATATTTGTTTTCGCAGGCAATGTATAATCTGGTTTATTGACTTTAAGCAGTACAAGCTGTATTATTATTCCATGATAAAATATGTGGGGTATATTATGACTAACGTAGCAGCTTTTTTGTCTTATGTTATTATTACAACTTTTACACCGGGTCCCAATAATATTATGGCTATGACAAATGCCGGAAGATATGGATTTAAAAACAGTATCCGTTTTAATACGGGAGTGTTTTTTGGGGTCTTAATAATTATGGTATTAAGCAGTTTTTTGGGTGTAATGCTGTATAAATTAATTCCATCTATAAAGCCGATTATGACTTTCGTAGGATCCCTTTATATATTGTGGCTTGCCTGGAAGATATACAGGAGTAAGCCTCACTCCGAAGATGAAAGCAAAAATGACACCAACACTTTTTCTTCGGGACTTTTGCTTCAGTTTGTAAATGTAAAAGTAATTATATATTGTATTACAATTGTATCAAACTTTATAGTTCCGTATTATAATTCTGTTCTTGCATTAGGCTTTTTTTCGGTTATTCTGCCATTTGTAAGCTTTTTATCTACATGCAGCTGGGCATTGTTCGGCTCTGTATTTCATAAGTTTCTTGTTAAGCACGAAAGAACAGCCAATACCATAATGGCACTGCTGCTGGTTTACTGTGCCGTTTCATTCTATTTGTAGTATCCGGAAGAAACAATGAATGCAGGAAAGGATATTAAATATATAAAGTATAAATTAACCATAGAAAGGAGAACACATGTGGGACAGAGCAGAGCTTAAATCTTTGGCAAAGGAAGTATTGAAGAATAACTATTGGAAAGCATTTTTAATAAGTCTTGTAATACTAATATCCGGAGGAGGAAGCAGCGGAGGAGGGCCAGTTAGCAGGAATGCGAGGGAAACAATTGGTGAGTGGGTTGATTATACTGAATATGCAATAATAATTATAGCAGTAGTAATTTTACTCGCCGCATTTAGAATACTAATCGGATATGCATTAGAAATCGGCTCAAGAAAATATTTTGTACAGTCAGCTCAGTATAAAAATGACATTGGCTGCTACGATTTTGCTTTTAATTCAGGAAATTTTAAAGGAATAATTTCAACAATGCTGCTAAGAGATATATATATTTTTCTTTGGACATTGCTTTTGATTATACCGGGAATAGTCAAGTCCTATGCTTATCGCATGGTGCCGTATATTTTAGCCGACAATCCGAAATTAGGAGCAGATAATGCCATTACTTTAAGCAGAAAAATGATGGATGGAAATAAATTTGAATTGTTTGTACTTGAATTATCATTTTTAGGCTGGTACTTACTTGGACTTTTGGCATTAGTAGTAGGAGTGTTATTTGTAAACCCTTATTACAATGCAACCGAAGCACAGCTTTATTTGGCACTCAGAAGTAAAGCCATAGACCTTGGACACTGTACATATGAAGATTTAAATATTAAGAATAACTCTGACAGAATAAACCATGATGGTTATTATTGGGAGTAAAGCATAAAACGCCTTCTATGTGTATATACTAATATACATAGGGGGTGTTTCCTTTGAATCCATTAGAAGTACATTACAAAAACAGCTTTGCTGCAATAAAAATAGGGGATTTTTTGGCAGAGCACATGTATAATGCGGCAATAGTATGTATCGGAACCGACAAATGTATCATTGACAGCCTGGGACCCTTGACAGGAACTTTACTAATGAAGAAAAATATCAAGGCAGATATTTACGGAACTCTGGAAAAGCCCGTACATGCGATGAATATTAATGACTATGTAAAAAACTTAAAAAGGAAAAGCTATGACTGTATTATTGCGGTGGATGCTTGTCTAAGCAATAAGAAGAGTCAAGGAATTATAGAAGTGAGAGAAGGTTCGATCACTCCGGGAAAAGGTATTGGGAAATTCCTCCCTGAAATCGGTGATATATCTATAATAGGAATTGTAGATTCAAGCGATAAGGAATTTCACGATCTTGTTCAGGATACGAGGCTTTCTCTTATTTATGAAATGGCGGAAATTATTTGCCAAGGGCTATTGAATGCTTACAGCATGAGTATATCCGAAAGCTTTGATCAGGCTTCAATGAGCAGCACATAAATGAGATTCTTCACTGCGTTTGGAATAGCACTAACGTGGTGATAAGGGGATGACAAGGGTGACAACAACCCCGTCCCCTTGTCACACCCTTGTCACCACTCAAACTACATCTCCTTGATATTCCCCTTTATATCCAAAAGGTTCCTCTATTTTAATGCTTCTATAGCAGTTTTCAGCTGCAGGTCTTCCTGGGCATTTTCCATGTGCATCAGCAATGCATTGTACAGTGCATTTTGAGTTGCAATATCAATTATTCCGTATGGATACAACAAGTTGTCCTCCTGGAACTTTATAACCTGATCAAACGATACTTTATCATAAACTCCGTCCGGCTGTCCCACTTCATAACCTAATTTTTCTAATATCATTTCAGCCGCAAGAACATCAAGACTCACATTTCCTAATTGAGGTTTGTTTTCATTGCTGAACTGCGGATATTTTGAAATATCAATTTTTTCATTTTCTACGGCTATGTCAGGGGTTATTCCTATTTTATGTACCGGTATTTTGTCAACGGAGAAGTATTCCGCTGTTGTAAATTTAACTCCGCTTCCGTCAATCAATTGATGCAGAGTTTGAACAACACCTTTTCCGTAGGAGTTTGTACCTACTATTATGCCTTCATTCTTGTATTTGACTGCACCCGCGAATATTTCCGTTGCGCTGGCACTTCCTCCGTTGATCAATACAGCTATTTCGTATTTTTGTTCCTTTAATGTGCTTTCATATATTTCTTCCTTGCCTGATGCATATTCAACATATAGTACAGGTCCCTCCGTGACGAATAAATTTAACAGCTCAATAGAGGATTGCAACGATCCTCCGCCGTTGTTTCGCATATCTATTACGATTTTTTTTACATTATTTTTATCGAAAACAGCAAGCTCTTTTTTAACAAGTTCCACGGTGTTGTCAGCAAAACTTGTAACCTTTAAATACCCTATGTTATCCTCTAATATTTTTCCTTCAGTATAGTTGGTTACTATGGCTCTTCTGATTAAGTCAAAGGATAAGCTTTCTTTTCCCCTCATGACGCCTATTTTTACGGATGTTCCTTCCTCTCCCCTTATAAGCATGGTTGCTTGGTTTGAAGTGGCTCCCGTGATGTCATATCCGTCAACAGCCTTTATTACATCTCCTGCCTTGATGCCTGCTTCGATTGCGGGCGAGTCAGGCAGAGGAGTTACTACTACAACCTGTCCGTTCAAGTCTGTTATTTCAATACCTATGCCGGAGAACTCCCCTGCGGTGTATTCGAGCATTACCCTGTATTCCTCGGGTGTGTAATAAATGCTGTAATCATCTAAAACACTGAAGAATCCGTCATAAAGACCATTCATTATATCTTCCTGATCGATTTCATATTGGTAATTATCAATTACAAAATGTATTACCTTTGTCATAAATTCTACATCTTCGATAAATTTATCTTCATCCAATTCAGCGGCAAAAATGGAAGTAAATGAAGACAATATCATTAAAACTACAATTAAAATACTAATTTTTCTTTTCATAAATCACCTCGGTTTTCTTTATACCATAAGTATATTTCAAAACAATAGAAGTGTAAAGAAAAAAAGGACATACCTGCATAGGAATGTCCAAAAAAAGTTTAGGTTATTGATTTAGAAAATCGTAAGCAAATTGTGCGGCTAACGCAGCTCCCATATGAAGGGTACTTTCATCCGATGTGAAGAATTCACTATGATTATTGTATACCATGCCTGATTTTTCATTGTAACATCCTATGAATCCAAAGAATCCGGGAATGTCAGTCACCAAATGTGAAAAATCTTCTGCACCCATAATCTTTGTCATAGGAACAAGAACATCTTCACCGTAAAGCTTTATTGCGGCGTTTCGGGCTATTTGATTTAAATTGTCATTATCATTAACAATGGGGTCTGTTAAATAACTGTATTCAAGTTTTGCTGTTACCCCTAAAGCTATTGCGGTATTTTCAACTATTTTTCTTAACTCACCTTCAATTGAATCTCTTGTTTGTTTGTTGAAGGCTCTTGTGGTTCCATCCATTTCAATATGATTGGCAACAATATTAAATCTTTGCCCTCCGTTCATGGTTCCAACCGTAACTACCGCAGCGTCAAGAGGGTTATTTCTTCTGCTGACGAATGACTGAATATTCATTACTATTGAAGCTGCGGCATATAATGCGTCATTTCCTAAGTTTGGCGCTGAACCATGAGCCGAAGTACCATTAACTATAATTTTAAATGCATCACATGATGCCATTCTTTCACCGGCTTCCAAGTTGAACTTGCCTGCTTCAACGGCTGACCATATATGGACGCCGTAGACTGCATCAACATCATCTAAATAGCCCTTTTCAACATAATACTTAGCCCCGTATCCAACTTCTTCTCCGGATTGGAACAACAATTTTACCGTTCCATGAAGTTCATCCTTTAAATCAGTTAAAATTTTTGCGGCTCCCAACTGTATTGCCATATGATTGTCATGCCCGCATGCATGCATTTTTCCGTTTGTTGAAGCAAAGGGTAATCCTGTTTGCTCCTTTACAGGCAGTGCGTCAATATCTGCTCTGAGCATTATCGTCTTACCAGGTTTACCGCCCTTTATTATACCTATGCAGCCTTGATAGTCAGGAAATGTTATAACCTCCATGTCCATTTTTTTAAGCTCTTTAACTATTTTTTCTGTAGTTTTGACTTCATTCAGGCTAAGCTCAGGAATTTGGTGCAAATAACGTCTTTGTTCAATTATATAATCTGCATATTTTTCAGCTAAATTTTTAATCATTTGAATCTCCAATCTCATTTAATGTTATTACTTGAAAAGTCTATGGACAGTTTGCAATAATATTTATTTTTCAAGAAAATCATGCGCAAACTGTGCATAAAGTGCGGAACCTCTGTGAAGAACCTCTTCGTCAACGGTAAACTTATCATTGTGATTAGGATAAATAATACCCTTTTCTTCGTTCTTAGTTCCTATAAATCCATAGAAACCCGGCACCTTTTCCATAAGGTAGGCAAAATCCTCTGAGCCCATAAGCATTGGCATTTTAACCATGCTATCTTCTCCGTATAATTTTGCCGCAGCATTTTGCACAATTTTATTTATATCATCATGTTCATTGATAATCGGCGCCGCATAGTAAGAATATTCTAAGACAGCTTCACAGCCAAGGGATTTTGCTGTTCCTTCAATTATTTCTCTTAAGCTTTGCTCAATTATAGCCCTTGCTTCTCTTGAATGTGTTCTTACCGTACCTTCCATTTCCACATTATTTGCTATTATATTAAATCTCTGTCCGCCTTTAATAGTTCCTATTGATACAACCAAAGGATTTAACGGGTCGTTGATTCGGCTTACAAGAGTCTGGATATTCATAATTATTGATGATGCTGCAACAACCGCGTCTTTCCCTAAGTGTGGCGCTGAACCGTGTGAAGAAACACCCTTTACCGTAATTTTAAAGTTATCTACAGATGCCATTCTGTTTCCTGCTTCAAGGTTGAAGTATGGTGCATCAAGTGTTCCCCAAACATGCATTCCAAACACAGCATCCACACCGTCCAAAACGCCCTTTTCAACATAATATTTTGCTCCGTAGCAGGATTCTTCCGCTGCCTGGAACAATAATTTAATCGTACCCTTAAGCTCGCCTTTCATTTCTGAAAGTATTTTTGCTGCACCTAACAGCATGGAAATATGTGCGTCGTGTCCGCATGCGTGCATTTTGCCATTGCACGAAGCATAAGGAAGACCTGTATGCTCCTCTACCGGCAAAGCGTCGATGTCAGCTCTTAGCATAACTGTTTTGCCTTCGGTTTTACCTTTTATTGTTCCTACCAGTCCCGGGTAGTCGGGAAAAGTTTCAACTTCAATACCTAATTTTTTAAGGTCTGCTGCCAATTCGGCTGTTGTTCTTTTTTCTTCAAAACTTAATTCAGGTATTGAATGGTAGAATCTCCTTCTTTCGATTATATAATCATTGTATTTTTCCGCTGATAATTTTATGTTCATTTTATACCTCTATCTATTTATTTACAGCCTAAGGAAGTACCCCTTAGGCTGTATGTTGGTGACTATAGTAAGTTTACGAAAAGTCCTGCTACTACTACGGAAGTGATGGTTACTGTAATAAATCCACCGACTATCATCATCGGAAGCATTTTGCTCATTAAATATTCATGTTCTTTTGGAGTTTCTGCAAGTGCTTTTACGCATTCTTCGGTAAGTATATAGTTTGGCGGGAATCCGTAAAGTGCTGTTAGTGATACAGCGAATGCCATATTCCAGCTGATACCTAAAATCTTACCTGCAATTATTGAAGTAATAGCCATACCTATAACGCCAACAACTATTATCAACACCATTGGTCCAAGTGCTTCCAACAGCATTTCCGGAGTTGAATCTTTTAGCCCTGAGAAAACATAAACCATAAGAACAAACATTAGGAATCCATAGGATTTAGCCTTGTTAAGAGAATCCGTGTCCAAAAATCCGATTTCCGTAAAAATAATACCTAAAATTAATGTCCATACTGCTTGGTTTAAACCTGTTAAAGCACCTAATCGGTTTGCTATGAATGCAACAAGTGTTAACTTTGCCAATATAAAAGCAGTAGAAGAATATTTTTCAGGTACAGCCGGAATAAGTTTTTTCTTTTTAACTTCTTCAACTTGAACATTGCCTGCTTCTTCATCAATTACTACTTCAGAACCCATTGTATCCTTACCGGAACGGTATTGTGCCAATAATTGCTTACCTTCCTTTTTCAGCATAATTGCCGTAAGAGGATAACCTGCAAATCCCTGGCATACATACATAGCTATTGCTAATACCGCTGCAGTCATAAGCCCTTTTTCAAGAGCAGCCTGATTCATTATTGTTGCGGCAACAATACCTCCCGTTAACGGCGGCAAGCCTGCTACCACATATGACTTTCCAACTGCGGGAACGCATATAAACCAGCAAAAAACTACCATACCTACCAAGCCTGCCAATGTGATTACGATTACCTTCCATTGTTCTAAAAGCTGCTTAACACTAATGATAGTACCCATATGAGTAATACATAGCATTACGGCTAATGTTCCTCCTAAGGGAGCCCCCAAACCGGCAAGATCAACTATGTCTTTGGGGAAGAATGTCCAATATCCTACAAGAAATAGGATTGCGGTTACGAATACCGAAGGTATCCATGCTTTTGTTTTTGTACCTACATATTCGCCGATATAATATATAACGGCAATTGTGAGTAGTGCTAAAATGTTGTTCATTAATATATTGCCTCCTTACATAATGTATATAAATATTATGTTAACATAAGTTAATCATAACATTTAGCATAACTAAACAGTGCTCCTAATTAACATATAAATTATATTTTAACATTTATTTACCATAACATCAAGTATGACTTCATCGGTATTATTCATTCCAATATTTGAAACCTGTGCTAAGTTTTGTATTGTTTTCTCTGCGGTGCTACCTAAAATACCGTTATCCTCAGGTATGTATATTCTTTCCAATGCCATTTTTGCGGCATCTACCGCAGCATCAACGGATATTGACAATTTATATGCACATCCCAATTTTGCCCCGTCACATAGCATCCCGGAAATGCCTGCTATCATATTGTTTATGGAGCCTTTAATTTGCTCATTGTCGCCGCCTAACATATACGTGAGACCGGCGGCGCAGCCTACTCCGGCAGCCACTCCGCAGCCGCAAACCGGCGAAAGGGCTCCCAAATAAACTTTTACGAAAATTGTTATCAGATGACTTAATGCTACAGAACGCAGAATTTTTTCATTTGAAATATTTCTTTCACGGCCAATATAAGATATTGGTATTATTGCTACCAAACCGTGATTGCCTGATCCGGCACTGCTCATTACAGGCAAAAGGTATCCGGACATTCGTGCTTCCGATGCAGCGGCAGTATATGCCTTAGCCATGGTAAAATCGTCACTTGCCTTTTTATACAGGTAATTGCCTAAACCGACTCCCGTTTGTTCTTTTAATCCTGCATCAGCCATTTTTAAATTCATATCAATGCCGTTTTGAATAAAAGAAATGTTTTCTATGGGTACGGTATCTGCATAATTAATAAGCTCATCGACAGTGAAATTCTTAATTTCATATTTAATTTCACCGTTTCTATTATTTGTATCAGCACTTTTTGCAGTAATCGTATCTGTACCTTTATCAACCAAGACCTCATCATTTTTGCTTTCAAAAATAATATTGGTATGGGCATTTCGTATTATAACCGTTGCTTTATCTTTATCTCCGACTGTCTCTGCTTTAATATATAATCCTTGAATATCAGACTTCAGCTTAAGGTTTATAATATTCAATCCGACAATTTTCAGTGCTTTATCTATGCTTTTACTATTGACATCCTTCAGCACTTCCAATACATACTCAGATTTCCCGATAACTAAAGACAGAGCGGCTGCAAATATTATGCCGTGTTCGCTTGTTCCCGGAATTCCTACACTGTATCCATTTTTCAGTATATTTTTATCAACTTCTAAGTAAAGTTTTTTGACTTCAGAACCTAAAATTTCTTTAGCTCTTGCCACTGCGTAAGCAACAGCTCCGGGTTCCGTGCATCCCAATGCCGGAGTAACCTGATTTTTTAAAATATCCGTCAAAAGTTTAGATTTCATATACTTGCATCTCCTTATCTATATTATGGGGACATTCCTTTAAGGTATGATCTCAAAGGCTTTCTATCCTAAAAGGTGTGTCCCCCTTCCTTATTTATTTAATAATAATCTTGCAGAAAACATGCCAATATTTTAATTCCGAAAAACAATTGATAAATAGCTATTTTATAAAAAAACAGGCATCAGCGTATTATCAAAAATGATAAATGCAATTTAATATAATTACGAAAATAGCCAAAATTTACTTGTTTGAGGTAATTATCAAATTTGTAAATCGTTTATCAAAAATGATAATTTATTTTTAAAACAAAGTATAGTATATAACAGCGGATTGTATTATAATATTTGCAAAGAAGGATGATTGAAATGAGTATATTAATGAATATAAAGCATGAGCTTCAGCATATTATTGAAGCAATGCACGCAGTAACAAATGTGGATATAACCGTAGTAGATGAAAAGCTTAAAAGGATTGCCTCTACCGTTGACAAGGAATACGTTATTGGGACAAAGGCTCCTATTTATTCTGCTTTCCATAAATGCATTATGACAGGGGAACAATATTTTCTGGAAAATCCAAAGGATAACCCCATATGCTTTGAATGTGAAAACATAGAAAATTGTCAAGAGCTTGTTGAATTATGCATACCTATTAAGTTCGGCAGCAAGATAATAGGTGTCATTGGTATGTGCGCCTATGATGAGAAGGCAAAACAAAGTCTTTTGATGAATCGTGAAAGCTTCATGAATTTTGAAATCCAATTGGGTACAATTATATCTACCATTCTTAACGAAAAGAAATTTATGAGGATGTTGGAATATTCATCTTCAGAAATGATGACACTTATTAATTCATTGAATGAAGGAATTATAATAATAAATAATGATTATAACATTATAACCACTAACAATTATGCAAATGAAAAATTACACATAAACAACCATATTCCGGATTTGTGGAATTTGCTTTCGGAGGAAGTATACAACAATTTGGTTTCCAAGAACTTTATTGGTGAAATGGGACCTGTAAAGCTTAATAATACAGAATTTGTAATTAATGCCAATCCCATAATGGTAAAAGATGAGAGGGAAGGCACTGTATTGGTATTGTCTGACTTTAATAAAATGAAGGAATCGGTTATTGAGTTTAGCAGAAAGAAGGACATAATAACATTTGATGATATCGTAGGTGAAAGTGAGCTGATAAAACAAGCCAGAAGAGAGGCAATCCAGGTGGCGGAAAGCGACGCTTCCTTATTAATTTTCGGAGAAACGGGAACCGGCAAGGAGGTTTTTGCAAGAGCAATACACAATTTAAGCTCAAGAAAAAATGAAGTGTTCATGGCAATAAACTGTGGTGCAATTCCCGAAAACTTAATTGAAAGTGAACTTTTCGGATATGAAAGGGGATCGTTTACAGGTGCCAATGTATCCGGCAATCCGGGCAAGTTTGAAATCTGTAAGGACGGAACATTATTTTTGGATGAAATAGGAGATCTTCCTTTTTCCATGCAAGTAAAATTAAACAGGGCACTTGAAGAAAAAGAAATAATAAGGGTGGGGGGAAGCACCCCGATAAAGGTTAATCCAAGAATAATATCCGCTACTCATAAAACTTTAGCTTCTATGGTTGAAAAAAATTTATTCAGAGATGACTTGTATTATAGGCTTAATGTGGTTCCCATCCATCTTCCTCCTTTAAGGGAAAGGGGCTATGATGTAATAATTTTGTCAAGGTACTTTCTAAGCAGGTTTAATAATGTTTATAAAAAGGAACTTAAGGGTTTCACGGCTGAAGCAGAACAGCTGTTAATGAGATACAGGTTTCCGGGAAATATAAGAGAGCTTAGAAATTTAATTGAATATGCGGTAATTTTCGAAGTAAAAAGCCATATTGGGGCTGAAAATATCAAAAAGAAAATGGAAACATACACTTCTGAAAACATAAAACTATCAGAAATGACGAGACTATATGAAAAGTCTGTAATAAACAGTAAAATTCAGGAATTAGGCGGTGATTTGAACTCAAAGAAAGAAGCGGCAAGGAAACTTGGAATCAGTATTGCCACATTGTACAGGAAGTTGGAGATGCCCTAACTGCTCTAAAAATAAGCTTTTGACTTTACATAGATTTTAAGGTAAAATGTTATAATTAGATATGTGAGGTAAGAATGAACAGAAATATAAAAACATCAAGCATTACGGAATCGGCAATGATAACCGGAATATTGGTTATAATTGCTTATTTATCATCCTTTTTTACAATATTAATGTTTTTTTATCCTACTCCCGCTATTATTTTAGGTAAAAGGAAGGGTCTTAAGTATGCGGTTCTATCCTTAATAGCTTCTGATATAATTATTTCAATGCTGTTAGGACTGCAAACAGGGCTTATATTTTTGATCATGTATACGCCTTTGGCGGTTGCCCTTACATATGGAGTATGCAGCAATGAGGATGCCAACAAAACAATATTGTTCGGTTCGGCTGCTTATATGATTTCCTTCGTTGTGTTCATACTGCTTTTAAATGCCGTAATGGGCATAAACTTTATACAGAGACTTGCGGACATGTATGATCAGAGCTTTGCCATGACCAAGGATTTTTTTGAAAATGTTCCTGATGAATTAAAAACCGAACAAATGGAACAGGCAATAAAGAATATTGAGCAAACAGTAGCCCCATTGATGAATTATATTATAACAAATGTGTTTCCCGCAATTATGATTGTAGCATCGGTGACCACATCATACATTAATTATATTGTTGCAAGTAAATTTGCGAAACGCTTTTCAATTAATGTAAAACAGCACGAAGGTATAGGCTATTTTACCTTTCCCAAAAATTTTATGATTGCAATGGCAGGATTATTGCTTTTGTCTTTTTTGTTAAACGCATTAAACATCAATGTCGGAATTATTCAGCTTAATTTGTTTACCATTATTTTCATGGCAATGATGCTGCAGGGATTTGCTGTTTTGAAGTTTTTTGTGGACAAAAGCGGGTTGGGTAAATTTGTCAGAACAATAATATTGGTTATGATTGTACTTATGAGCTTAAATTTCAGTTTTATTTATGTAATTATAGGATTAGTTGATTTAACCATAAATTTAAGAAAAATTAACAGAGCTGTATAGCTGAAGGAGACAATGTATGGATAAGAAAACTCCCATGTTTTTAAAGGATGACAGTTTCATTTATTTTGTCGTAATAGTATTATTAATAATAGTCTTCCTTATTGAAGGCATGTATATTTATGTTGCCTTTGCAGGATTGATTTTAATAGGAATTACAGCTTTTACATTAAGAAAACAGGTGTTGCGGGAAAAAGAGCTTAAAAATTACATAATAGATTATACAAAAAATATAGAAAACTTATCAGTTAACTCCTTTTATTATTCACCGTTTCCTATTTGCATTATCGGGCTGAATGGGAAAATGTTCTGGTTCAACAATAAATTTAAGGAGTTGTTGAGCGGAAGTTCAGATGCAATTGAAAATATAGGGGAATTTGTGGAAGGCTTTCCTTTAAGCTCAATTGAAGGAAACAAGGATGGAACGATCAGCAACATAGAGATACCTGAATCGGGAAGAAACTTCAATGTCATGTATTATGAACTTGAAGAAGGACGATTTGGCGAAGGGAACTCCTATGTATGCTATTGGAACGAAAATACGGCATTTATAACTTTAAGAAACAAATATAATGATGAACGCCCCATAACAATGCTCATTCAGATAGATAATTATGATGAAATATCGGAAAAAATAGATTTGGGCGAAAAGTCCGCAATGACTGCTCAGGTAGAGAAGATTCTTAACAAGTATGCGTCGGAAATGAATGGATTTGTACTTAAGTATGACAATCATAAATTTTTAATGATGATTGAAAATAAATTTCTTGAAACATTGGAAGCAAAGAAATTTTCCATGCTTGATGATGTTAAAACAATTAAAGGTACCGACTTCAGTTATACACTCAGCATAGGCACCGGTGCAATGGCTAAGAACCTGACACAGCTTTTGGAATACTCAAAGGGTGCCCTTGATGTGGCATTAGGAAGAGGCGGCGATCAAGCTGTGGTTAAAAGAATCAACTCTGTTAAATTTTATGGCGGAAAAAGTAAGGCTGTTGAAAAAAGAACAAAGGTTAGGGCAAGAATTATATCATATGCATTAAGGCAGATAATTGACCAAAGCTCCAATGTAATTATTATGGGACACAGGGTGGGAGACATGGACAGTTTAGGTGCTTCCATAGGTCTTTACAGCATTGCAAGAAGCAGAGGCAAGAAATCATATATAGTATTGAACAATGTGAATTATGCTTTGAAAAATATGCATGAAAGAATGAAAAAAGAAGAAAGCCATTATATTGAATCCCTTATAACAACTGAAAAGGCATTGGAATTAGCAGAACAAAATACCCTTATTGTTGTTTTGGATACACACAGGAAGAGTTATACGGAAGCCCCCGAGCTTCTTGACAAAATTGATAAGGTAGTGTTGATAGACCACCACAGAAGAAGCGAAGAATACATAGAGAATTCCTTATTGGACTATATCGAGCCTTACGCTTCATCAACCTGTGAACTCGTGACGGAAATACTTCAGTATATGGAAGATCATATTAAGCTTACGAAATTTGAAGCAGATGCCCTTATGGCAGGAATAGTGGTGGATACGAATTCATTTACATTCAAGACCGGTGTAAGAACATTTGAGGCAGCCTCATTTTTAAAGAGGAACGGTGCCGATAATGTGGATGTGAGGGAATTGTTCAACGAAAGCATTGACTTTATGAAGAAGAAGACAGAAATTATAGAAAGAAGCGAAATTGTTTTTGATGATGTGGCAGTATCATACATTGACGAGTATACGGAAGACTCAAATGTTGTAGCGGCTCAAAGCGCGGATGAACTGCTGACAATCAAGGATGTTAAAGTTAGTTTTGTTCTTGTGAGAAACAAAGATTATATAAATATCAGCGGCCGGTCAGTAGGTAATGTTAATGTACAGGTAATGATGGAATACCTTGGAGGGGGAGGCCATTTAAATATGGCAGGTGCCCAAATCAATACTCTGGACATGGAGGAAGCAAAAGCCAAGCTGTTTGAGGCAATATTAAGATATAAAAAGGAGAGCATGTAATGAAAGTTATATTATTGGAAGATGTTAAGAATGTTGGTAAAAAGGGTCAAATAATAAACGCAAAAGACGGTTATGCAAGAAATTTTCTTTTTCCTAAGAATTTAGCCATAGAAGCTACGCAGTCAAATTTAAAAAATCTTGAAAATGCACAAAAGAAAAAGGAAGAAAAAGAAATGGAAGCTCTTGAAGAAGCTAAAGCTCTTGAAGAAGTATTGATGCAGAAAACCATTGTTATAAAAACAAAGACCGGAGAAAACGGAAAGCTGTTCGGTTCAATTACAACAAAAGAAATATCGGAGCTATTAGAGAAGGAACATGAAGTTTCAATTGATAAAAAGAAATTCGACTTAGATGAGCCTATTAAATCCGTCGGCGAATACTATGTTAAAATAAAACTTCATCCCATGGTAAATGCAAAGCTAAAGGTAATAGTAACAGAAAAATAAGAGGTTGAAATGTCTGATTTAATAAATTTGGGAAAAGTTCCGCCCCACAATGCCGAAGCTGAGCAAACTGTCTTAGCCTCTGCCATGATTGACCACATAGCTGTCGAAAAAATTGTTAATTTGTTGAGTTATGACGATTTTTACTATGAGGCAAACAAAGAAATATACGACAGTATCAAGCAGATACATCTGCAAAATATACCTGTTGATGCGGTCACTGTTTTCGAGGAGCTTAAAAAAAGAGGCAAAATCGATTATGTAGGCGGATATGAATATTTAGTAACATTAACTGAAAATATAATAACTTCCAAGAATGTTGAAGCTTATTGCAATATAATAAGGGAAAAATCCACATTGAGAAGACTTATAAGCGCGTCTCAAGAAATAATTGAGAAGGGTTATAAGGAAAATGATGATGTCCAAAAAATCATCGAATTGGCAGAATCAAGAATATTTGCTATTTCTCAAAACAGAAGCATTAATTCTTTTGCCGAAATTAAGGAAGTTCTCATGGAGGTATTCAACCAGCTCGAAGAAAGAGCCAAGAGCGGGGGAAATATAACCGGTCTAACCACAGGCTACACTGATTTGGACAGAATGACATCAGGACTTCAGAAGTCCGATTTAATTCTGCTTGCGGCAAGACCGTCCATGGGTAAGACAGCCCTTGCCCTTAATATTGCCATGAATGTTGTTAAGACAGGTGCTTCGGTTGCGCTTTTCAGTCTTGAAATGTCAAAGGAACAATATGTTCAAAGGATTATCAGTATGGAATCCATGGTTGACAGCACAAAGCTCAGGACAGGAAGTTTGGATGACGATGATTGGACAAGGCTTATAAACACCATGAGCTTGATTTCAAATTACGATGTTTATATAGATGATACACCTTCTGTGTCATTGTTTGAAATGATGTCTAAATGCAGGAGACTTAAAATCGAAAAAGGGTTAGACTTAATTATAGTGGACTATCTGCAGCTTATGTCCGACGGTGGAAGGACTGACAACAGACAGCAGGAAATTTCCAATATTTCGAGAGGCTTAAAAGCACTTGCCAGAGAATTGAATTGTCCTGTAATGGCACTGTCTCAGCTTTCACGTGCACCGGAACAGAGAAACGATCACAGACCTATTATGTCAGACTTGAGAGAATCCGGAGCTATTGAGCAGGATGCGGATGTGGTAATGATGCTTTACAGAGATGAATATTACTACAAGGAAGAATCTGAAAAGAAAGGCATAACAGATGTAATTATAACCAAACAAAGAAACGGTCCCGTAGGAACCGTTGAGTTAGCATGGATAGGACAGTATACAAAGTTTGGAAACATTCAGAAATAGGACATGCGTACTTCCAACTCATAAGCAGGCATGAAATTCATGATGTATATTTTTTGTTAATTCCATTTTTGGAATTTACAAAGGCTACAACGTAATTATGTGCTAAAAATAAGAAACCGTTGATTTATCAACGGTTTTAAATATGATAATATACAGATGCATATAAATTAAATTTACATAAATCAAAAGCTCATGAACCTGAATTTTATCTAAGGCATTTCACTAAACGGTTCTTGCTATTATTATTTTAGATCCCGGTGAAAGTACATTGTCTTCGGGAAACTCATTTAACTCTTTTAAGTTGTTTATAGATAAGTTATAATTTTTTGCAATATCCCACAGAGTTTCTCCCGGCTGAACTACTCTGAATATTAAGCTGGGCATTTTGCTTCTGTCAATCGGGTTTCTTTCTGCAATATCGCTGATTACCGTAATTTCATCATTGTTTTTGAATTTCATTGTTATATTAATATCGCAATTTAAATTTACAGAGCTGCTTCCCTTTCTGTAGGCACCGCATTTATTAGTCTTCACATCAGAATGAATTGCACATAAAGCCTCATCTTCACTTATTGGAAAATCAACTGTAAATGGCAGTGAGGCGAATGCTTTATCTATTTTATTGATATCTCCGTTTAAATAAAGCATATTTACATCTAAGAATCCATCAATAACGTATTTGTCGTCAGCTATTCTCTTCTCGGAGATTTTCGGACTCACATCCACTGAGTAAATATCTTTTATTGTACCTGAAAGAACATCAAAGTTATTTTCGTATTTAACCACTTTATTTGTCAAATTTTTTAGCGATGATAAATTAACCTTTTCGGACTGCAGTTCAAGTTCGTAATCAGTTGAATAGCAATCCGTCATTATGTTTCTTTCCATGGTATCGTAAAATAATGCATTTACTGTGAATGGCAGAGCAAATTCTATAAGCTTTTTCTCATTGTCAAAGTTTTCTGTTGTTGAATACGTCATATCATTTACGGTTACACTTATATCCTTAAGCATATTTTCATCGGTGTTTTTAAGTTCCATGTAATGAGTAAACGGGAATTCTTCCGATACATAGCCTGTAGTATGAATATCATTGTCTTCAATAAACATGAATCCTACCTTGCATATCCCTTCAATAAGCATTTTATCATTTAATACATCAATGTTTGAAATGTAAACATCAGATTCAGACTTAATGATGCCGGCTATTTCGCCGGAGCCCTTACTTAATTCCACTGCATCATTGATATTAATCTCTTCCGATAATTCTGCCACTGTGTCGGTGTAGGTAATATTTTTGGTTTTTGCTTGAATGCTGCTGTCAGACTCTAAGCTTGATACATAGGTAACGGGTCTTTTCATGCTTACATCAGTATCTAATACTAATACGGACTTAACAAGATAACTCACTTCTGATAATTGTTCGGCATCAAGATAATCTATAAAGGCATTTGAAAAAGCCTCCATGTCTTCCGTAGCACCTTCTGCTTCAATTTCTTCCCTGAAAGGTATTTCGTCGGTTATGGAATATATATTGTAGTCTTCATTATTCGAGCGATAAATAATATTATAAATCAGTTTTCCGTCAACTATTACACTGTCTGTTGTTACTGCAACATTACTGATTTTTGCTTTTCCTTCCACGGTGACAATTTTTTCAATGGCAGGTTTACCTTCGGCAATCGTAAACTCGTTTTCTAACAAAACTTCAGTGGAATTTGAACCAATTATTTCGTTAATATTAAATGTATCATTAAATAATTTTACCAAAACAAATCCTCCTTTAAGTTAATACAGCGTTACGCATTCTTTTATAAATGTATATGCCGTTTAAATTTCAATAGTACAACTTATAAATAAAATTTTTTCAAAAACCCTGTAAAAATGATTGACCTTTTTATATATTTAATATAAAATTGTTTAGTAATGTAATGACTTTGTTATTTTTTGAACGGCACTTATTAGTGATAATATATTGAATTATTAGAGACTAAAAAAAAAACCCCTTTTTGTCTCTTTTTTATGTTTAAATATATTACAAGAGATTTATATTAATATTTAAAACGGTTTATAGGAATAATAGTTAAGTGAAATCAGGAGGAGAAAATGCCAAAATATATTTTTGTAACCGGAGGAGTTGTTTCTTCATTAGGCAAAGGAATAACCGCAGCTTCCTTAGGAAGACTTTTAAAAAGCAGGGGACTTAAAGTGACCTTGCAGAAATTTGACCCTTATTTAAATGTGGATCCGGGAACTATGAGCCCATATCAGCACGGAGAAGTATATGTGACCGACGATGGGGCTGAAACAGATTTAGACTTAGGACATTATGAAAGAATAGTTGATATAGATTTAACTCAATACAGCAGCATAACATCAGGAAAAATATACTGGTCTGTATTGAACAAGGAAAGAAGAGGCGACTACCTTGGAGGCACTGTGCAGGTTATTCCTCATGTAACCAACGAAATTAAATGCATGTTAAAAAGAATTTCCGCAGTTAAGGATGTTGATATAGTGATAACCGAAATAGGCGGAACCGTAGGAGATATTGAGAGTCTGCCATTTTTGGAGGCAATACGTCAAATTCGTTATGAGGTGGGAAGAGAAAATGTAATGTATATTCATGTTACATTGTTACCTTATTTGTCAAAGGCGGGAGAGCTTAAAACAAAACCGACACAGCACAGTGTTAAGGAGCTTTTAAGCATAGGAATTCAGCCGGATCTGTTGGTATGTAGGAGCGAAAAGGAAATCACCGCAGATTTAAAAGCAAAAATTGCTCTGTTCTGCAATGTTGAAAAACAAAATGTTATACAAAATGAAGATGCAGATTCCTTATATGATATACCTCTTATGTTAGAAAAAGAAGGTCTTGCGAAGTTGGTTTGCGACCATTTCAACTTAACATGCAATAAACCGGATTTAAGGGAATGGAAGGACATGGTTGAACGTTCTAAGAATACTAAGCATTATGTTAAGATTGCGCTTGTAGGAAAGTATGTTGAGCTTAAGGATGCTTATTTATCGGTTGCGGAAGCTTTAAAGCATGCTGGGATTGACAATTCCGCAGATGTTGATATTTCATGGATACATTCAGAGGGTGTCAATGAAGAAAACTATAAAGAAATACTTAAAAATTGTGACGGAATTTTAGTTCCGGGCGGTTTTGGCGACAGAGGAATAGAAGGAAAAATTCTTGCTGCAAAATATGCAAGAGAAAATAAAAAGCCGTTCTTGGGAATTTGTCTTGGTATGCAAATGGCGGTTGTTGAATTTGGCAGGTCGGTATTAGGTTATACCGATGCTAACAGCTCTGAATTTAATGCAGAATCAAATTATCCCATGATCGATATTATGGATGGACAGAAGGATATTGAAAACAAAGGCGGTACAATGAGACTCGGAAGCTATCCATGCAAGCTTATTGATGGTACTAAGGCAAAAGAAGCATATGATGGTGCTGATATGATTAATGAAAGACACCGTCACAGATATGAGTTTAATAATAAGTTCAGGGATGTGTGCCAGGAAAACGGACTTATAATTTCCGGAGTTTCGCCCGACGGGAAATTGGTTGAAATAGTAGAATTAAAGGATCATCCTTGGTTTGTTGCCGCACAGTTCCATCCGGAATTCAAATCAAGACCTACAAGAAGCCACCCTTTATTTAAGAACTTAATAAAATATTCAATAAAATAGAGAGACAGCAGAGTCAGAGAGACAGTGGGGACGTGCCTTACTGTCCCATTTTTTTTGTCATGGCGGTATTTTGTGTTATTATGTAGTAATATATACCTGCTAATATTATAATTCCGCCGATTATTGTATATAATGAGGGTATTTCCTTAA